>ENA-OYXX01000783-OYXX01000783.1-human-gut-metagenome-genome-assembly--contig:-NODE-783-length-13543-cov-8.988953_pt1 | contig 13543 bp, 17 predicted proteins | sample MGYA00243976_ERZ653434 | MGnify/ENA primary metagenome ERZ653434 (study PRJEB26926, sample SAMN06165112) | human gut metagenome | biome: ENVO:00009003; feature: ENVO:2100002; material: ENVO:00002003...
CCTACGCAGATGGTAAGGACGCAGCAATTGCGGCAGCGAAGAAGGCTGGCGATGACGCTCAGGCTGATGTGGATGCTCTGGAAGCTAAGGTTGGTATTGTTCCTGCGAACAAGACTGTTGTTGAGATGATTTCTGACGCTCAGGCTGCCGCTACTTATGACGATACTCAGGTTAAGGCCGATATTAAGGCAAACGCTGATGCTATTAATGTTCTGAATGGTACTGGTGCGGGTTCTGTTGACAAGAAGATCACTGATGCGTTCAATGATTTTGCAACTAAGGTTACTGACGATGACGTTGTCAATTCTTACAAAGAATTGATTGATTGGGCTGCTACTCATGGTGTTGAGGCCGCTGAGATGGCTGGTGCTATTACTGCTTTGCAGAATATCTTGGCTGGTATTGGCGGTGAAGGCGAGAGTGCTACCGTTGTTGCTTATGTTCAGGCCGCTATTGATGCTCTGAAGATTGGTGATTATGCTAAGGCTGCTGATTTGACTGCTTTGGTAGAGCGTGTGACTACCGTTGAGACTGAGGTTGCTAAGAAGGCAAATGATGCTGACTTGGCTGCTGTCGCTAAGAGCGGTAAGGTTGAGGATTTGGCGCAGGATGGTTACATCATTTTCAACTGCGGCAGTTCCAGCACTGTGATCTAATCCATCACAGATAAATAAATAAAATTTCGTACAGCCCACCTCGTAGAAATACGGGGTGGGTATTTTTGTACTGATAGGAGGATTCATGGCTGGAAAAGAATTTGAAGCCCGTATTCGATTGAAACGGGATACAAGCGCAAATTGGACTGCAAATAATCCAGTTCTTTTGAACGGTGAAATGATTCTGGTTGACACTACGGCTGGCGATGTGAGAACTAAAACTGGCGATGGCGTGAAAACCTATACGCAACTTCCGTTTGATGATGAAGCAATCTACAACGCCCTGAATGGAAAATGCGATGCAAGCAATTCAGTTGATGTGACTTTGAGTGCAAGTGCATGGACTAACGGGCAACAAACTGTTTCAGTTAGTGGATTGAAGGCAAATCAAAACGGTATTGCATCTTTGCCGCAGAATTTTTCTGTTGCAGTGTATGAGGCTGTTGTTGCCGCACAGCTTTTTGTTTCTGCACAGGCAGATGGGAGTTTGACTTTCTCTTGCAATGGCGATGTGCCGCAGATTGATATTCCTATTCTCGTAATTCTGCTTGGTTGAAAGGATGGTGTTTCGTTTTGAGTCAAACTACAAAGTATGGATTATATACAACGGAATCAACAGATGATCCAAAGTTTTTGGAATTAAGACAACAGTTATGCGGCAATGAAAATAGCAACATGACGAAAATCGAAGCTGCTTTAAATACTAAGGCAGATAGCAGTAATTCGGTTTCAGGTGTTCTTTTAGCCTCTGCGTGGGCTGGTGTTGACAGTCCCTATACACAAGAACTGGCAGTCGAAGGACTTAGTGCAGCTCAAAACGGAACGATCTCCGTTTCTCATGATGCAACTATTGTTCAGAGAGATGCGGCAAGAAATGCCCTCTTATCCATTACTGGACAAGCTGATGGAGTATTGACTATTTCAGCGGATGGCGAAATGCCAGAGGTTGATATTCCAGTTGTTGTGATTCTTTTAGGTTAAAGGAGGATTAAAAGATGCCTATTATTTCTAATTTCCCTACTGGCGGCGGCGGCGGTGGCTTGGCTTTGGGCGCAGTAAGCAATATTGCTATTGTTGTTTCTCATGGTAAAGCCTATTTCAAGTGGACTGATCCGAGTGATCTTGTAGTTGCTGAATCTACACTTGCTGCATTTGCAGGAACCATCTTGGTTCGTAAGGCTGGCTCCGCACCTGTAAGCCGCAGAGATGGTACTGTCGTTTTGGACAGTAAAATACGAAATGCTTATCAGTCTGAATATTTCTGCGATAGTGGATTGACTGATGGCGTGACTTATTATTACAAGTTTTTTACCTATACTACTCAAAATGTTTATACAGACTTAGATGAAAATCTGGTGACGGTTACTCCTGTTGCCGTTGCTCCTGCTAATGTGTCTGGTATGAGCGTTGCGGCGGCTGGTAATGGCAAGGTCGTTTTAAAGTGGACTGATCCTGAAAATACTACACAGGATGGCATTACCACAACTGTTTGGGGTGGTTCTAAGGTTGTTTATAAAAAAGGCAGTAAGCCTACAAGTGTTGATGATGGTACATTAGTGCTGAATTCTACCACAAAGAATGCTTATCAGACTAACGGTTTAACTATTTCTGGTTTGACTAATGGTGAGACTTATTATTTTGCTGTGTTCCCTTATGCTACGGATGCCTATGGCAGTGCAGTAAATACAAACGCAAGCAATGTAATAAGTGGAGTTCCCAATCGACTGGCAATTGCAAATGTACCAAGTCAGAGCGGAACATTGACCTATACTGGTTCTGCGCAGACTCCTTCTTGGAGCAATTATGACAGTAGCAAAATGACCTTGAGTGTTACTGCTCAAACCAATGCTGGTACATATGCCGCAACATTTACTCCATTGGATGATTATTGTTGGTCTGATGGTTCTATTACTGCAAAGAGTGTAAATTGGACTATCGGTAAAGCAGCGGGTTCTTTGTCTTTGAGCAAAACCAGTATCACTTTGAATAGTTCTACTAAGAGTACAACTTTTACTGTGACTCGTGCTGGTGATGGTGCAATTTCTGCTGTGTCCAGTGATACCAGTGTTGCAACTGTATCTGTCATCGGTACTACGGTTACTGTGAACAGTGTAAATGATAAGACTGGTACAGCTACAATTACGGTTTCTGTGGCGGCTGGTACAAACCATACTGCTCCATCTAACAAGACTTGTGCTGTTAGTTGTGAATTCCTCCCTGCTATCGGTACGGCTTTGAATGATATTAGCTGGGCAGATATTAAACGAATTTCTGATGCTGGTTTGGCATCCAGTTATTTTGCTGTTGGTGATCGTAAGGCTGTGGCTTTGAGCGGCACTGCTGGCAGTTTGTCTTTGAGTGGTACTTATTATTGCTATATCATTGGCATTGATCATAACAGTGCTAAAGAAGGTACAAATCGTATCCACTTCCAGTTCGGTTATACTGCCGCAAGTGGTGGTGTTCATATTGCATTTATTGATGGTGGATATGGTAGCAACTATACTTCTGGCTCGTATTTCAATATGAACAATGCGAATAGCAATAGTGGTGGTTGGGCAAACAGCCGAATGAGAACTACAATCATTCCAACATTTAAGGCTTGTCTGCCTTCTGATCTGCAAGCTGTTTTGAAAACTGTTACCAAGTATTCTGATAATACTGGTGGTGGTTCTAATACTGCATCTTATGTGACAGCAACTACGGATGATATTTTCTTGCTTGCTGAATGGGAAGTGTTTGGTGCAAGAAGTTATGCTAATAGTGCCGAACAGAATTATCAGGCACAATACGCCTACTATTCTGCTGGTAACTCCAAAGTGAGATACCGTCATAGTTCTACTGGCTCAACTGCGCTCTGGTGGTTGCGCTCTGTTCATGCGGACTCCTCGAGCTACTTCTGCCTTGTCGTCACTTCGGGGAGTGCGTACGGCCACTCCGCTGGCTATTCGCATGGGTTCGCCCCGGCCTTCTGCGTGTAAGCTACTCTGTTCATCCTCAGCATCTCCATTCAAGGCGCAAGCCGAGAATGGGGGTGCGAGGATGGACTTTCTCGCAAATATTAGATAATTTTCAAAATTGTTCTTGACATTTAGAATATTATCTGTTACTCTTGTGGCGAAACGAGAATATTTTCTATTTTACTGTGTTCTTCGGAGCAAATAATCTAATTGTAATTGGGAGGTTTGTAAATGTCGGTTTATGCTTCTAAACGAAGTGAATCAAAAGTTGAGTTTTTGCGTGTAGCACAACAGCTTGCCGTATATACACTAAAACAGATTAAAAAATTTCCGAAGTCATACAGATTTAATTTGACCAATGATATTGTACGCCTATCAATGGAGATTCATGAAAATGTATTACGAGCAAATTCAATTTACATTCATAAAGGTATGAGTGATGACGAGTTCCGGCTTCGAGAGATTTACTTTACAAAAGCAAAATCTTCTATTTTTGCTCTGAGTAGTTTGCTAACGATTACATTTTCTTTGGTATTAGAAGGAAACAATTTTCTTGGTGATAAGAAATCTGCATCGAATATTTTCAAGGAATGGGCAAGACTTTTAAATTATGAAGCTGCACTATTGAAAGGCGTAGTAGATTCAGACAGAAAAAGATACAAATCTTATCAGAGAAACGGCAAAGTGAAAGATATAAAAGATGAAATTGCTGATGCCGTAGAAAATGAAATTGTTTTGCCTGAAGAAACATTTGATTTGGTAGAATCGGAGGATTGATCTCCGTTTTTATAGGTTACATCCTGATAAAGACCCTGCGAACTGGTGGTTGCGCTCTGTTAATGCGGACAACTCGAACAACTTCTGCAATGTCAACACTTCGGGGAGTGCGAACAACAACAACGCTAACAATTCGAATGGGTTCGCCCCGGATTCTTGGTACTGTTTGTGAAGCATCAAAATTTTGATTTATAGTACACAAACTTGGATTGGACTTAGTAGCGAAAGCGAACACAATATCCGTTAATCAGAAGGAGGATGTAAGCCTTGGTTCCTGCCGTTTGGCATACCTTAAATACCTTGCAGTATTAGTTGAAAGGTATGATACTGCTTTATCTGATACGGGCATCTGGACGCTGCTTGCATGGTCTGATGACTTTTCTGATTTGGTCAGATTTCATAGATGTGCCGTTAAGTAACTTAGTAAATCAGGATCGGAAGCTGACCACCAAATACGATTGATGCGTATGCGTATTTGACCAGTGGATGATGAAGTTATACAGAAAGGAACCTTTTATTTATTATGACGAGTGAAGAAAGAAAACAGAAAAGGTACGAAAACAGACAGAGGAAAAGAAAACAAAAGGCAGAGAAAATCTGCGGCAAGACTTTTGAGGATGTGTTCACTTATGAAAATATGGTGGACGCATCTAAGTCTTGTTGTACTGGTGTAAGATGGAAAACATCTACAATCAATTTTGAGACTATGCTAATTACTCAAGCGGATAATTTGCAAGAACGCATATTAAATGATGAATATCGGTTTCAAGGTTTTAAGCACTTTAAAACAATCGAACATGGCAAAGAGCGTGATATTAATGCTTTGGATATTCATGATCGAACTATTCAAAAGTGTTACTGCGATGCTTTAATGACAGAGGCTTATTCCAGAAGTTTTATTTATGATAATAGTGCAAGTCTACCGGGAAAAGGTATGGATTTGACTTTGGAGCGTCTTAAACATCATTTGATCCATCATTATCATAAATACGGAATTGAGGGGGAATATATCAATTTGATTTTCATGGTTACTTTGCATCTATTCCTCATGACAAAGCTAAAGAGCGTTTGTGTAAACATATTCATGACAAGAAATTGCAGGAAATTGGCTGTCAGTTAATTGATGATTTTATGACGCTTGGCGGCGTAGAACAAGATATAGATAATCCACACGGAGTTGGATTAGGTAGTCAGGTATCTCAGAATATTGCGTTAGATTTCGCAAGTCCGATTGACCATTACATAAAAGATGTTTGCCGCATTAAAGGCTATGCCAGATATATGGATGATGGCTATGTAATTAGTAATTCTTTGAAACAATTGGAGGAAATTCGTGATTTTCTTATTGAGTATGCAAAATCACTTGGATTGGAAATGAATGAAAAGAAAAATATTATTACGCCATTTGAAAGTCATAGTTTTCGTTTTCTGAAAATGCGTATTCGATTAGAACCGTCTGGCAAAGTTGTGATGAAACTTAGTCGCAACAGTATTAAGGCTATTCGGCGCAAATTACAAATATTTAGAATTTGGGTAGATGAAGGAAAATTCTCAGCAGAGGATGCCTTTACTTCTTACCAGTCATGGCGTTCTCATGCACAAAGATGTGATAGTTATCAGACACTTCATGCTATGGATTGCTATTTTGTTAAGCTATTTCAAAATGAGTTGGCAGAGAGAAATAATAAATTCAAATGCACACTTGATGCAAGATGGAATTATGAGGTGGGCTGGATTTACTTTACTTCTATGAAGGAATATAAAGCTATTCTTGATGAATTAGATCGTACACGATATGAGCGGTATATGAACGGCTTCGTACCGCTTTGTGATCGGTGGGATTGGCGTATAAAACAAAGAAGTAAGAGTGCTGAAGCATTTTCTACTTTAAGAGAATTGCGTGAGAATTTTTATTTGCCAGTTGAGTAAATGATCTGTTTTCTTAAAACTTTATCTATGTAAGGAGAGAATATAATTCATGAAATATTTCAATCAGTATGTTGTAACAAAGAGATTTAAGAAAAAGGCTCTTTGTGGTGATTTGAATCTTCCGTTTGGAACGAAGTGTTTTGCGAAAGACGGAGCAATTTATTGTGAAAAAGGAATTATTTGTGGCGTTACAAGTCAAGACGCTTATGATTTCTTTTCGCAAAATGATGATGGATGTGCAGAGTTGCGCAGAAAACTCATTGATAGTATTTTTAATGCACTGAATCGTTCTAAGCAGAGTATTGAATCTTACAACGAAAGATGGGATAAAGTTTGGAATGATGCAGCTTGTCTGAAATATAAGCGAGAAGAGTACGATGATCATTGGTTGTGGAATTATGATTTCTATAACGCAGAAATTGATATGCTTCGTCATATCGCAAAATTAGTTGATGCAAAGGAGGTCGCATAAAATGTATCGAATTATCAAAATTGATGGTACGGAGTTAGGTGTTACTGATTCTGTAAATTATATTAAGATTTCAGAAAATGGCTGTTTTACTAATGCTACCGCCGAAGATGCAGTTGGTGTTGCATTTAATAGCGTGGCTTATAATTTGGTAGGTCATAATGAAATTGAAGAAGCTGATACGGTTGTTGTATCTAAGATTGATGGTGGATATGAAATCAAAAGTCATCAGACTGCGATTGAAGGTTTAATCCAGACTGTTTTGGAGGGCTAAGATATGAAGAATAAATTGAGAGAAATGTATGAAAACGGCAAAGCTGGTATTGAACCCGCAATTTCTGCCGATGGTCTTTTGAAGGCAGTTTCAAAAAAATGGATCACTCTGGAAGATGCTGTTGAAATTATTGGCGGCGAAGATTCTCTTCCTGTTGTAAGAGCTGCAAAACTTAAAGAGATTTCTGAGGCTTGCAATAGTGTGATTATTGCTGGTATTGATCTTGAATTAACTGAGGGTACAGTTCATTTCAATTTAAGCATTGAGGATCAGAGTAATATTGCCAACTTGTTCCGTGTCGTGGAACTTGGTGGTACTGAATTCCCTTATCAGTCTGATGGTGGTGTTTGCCGCATTTATACTGCCGCTGAAATTGCGCAGATTTATGTTGCAGCTCAAACAATGATTACATCTCAGATCACATATCACAATGAATTGAAGATGTATGTTCAGAGTTTAGAAACTGCTGAAGATATTGCCGCTGTTCAGTATGGTATGACTTTACCTGATCCTTATTTGACAGAAATGAATGAAAAGTTAGCTGTTGCTCAGGCTCAGATGAATGCTATTATTACTAAGTTGAATAGTTTGAGCGAATAAGGCGGTGACAATTATGCAGCTAAAACAAATTTTGAAGTTATGTATTTTGGCTCTTATTGGTGGTATAACCTATGTATTAATTGAATTAGCATGGAGAGGATATAGTCATATTTCTATGTTTATTCTTGGTGCGCTTTGTTTTGTGCTGCTCGGTGGTATCAATGAATTTTTGCCGTGGGAACTTGGGTTTGTTTGGCAGATGTTAATTGGTGCTGGTATTGTTACTATACTCGAATTGATTGTCGGTATTGTTGTAAATGTATGGCTTGGGTTGGAGGTTTGGGATTACTCAAACCTCCCCTTTAATTTTATGGGGCAAATTTGTTTGCCATTCAGTTTTGCGTGGACATTGCTTTCAGGCGTTGCGATTGTTGTAGATGATTATTTGCGATATTGGCTGTTTGGCGAAGAAAAACCTCATTACAAAATCCTGTAAGGAGGGGATGTATATGTCAAACGAAAGAATCATTTGGGATTACTTAAAACAAAAAGGTTTAAGTGATTATGGCGTTGCTGGTTTGATGGGCAATCTTTATGCCGAATCTGGTTTGAATCCAAAAAATTTACAACAGACTTATGAAAGAAAACTTGGTTACGATGATGATTCTTATACTGATGCAGTCGATCATGGAATCTATACAAATTTTGTAAAAGATTCTGCTGGCTATGGAATTGCACAATGGACTTTTTGGAGCCGTAAACAGGCTCTTTTTCTTTTTGCTAAAAGCAGAGAAAAGTCTATCGGTGATTTAAATATGCAACTCGATTTTTTAATGAAAGAGTTGTCTGAAGGATATACTGGTGTTTTAAATACGCTTCGCAATGCTAACTCTGTTCTTGAGGCATCTAATGAAGTTTTATTCCGTTTTGAACGCCCAGCAAATCAAGATGAAAGCGTTCAGCAAAAGAGATGTGCTTTTGGTCAGAAATATTATGATCAATTTGCAAATCAACAAATTGAACCTAATAGTGATGATTTCGCTAAGTTATTTACAGAATTGCGTAATGGATTAAGAAACAATAATTGTAGTGAGTATAGTCTTGCGGCAAGAAATTGGGCTACTGCTAATGGATTAATTGTCGGTGGTGGAACATTGGAAAATGGTGAACCAAATTATATGTGGCAAGATTTCATCACAAGAGAGCAAATGGTGACGGTTTTACATCGTTTTGCTCATATGTAAATTGAGAAAGAATGAGGTAGCAAAATGAATATTGAAAATATTGTTGCACGAAATGGTTATCTCGTAGATGCCAATACAGGTGAAAAAGTATTGTTCTATGAATGTGACCTGCAGAAGAACACGGAATGCGATAAATCTCTTTGTCGAGCCAATTTATCTGAGGACGATGGAGATTTTGGTTTTTGTGCAAAAACAATTAATCCCGCATTTCGTAAAGATGGCGGCAGAGCATTTTATGCCGTTCTGAAAGAAGATACCTATTGGGGTAGAGAATATGTTGACTAATTTCACAACGAAAGGAGAACGCAAATGACAGTAAGTGAATGTATTGCTTGGGTTGAATCCCATATGGAAGTCAAATACGCAACATCCAATGGAGCGTATCAGGCTGGCAGAAAGATCAATCCGCAAGGATGTGTGAATCATTCTGTCGGCTGCGCACAACCTTCTGTTGATGTATTTTTTAATTTAATGAACAAATCATCTGCTGGATGGGGTGTAAACGCAATTCTTGGCGATTTCCATAAAGGAGATGGGCGTATTTTAGTATGTTTACCATTAAATGCCCGTCCGTGGGGTTGTGGCTCAGGAAGCAAAGGCTCTTGGAATAATACTAAAGTTCAATGGGAAGTTTGTGAACCCGCTGGTCATACTTATGCTGGTGGTACAATGATTGCTTATGATGTGGCAAAAAACCAAGTCTATTTTGATCGTATGTGGAAAATGCTTGTGGCATGGAATGTATATCTGGTGCAAAAATTCGGTTATGACATTAATGATATTTCGGATCATGCAGAAAGTTATCGTGCTGGATATGGTTCTAATCATTCTGATATGGGACAATGGTTGCCAAAACACGGTAAGAGTATGGCTGCTTTACGACAGGAAGTTGAAACTATTTTGAATGGTGGTTTTGTTTCAGAAACAACAGTAAATTATCAAGGTATGGTTACTGCAAAAAGTGTATTGAATTGTAGAACTGAACCTATTAGTGGTGATGTTATTATGACATACCCGCAAGGTACTATTGTTTCTATTATGAAAGAAAAAAATGGTTGGGGTTATACTGGCGTTGGCTGGGTATCTCTTGCTTATATCGAAAAGATTAACACACCAAATTCAGGAACGGAGGATGATGATATGGATGTGAAAAGATTTGAGGAATTATGGCTCGAAATGCGTAAAGGTCTGCAAGACAATGATGCTGGTACATATAGTGCAGAGGCTCGTCAGTGGGCAACCAGTAATGGTTTGATCGCTGGTAATGGTACTACTATCAATGGTGAACCTAATTGTATGTGGGGCGATTTATTGACAAGAGAGCAGTTTGTAACTGTTCTTTATCGTTTTGCTCAGATGATGGGTAAGGCGTAATCACTTATAGGGGGTGATGCAGATGGCTCGTGCAAGCCAAAAAGGACGGAGGTTACAGAAAAAACAAAATCTGCTGACCAAAATCTTAAATGCGATTATGAAACATCTTGCCTCCTTGGGATTTACAAATCGCTTGGCGATTTACATCTTATTGTTTTTAGCTGCTGGCTTGGTCGGCGGCTTTTATCTTGCTCTCAGGAGTATTGTAACTGGATATACTGGCGCATTAATGTGTTGGACAGTTGTGTTTACTCCTATTGGTACAGCTTGCAGTATTGTACTTAGCAAGATCGTACATAAGAGCGAAGTTGAAAATACAAGTGCCGATGGAGATGGCATTAAATATGCAACTGCTAAAGCGAATAACTTTAGCGTTGTTGAAGATATAAACAGTCCAGCAATTTAATCTAAAAAGGAGGGGTGTATATATGAACATGGAACTTTTGAAATTAATTATTTCTGCCTTACCGGGTATTGTAGCCATTATCACTCTTGTTTATCAGTTGGTGAAATATGTTCGCCAGTCTATTAAAGAAAAAAGGTGGCCTGAATTAATTAGTTTGGTAATGGAATATATGGAACGGGCAGAAACAATGTTTGAAAGTGGTGCAGATAGAAAAGAATGGGTTATGGCAATGGTCAAGGCATCTGCTGACACTGTAAAATATGAAGTTGACATGGATACGATTAGCAAAATGATTGATAGTATGTGTGATATGAGCAAAGTTGTCAATTCTCCCGCTGAGAAAGCGGGTGAATAATACCCATGTTGAATTATATTGAGTATTTAGGCATTCCATTACAAATTGCGCTTATCCTTGCTGCTATCTTTTTTGTAATGCAAGTTATTGGAGAATTTCTTGAGTTTAAAGGGAAAGTAGTACCTGAATGTCTCAAAATTCGCAAATATTTTGCTCGTAGAAAAAAAGAAAAAGCTGAAGCTGCCCAAACATTGAAAGAAGTCAAACAGCTATTAAACGAAGTGAATTGTCATTATTCTGCTGATAATATTGCAATGCGTAATGAATGGATGCAGGGAGTTGATGAACGATTAAAAGCATACGATGATTCTATCGTTGAAATTAGTAAAAACTTATCTGATGTTACCCAAGCATTAAAAGATAATACTAAGCTAACTGAAGAAATGTTTATTCAGAGTAGTAGAGATAGAATCATTGACTTTGCTACAAAGACAAGCAATGAGAATGTTATGGTATCACGAGAAGAATTCAATAGAATTTTTAAGGTATATGCCAAATATGAAAAGTTCCTTGAGGAACATGAAATGACCAACGGCGAGATTGATATAGCTTATCAAATTATCAAGGAGTCGTATGAGCAACATTTACTTAATCATACATTCATTGAGGACATTCGTGGATATGGAAAATCGTGATTGATAAATTTAGGGAGTAGAGCAATCTGCTCCCTATTTTTTACGGATTATTGTTGAATGCTATAAAAGCCTATTTAAGCCGTTTTAAGCGGCATTTGATTATATGCGAAGATTTACCCACTGATGCTTCTAAAACTCGTTGTGCGGCTTCTGGCGGCTTAATAAAAGCAAACAGAAAGGAGCTGCCGAAATTAATCGGACAGCCCCTTTCAAAACAATCTATACTTGTATGCGATTGTCTGCAAGTCACTTTTAGTAAATTTTTAGTAAGGTAATGATTAAGGTCGAGCAAATCCACATTATATAGCGTTCTCTATGCGGAAAGAAACTATATCTTGTGTTTTATTCGCTCAAAGGCTTCATGGTCGGGATTAACATACCGTCTAAAACACATTTAGTTTTAGCACAAGATGTTGTGTTTTTCAAGTAATTTTTGCACATTATTTAGTCCCTCATTCTTTGTTCGTTCCAGAAAGTTCTTAAAAGTTCTCGGTTTTTCTTAGAAAAGACTCGGCAATTTTAGTACGATTTTTAGTATGCCTTAGCAAATCTTAACCTTGCCTTCTAAGTTCACAAAAGATTCTTTTTTCTTCTCTCTGGTTGCTTCGTTATAAATGTCCATTGTTGTACTAATGTCGGCGTGTCCCATAATCTCCTGAATAATCTTCAGGTTCGTTTCATTTTCGCAGAAACGGGTACAGAATGTATGCCTTAGATTATGCACCGAAAAATGAGGTAATAACAATGGAGTTCGTTTCTCTTTCTTTGCCAGTTCAGTTTCTTCGATGTTGTGATCTCTGATGATACGATCAATCGCTCTGTTGATGTTATGAGGTGTGAGTACGCTGCCAAAACGGTTTGAAAAGATGAAGCCCGAATAACCATCAATTTCTGTTTGATTAAAACCATCCTTCATCTGACGCAACCGTTCTTCTAACAGCATCTTTTTTACTGCCGCAAACATGGGAACTTCTCGGATACCTGATTTTGTCTTTGGCGTTGTAATGTGGTACATGACCTTACGGGTATCTTCGTCAGGTCGATAAATTAGACTGTGGTTAATTGAGATAATATTATTCTGAAAATCACAATCCTCCCAGCGAAGTCCAACTGCCTCTCCAACTCTGCATCCAGTACCAAGCAGAAAAGTAAAAATAGGAAGCCAATGATGATAGGTCTTATGCTCTCGTACATAATCTACAAAGCGTTCCTGCTGTTCTTCTGTCAGGGCATGGCGTTTTGGTTTCTCCCAATCATGGCTTTTCTTGATCTCAGCCATTACACCATCAGTCGGATTGGTACGGATATAACCATCACGAACTGCAATGGTGAAAATGGGATGGAGAATCGTATGAATGATTTCCATAGAGTTAGGTTTGAAACCATGTTCAATTAGAGAGTTGTAATACTTCTTAATCGTGCTGTACTTAATGTCTACCAGTCTCTTGTCACCAATTTCGTTCCGAACATACTTATCGTACATATACTTATAGTTGCTTCGTGTGGACTTTTTCAATTCTTGTTTATTCGCAATATAATCTTCCCAAAAAGCATTCAGCGTAGTTTTCTTTGCGTTGTAGGTATCAATTTCATCTTGCAAATCTTTTGCAATATCTTTTTCCAGTTCACGCAAACAAATTCCCGGCTGCTTACCTTTTGGAGTTCTATCAGATTGCGTCAAAGTCCAGCTATAAACGAATCTTGGTGTACCTTTGGCATCAATGTAGCGATACATATATCTGCCATCAGCGTTTTGATATTCCCCTTTCATCAACAGTCGATTTTTTGTATCACGCCGTTCTTTAGCCATCGTAATTTCCTTTCCGACAAAAGAAACCGCAATACAAGTATACATTTAAATTATAAAGATTGCGGCATCTAATGTCAACCGCATAAATTCAAAATAATCATTAACTTACTAAAA
>ENA-OYXX01000787-OYXX01000787.1-human-gut-metagenome-genome-assembly--contig:-NODE-787-length-13483-cov-4.426646_pt1 | contig 13483 bp, 8 predicted proteins | sample MGYA00243976_ERZ653434 | MGnify/ENA primary metagenome ERZ653434 (study PRJEB26926, sample SAMN06165112) | human gut metagenome | biome: ENVO:00009003; feature: ENVO:2100002; material: ENVO:00002003...
GTCATGAGACGGTGCAGCGTAAATCGAATCAATTTTTTCTTCAATCAGCGAGTTAAGCACTGACTCGCGGACATTCTCAGCAGTAACCGCAGTTCGGTCTCGCTCGAGCTGCGTTTTAGGTTCGGTCTGAGCCGACTCTCGGCGAGTATTTCTACGCGTCTTCGCCATCCTTTTGTCTTTCGCATGTCGGATGTCATTTCGTGCCAGAAGATCAGGGTCGGGTAGGACCTTTTCACGCTCCTCTTCCTTAGGCTTTTCTGACTTCTTTTCAATGTCTCTTTTTTTATCAAGCATCGCGTGATATTGCTCGACACGGCCGCACGAAATCAGACGTTCTGCATAATAGTCACGAGAAATGCAGCTGACGATGACTCCGCGGCTCGATGATGAATGAACCATTTCGCCATTGCCAATATACATGCCGACGTGTGTCACCTTTCCGGCGCGATCGCGCGAAGTGTCAAAGAACACGAGGTCGCCGGGACTCAGTTTGTCAGGCGAAACGATGGTTACATACTCGCTCTGTTTGGCCGAGTTGCGAGGCAAACTGATACAGAGCGCACTTTTATAAACGCCAACGACAAATCCCGAGCAGTCCACTCCGGTCTTGTCATTGCCGCCCCATTGATATGGCACACCGAGCCATGACCGCGCTTCTTCAAGCAACCGCTTGGTCGGTTCATCCATTGTGCGGTCGGTAGTAATCACGCCTGATGACTTTTTGTCAGTCATTGACGTATGTCCACCGTGAGCTGTTCCGCGACCACCGATGCGGTTGGCCACGACTCCGCGCGACGAGCCACACGATGTGACAATGAGTGCCAGAGCCAACGTGACAGTGACGACACAAAACAGTCTTGACATATATTTGCGGTTCATAGTGCAAAAATAGGGAATAAGAGGCATTTTTGCAAAAACATCTGAAAATATCCGACATCACTATTAAAATTGTTTAACTATGGCGATTTTGGTGTAATATGGCAATCTTTTTGACGTCATAGTCATGACCAGGCAGGACAAATGATGTCACCCTTCGGTCACAATTAAATCAGATAATTCACCATATTATTTTTAATATGTCAAAAATGAACAAAAGAGAAATCAAAATGATGGCACTTTCGGCCGGAATCGCCATTGCCGGGAGCGCGATGACGGTATTCGCGCTGAACTCGTTCAGCGCAGCATCACTCCTTCCGTCACTCTCTCTTCCCTCCAAAACACCCACTGCCGACTCCGGCGCACAGGCTGGTTACTATCGCACGGCAGCCGCCGTGTCAAACGCCGCAGCTGCCAACACCGACTTCACCAAAGCCGCCGAGTCAACGGTCAACGGTGTAGTTTCAATCAAGAGCTTCGCTACTCCCCGCGGCGGATTTTCAAACCGCTACGGTGGTTATGACCCCTTCGGCGACGACCTGTTTGAGTTTTTCTTCGGGCCCCAAGGCGGACGGCGTCAGCAGCCTCGTCGCCAGCAGCAGCCCGAGTCTGACGAAGAAAGCGCACAACAGCAGCTTGGCCTCGGTTCGGGTGTAATCATCAGCGAAGACGGATATATCGTAACAAACAACCACGTTATCGACGGCGCCGACCGTCTGGAAGTAACTCTGAACGACAACCGCTCGTTTAACGCCACAGTTGTCGGCACAGACCCGACAACGGATCTCGCACTGGTGAAGATTGACGCCAAAGACCTCCCTGTCATTCCAATGGGTGACAGCGACAAACTCAAGGTGGGCGAATGGGTGCTCGCCGTCGGCAACCCCTTCGGCTTCACATCGACCGTCACCACCGGCATTGTCAGCGCCAAAGCACGCAGCATCTCGGGCGTGACACAGTCACGTCGCGGAGGCGGCATGAGCGTCGAATCATACATACAGACCGATGCAGCCGTCAACCCCGGCAACTCGGGGGGTGCACTCGTCAACCTCAACGGCGAACTTGTGGGCATCAACACTGCCATCTATTCAAATACCGGCAGCTACTCGGGTTATTCGTTTGCCGTGCCCACCTCTATTGTCAAGAAAGTTGTCAGCGACGTGCGCCAGTACGGTGCCGTGCAGCGCGGTGTGCTTGGCATCTCAATTGCAGACCTGACCCCAAAACTTGCACGCGAGAAAGACATTACGGCCATCACCGAAGGCGTCTATGTCGGTTCGGTACGCGACCGCTCAAGCGCCCGTGAGGCCGGACTCGAAGACGGCGACGTCATAACCGAAATCAACGGCGTAGCTGTCAAAAACTCCGCCGCACTCCAGGAGCAGGTGGCCCGCTACCGTCCCGGCGACAAGATTACAGTGAAATATTATCGTGACAATAAGGCATACACAGCCAAAGTCACCCTGCTCAACAACCAGGGCACGACAAAGGTTACTACTGCTGGCTCGGTTGCCGACCTCGGCTGCGCCTTCAAGGTTGTAAGTCCCGAGACATGCCGTCAGCTCGGAATCAGCTCGGGTCTTCAGGTTGCCGGTCTGAAAACCGGACGTTTCAAAGATGCCGGCATAAAAGACGGATTCATCATCCTCGACATCAACAACGCCCGTGTCTCGACAGTCGAAGACGTCGAGAAGATTTACCAGGCCATCCTGAAAAGCGACGAAGATCACGTCATGTTCATCACCGGCCTTTATCCCACGGGACAGAAGAAATATTATGCCGTAGACCTTTCAGACTGAGTTTCCACATAGGTTTATATATTCATTCTCCCCTCCTGTAAAACCGCCGCATGAGCAGTGATGCCGAGCGGCGGTTTTCTAATTAAACGACAATCGGCCCGACATTACCTGTTGGGCCGATTGTCGTTTAATGATTTATGATGATATCAGACGAGGCGTGAAATCCAGCTGTCAGGGTCGCCCGGGAGAAGGTCAACCACAGGGATTTCAATCATCGTATAGGCACCCGGAGCAAGCCTCATTGAGGCGCGGGCCACGCCGACAAGAATCTGGGCGGTCAGCGCCGGATTGTTGATTGACATATTAAACTCGAAGCGCTGGTTCTGGGTCTTACCCGAAACGCCTTTGCGTACCATGTGGACGCCATGACCCATGTCTTTGACAGCGTCGACAGTCTCGACAGACATGACATGAGTCTCATCACTCGAGAAGTAAGGGTCTGCCTTGACCGCTGCAGCAACATCCTCAAGACGGGCACCATCCTCGAGCTCGACATAGACCATACGGCGGTGAACGCCGTCACCTAAAGGCATAGTCATCGACAGAGCGTCTTTGACACCCGGTTTGGATTTGACGCAGACTGTGTGGCCCATGCTCATGCCGGGGCCGAAATTAGTATAGGTCAATCCCTTGGGTGCAGCTGCTTCCATCAAGGTTCGTACGATAGAGTCGCTTCCCGGATCCCATCCGGCCGAAATGACTGCAACCTTACCGTGACTGCGGGCGATTTCTCCCAGATGCTTGCGAAGTTCAGGGATCTGAGTGTGTATGTCAAAACTGTCGACTGTATTGATGCCCATGGCAAGATACTCAGAGGCATATTTCTCTACCTCGCGAGTCGGAGTGGCGAGGATAGCGACGTCAACCTGACCGAGTTCACGTATGTCGCTGACAACCTTATAGGGTTTCAGTGCGGCTGGTATATTATTTACATTACGGCGCACTACGCCAGCAATTTCAAAATCTGGCGCGGCCTCGAGGGCTTCGACCGTGAAACGGCCAATATTGCCATAGCCAACAACGGCTGCTCTTATTTTAGTCATAAACTATTTTGTTTAAGCATTATATAATTCTACGATTGTCAGAAATCAAATTCAAATGACAAATTGTCAATCCAAAGCGTAGCTCCAGCGCCGCCGGTGAAATAGTCTCCATATTTGCTGGCGGAAGCCACCAACAGCACATACTTGGGTCGGCGCGATGTCGAACGATAGCTGAGAGATACCTCAAACGGAATGTAGTTGTCAACATTATAGCCGACTTCCATTATTCCATAAGCCACGACATCTGGAGCGTTGGGGTCAAACAGATGTCGGTTGGCGGGATTAGTACGTATTTCGAACGGAGCGTCAGAGTCAATCAGGGCGCACCAGACAACGCAAGAGTCAGGCTGTCCCTTGAGATTCTCAAATCCAGCCGATACGCTTGATATCGGAGCCGTTTTATATTTGAAATAGCCTTTAAGAGCCGTCGGACGCTGGCTGAAAGGACGCCCGAAACTGAGAACACCGTTCGTGCCGTCTGTGCGGATATAGTCTCCGGCAAAAAGGTTTCCGGCCGCAAGTTTTCCGATAACACCTATACCCACGAAACGTGTCTCGAGACAAGCGGCCTGACCTGTACCCGTCGAGGTGTCATCAGTGGGATATGAGTTTGACGAACCAAGAGTCGTCGCACCTTTGTTACCTGTCCCCCAATAGGGTGTGCCTCCTTCAATCCAGGGGCACCATACCTTGCCGTCAAGCCACCAGTCGTCCATCGAACCATTGGGGATGTAATAAACATCGTCAGTCGTAAAATCAATCTCGTTGGAAGCCTCGTCATCGCTCAGCGCGCGGGCCGTGTAGGTTGTGAGTGGGTCAAGATGTTTCAGGCAGACAGAGAATGTACCGCCGTCGTGCGTGACGTCGGCATCGGGAACATCAAGCCATGTGTCTGAATCGGAGCGGCGATACTGGAACCGGTTATTCTTGCCTTCCTGAGCCGAACCATAGAGCCACGCTACTTTGGTCCAGGCGTCGACACGCTCAAGAGTCACTGATGAAGCAGAAATCTGAACATAGACTTTCCACGTTTCTGTGCGGCCATGCTCCGTTACATTGATTTCTACCGGATGTGAGAAATCCGTAATCTGATCTACGAGTTCAGGGTCATAAACCGCATCAGGTCCGGCAAGCTTCATGGAGGTGACACGCAGAGTTTTAACATTCTGGTGTTCTGGGATATCCACAATAATGCGGCGCCCTGGGACATCTATCGTGGAAGCGCCAAGCTGTCCTTCGATAGTGAAATATCGCTCGATAGTCTGTGTTGCCGAGATGGTCCACCGATAGTCCTGATAAAGACTGACGGTTGTTCTGACCGGTTCACGCAGATCCACTCCCTCGCTGAAAGCGGCTGAGTCAGCCCATACGGCGCCATCGGGCGTCAGGACAAACGAGCTCACCCTGACCGAACGGATATCGGAACTCTCATCGAGAAAGACGGTCACAGTGCGCGCAATCGAGTCGATTGAAGCGGCCTGAGTGGTTCCTTCGGCCACGAAAGAGGCGAATCCGGCCTGAAGACGCGGATAAGGAATATCGTTACGGATACATCCGCAGACAACCAATGACAAAGCGACAATAGCCGCCGACAGCTTGAATTTCTTATATGTGAACACCTATTCCGAAGTTGATATTAAAAAGATTGAACCTGAAGTTGGCGCCCGACGACGTCCGCGACCCCTCGTCAACACCATTAGTCGACTGTTTGTCATGAGTCAGATGAAGGCCAAAAACGCCAAATGATACCTGAAAGCTGATATAGTCCATGATAAACATACACAGACCGGGCGAGAAGTTAAGCGACGCCGAGGTGGTTATCGTACGGGTATCGCGCGGTTCGCCTCCAATGAGACGTTTGAAGCGCGAGGAACCCGAGCTGACTGCAATGTCAACTTCATTGAATATGGCAAAGCGCTTCAGCGCACTCAGTCCTATGTAGTTTCGGTAGAAGAACGATACACCGTAGCTCTGACTATAGTAGCTGACATCGCTAAGATTGAAGTTCATGTCATCGTCAAAATCGACCGACAGACTCCCGAGGTCAGCGTTGCCGCGCGTATACGAGAACTTCAGGCCAAGCGACTGGTTATTGCGTATGAAGTAACTGACCGTTGGTTTGATTGAATATAGTTTACCCTTAAAGTTAAGGTCTTTCAGGAACGAAAGCACCTGGACGTCCTCAGTGTTGAACTCTCCGTATGATGCCGTGATACCAAACGCCCACTGTCCCTTCGGGATGAAGAGAAAATTGAATAGTCCGCGGTCATAGCGGCCGAGATTGCGTTCGGGAATAATCATTGAGACCGTGTCGCCTCCAATGATAACCTTGTCTTTGGTATAGTCGTGTGCAATTGTTGCCGGCGACGAAAATTCCGAGACAACCGGAGTGATGGAATCGGTATTTTCCTGAAGAGTGGCTCCGTGTGACGGCAGACATGCTGTGGCAAACAGAAGCGAAGCTATGAAGATTATTCTGCTGATCATATATAAAAAGCCACTCCGAAGGCTACTGAAAATAGGTTAATGCGGAAATTAGCCGACTTGCTGTCGCGTTTGGCGTGATAAATCTGGTCGGAAATCGAGTGGGTATGTGTATAGTTGAAACCAAGCACACCGATGCTCACCTCGATAGCCGAATAGTTGCTCAGAAACATAATGATGCCCGGCGTCAGTCCCACGCCGAGATTGAAGTTACGTTCATAAGTACCTGTCAGTTCATCGCCACGTCCGTTAATCAGTTTTGACTGACCTCCGCCCAATTCAAGCTGCACCTCGTTGAAAAAGCCGAATCTCATGCTTTGTCCGAGCGAGATGTAATTACGGAAGACGGCTGTGCCGAAATAGTTGTGACTTATTGAATAGAGGTTGTCAAAACCAAACGAGGTGTCTTCGCCGACAATTATGTCAGCCGAGTTGAGCTTCGTCTTCGAACGGCTGTAACCGGCGCGGCCGCCAATTGCCAGATTGTCTTTGAAACAGTAAAGAGCCATGGGGCTGACTTTGAACGAGTAGGTGTCGCCGTTCATGTTCTCGATGACAAGGAACTGATAATTGTCAAAATCGTTCTGCTGATAGCTGACGCTGATGCCGCCGATAATCTGTCCTTTCGGAATGAAAGATATCTGTTCAAGACCGCGTTTGAAAGGCTCCTGAGCAGAAGCGCGAGGGGGTGAGGCCAGAGCCGCAGCGATAGCGAAGGCCGCAATGCAGCAGGTTAGGTTTCTGAATATGTTGGCCATATGATGGTTAATATGCTAATGTGATGTTATCAAGAAGAAGCCGCGACCCGACTGATGTCGATGTCTTCGGGTCATTCCATGTCCTGACAGTCGAAGTCTCGGCCGATATGGATGCCTCGGAGATTGACGATGTGAACATTATCCTGAGCCGAGTGGCTTTCACTCCGAAATAATTATAGGAGAGGGATATGTTAAACGCGGCATAACCGTTGCCGGTGACAGCGGCAAGCCGTGTCCTGTTTGAAGCAATAATGTGTTCGGCCCCGTTGACGAGGCCTAAGACCTCGATGCTGACTTCGCCGGCGTCATGTACATTGGCGCGCGACGGTGTGTAGCGATAGAAGCCGCTGAGCGACAGCGGACGCGAGGTGAAAGGTATGCCTTCGACATATCGCTCGGTAACGGTGACGGGGTTAAACTCATAAGAGCCGAGAAAGAGCCGTCCGGCAGCCCTGTAGGCTATGTCGGGGATGTTGCGGGAGTAGGGCACATAGGGTGTTGACTCCTGAATATAGGGTTTGATGGCAGGTCCGGCTGGGTCAAACGCCACACTGACCAGTTCGACGGCATAATCGCCACCGGCAGACTCGGTTGTCGAGAACACCGACGGATGCATATACCACGTGTTGGGATTTGATGACGATGAATTGAATGTCTTTGCATTAGTGTTTGCCCAGCCTGTCGGAGTCCATAGGTCAAACGATGTGTGATTCTGCGAATTAAAGATTTCGGCAATGGTCTGGGAATACGGACCGCCCTGTGGCATATCCTTATATTTCAGAGTGTTTTTGACATCCTCAAAACCCGGATTGGGAAGATCTGTGGCACTTTCGGTGATGAATGTCATCTCGACAGCGTCAGGGTCGTCTGCGATGTTTTCGAGGAGACTCGCGCGAAGCCTGTAGGCTTTGTGAGGCTCAAGATTCATTATGACCAACGTCGATGTCTCATGGTTACGCTGATAAAGCTCTGACATCTGTCCGTTGACGAGCATGTGAAGATTGTCGATGATTATCGGCAGAAGAGACTCGTCGTCAGCTTTGACCCTCACGACAGCAATAGAGGCAAACGGGTCAACTTTAAGCGAAAAACCGGGAGCTATACGTCCGACCGTATATTCACCCTTGATTTTTCCGTCATAATATATAGAGAGAGTAACAGGAACGTTGCCCGATGGCACCCGGACACGCAGTCTGTATCGTCCGTCGCCGAGTGACTCGGCAGAAATAATTTCAAGTTTATGCCCGTCGCAGACAAGTGTCACAAAACGTGTCGGGTCGCCTGCAGGCGATATGATGGTAATATCCGTGAGGTCTACTCCTATCATTGCCGGAGAGACATGCTCAACTTCCATCTCGACGGGAAGTGTGGAGACGTTGACCGTAGCCGGGTCGCTCAGTCGCGATAGTTCATCGACAGCAACAACTCCTATAAGAGACTTGTTAATCTGCCCATCATTATATCTCAACATACTGAGCAGCGGAGAAAGATCTAAGGATAAATCACCGTCGGTCGCCACAGGAATTGTGACGCCTGCGTCTGCCATGAAACGCCGTTGGTCGGCTGAAAGATTGAGAAGGTCACATTCATGTGGTGCTCCCTGAGCAATGAGCGAGCGAGAGTCTATAGTCAGGATAAGTGACGAAAGTGGCCGCTCATGACTCACATTGAAAATCAATGGAGAAGAAGGCAGAGTGTGCTCGCACAACGATAGAGACGACTCTGAAACACTTACACTTGGGCCGAAACCTTCAAGCATCTCAGGCAAAAATCTGAAAGTTGACGTCACGGTTTTTCCGGCTGTTGTGGCCTTGACAATCACATCGGATGACGACGGATCGAAGTCGACAGTCACACTTGTCAGCCGTCCTCGGATTGTGGATATCATCCGGCTCAGAGGAAGATTTACAGAACCCTTATCACCTCTTGCCACCATAGAGAGAGAGACTCCCGTAGGTGCAATGAAAATTGTCCGGGGAGAGGGTTCGGCTCCATCAAACACAAAATAGCCGCCACCAGAGGGATGAGCCGTCAGGTTGCAGCGCCCGAATTTATCTGTGAAAGCCTGTGTTCGGTCGACAGTGAACATCGCCGATGCAAGCGACGCGGACACTGTGACCGATGTACGTTCACCCTCCGAGATTATAATCTCTGTCTCGCCGCTGAAAACCGGTTTAAACCAATTGTCGGTTTCAAAGAAACTGCCTTTCTCAACTTTTAAATTATATTGGCCGACGAGATAACGCGACCCCTGTGTGAACTCGCCGAGGGTCTTCCAAGTGTGTTCGTTGGCGCCGTCAGAGATGGTAAGGGCAAAATCCCCCGGCTGGGGCATAAGATCGACAGGGATGGCATCTTCAGGCTCAACAACATCGATGGAGACATCTATTGTCCCCGTGCCGTTATAGAAGTCAGGCGGAGTGTTGTCACTACATCCGGTCACCATGGCGACAAGAGCGACAATTGACATTGCTCGGTAGTTGTTGAATCGCATTTGTGTCGTGAGAAAAGAAATGACGGTTTCAGCCCGCTAATTTACGAAAAATATGCCGCCCGACAAAGACTACATCCAAATACGCTCTGAATCAACAAAATCTGTCAGTTTCTATAAATCAGTCGGGGGACCGACAGCCTTTATGGCCCCCGGTCCCCGACAATCAGGTTATATTCTTTACTCTGTTTGGATTAGTTCAATTAAATCCAGCGCATGTATGCGAAGTCCTGGCGGTGAGGCAGATTCTCGTTCCAGGGATAGATACGGAACGAGTAGCGGAACTGGCCGGGATTACGCAATTTGTCATGATAGACAAATGTCGCGTTGTTACCGTCGATGCTCTTGAGCTCGAACTCACGGCGGTCAGCAAACTCTTCCTGACCGTCTTTGACACGATGGATGACACACTCAACATGAATCGAGTCTCCGAGACCGTTGGTGTCAATCACGGCTGTGACATCGACTTCCTTGCCGGTATTGCCTGATGCACCGAGCTGGTCTACACCTTCGAGCGAAACAACTTTCACACCGTCCCATGCGGCAGCAACTTTCTCCTTCCATGCCACAATCTCCTTGGCGAGTTTGTCGCCGTCGGCGCTGAGAGCATTGAAACGTGTAGCCTCTTTATCATAGAAGCGTTTGATATAGTCGTCAATCATGCGCTTCATGGTGAAGTGGGGTGCGATGTGGCCGATAGAACGTTTGATATACTGAATCCATTCAGGCGAGTAGCCTTTTGAATTCTTGGCGAAGTATAGGGGAACAATCTCGTTCTCGAGCATCGAATAGATAGTGGCTGCGTCGAGACGGTCCTGCTGTGCCTGATCGGTGAACGTACGTTTGTCAGTCAGAGCCCAGCCGGCTTTCTCGTCAAAGCGGTAGCCTTCATACCACCATCCGTCGAGCACCGAAAAGTTGAGGACGCCGTTCATCTCAGCTTTCTCACCGGATGTGCCTGATGCCTCCAGAGGACGTGTCGGAGTGTTGAGCCAGATGTCAACGCCGCTGACAAGACGTTTGGCAACAATCATATTGTAGTCCTCAAGGAAGATAATCTTACCCTGGAACTGAGGCATGCGCGAAATTTGGATGATACGTTTGATGAGGTCCTGACCGGCGCCGTCGGCGGGGTGAGCCTTACCTGAGAAGATAAACTGTACAGGGAACTGCTCGTTGTTTACGATCTTGGCCAGGCGCTCAAGATCAGTGAAGAGCAGATGAGCGCGCTTATAAGTGGCAAAGCGACGGGCAAAACCGATAATCAGCGCGTTGGGATTGATCTTGTCTACAATCTTCATCACTGCCGAGGGATCACCCTGGTTAGCGAGCCAACGGGCCTTGAAGTCGCGTTTAACAAAGTTGATAAACTTGTTCTTCAGGCGCATGCGCATGTTCCAGATTTCTTCGTCGTCAACTTCAAAGATACCTTCCCATGCTTTGGGGTCACTTTGGTGTGAGAATACTTTCTCACCAAGGTATCTGCCATAGAATTCCTTCCACTCCGATGCGGCCCATGTGGGCATGTGCACGCCATTGGTGACATAGCTGACATGGCTCTCACGCCAGTCATAGCCTTTCCATACACCGGCAAACATTTTCTTTGAGACCTCCCCGTGGAGCCAGCTTACGCCGTTAGCCTCCTGACAGGTGTTGAGGGCAAAGACGCTCATTGAGAAGCGCTCGTTGGTGTTGGGATTCTCGCGGCCCATGTTCATGAGGTCCTGCCAGCTGATGCCCAGTTTGGCGGGATATTCGCCCATATATTTGCCGAATAGACCTTCGTCAAAATAGTCGTGACCGGCGGGCACGGGGGTATGAACAGTGTAGAGAGACGATGAACGAACGAGCTCAAGAGCGGTGTTGAAGTCAACATGCTTGTCCTGAATGAAATCGACAAGACGCTGTAGGTTGAGCAGTGCGGCATGACCTTCGTTGCAGTGATAGATTGTGGAGTTCACGCCGAGTTTCTTCAACATGAGCACACCGCCGATACCGAGCAGATATTCCTGCTTGATACGGTTTTCCCAGTCACCACCATAGAGCTTATGAGTGATGACGCGGTCAAATTCCGAGTTCCAGTCAAAGTCTGTGTCAAGCAGATAAAGTTTCATACGACCTACATTCACACGCCAGATGTGGCTGTAAATGGAGCGTCCGGGGTAGGGGACCTCAAGTATCATGGGCTGTCCGTCCTTGTCAAGCACCGGTTCGATGGGAAGCTCAGAGAAGTTCTGGGACTCGTAGTTGGCTACCTGCTGGCCGTCGACACTAAGCGACTGCGAAAAATAGCCGTATCTGTAAAGGAAACCGACGGCGGTCATATCGACACGCGAATCTGAAGCCTCCTTGATATAGTCGCCTGCGAGCACTCCGAGACCGCCCGAATATATTTTCAGGCAGCTTGCCAGACCATATTCCATTGAGAAATATGAGACCGAAGGAACATCTTTGCGCATCGGCTGGCTCATGTAGGCGTTAAACTCAGCATACACCTTGGCTATGCGGTCCATCCACTCGTCGCTGGCGAGGATTTCCTCAATACGGTCGGAACGGAGCTGCTGGAGAACCATCACTGGATTCTCGCCGGTGGCGCGCCAAAGGTCGGGGTCAATGTCATGGAAGAGTGTCTTGCCGCTGCTGTTCCATGCCCACCACAGGTTACGGGCCATGACCTCAAGAGATTTGAGCTTCTCGGGGAGATGGGAGTGGATTGTGATGTCACGCCAGACAGGGGCGTTGGTGTTGCTTACTTGAAGTTTCATATAAGCCTTGTTATTTGTTTAATTTGACGTTAATTTTTTACTTTGATATAATCTCTCTTGTCAGTGTGCTATTCTTTGTGGTAACACTCAGTCGCGCGAGGCGGCTTTGGCGAGTGCCTTTTCATATGCTTCGATATAATATTTGATAAAGTAGCTCCATGAGGCTGCACCGGCGGTAGCAATTGCGGCCTTGGAGATTAAGCCTCTCTGCTGATCATCGCAAGATGTAAGATATTTTATCGAGCGCGCTATGGAATCGACCGCAGCCCCATAGTTTGAGTCGGTACGGTCCACCACAGTCACGCCACAGGCTTCAAACTGATTGTCGAAGTGACTGAATACCCACTGGCCGAAGCCCGATAGAGAGGTTGTAACGGTGGGAACACCGAAAGCCACGCTTTCGAGGGGTGTGTAACCCCAGGGCTCGTAGTAACTGGGGAAAACCGTTGCGTCCATGCCGATCAGCAGGTCATAGTAAGCACGTTCAAAGATGCCGTCATGACCATTGAGGTAGCAGGGTACATAGATAACGTCTACTCGAGTGTGTCCGAGGTTGTCAATGCCGAGTGTGCGCATGCGGTTATATACCGCGTCTGAATCAGGCTCATAAAGGTCATGAGTCTGATTGGCCGGTGAGAGTGGGGTATGGGGCGTACCCTTGGCAGCAAGACGCTTGACAAGGTCGGCCCGTGGCGATTTGACCCATGCGGGAACCATCACAAAGGCAAGAACCTTGCCGACAGGCTTGAGAGGAGACAAAGCTGCCATTGTGTCGAGGAACAGGTCGAGACCTTTGTTGCGATATTCATTGCGGCCGGATGTGGCGAGCATGAACGTGTCAGTATTATAGCGTTTGCCGGACAATGCGGTGGCAACTTTCAGCAGTCGCTCGCGGGCATCGCGACGCTCGCTGTCAAACTTTTTTCCCTTCGGTACGAAGTCGCCTTCAAAACCATTAGGGGTCACGACCGACGGACGGATCTCAAGCAGTTGCTCACACTCGGCCGCTGTTATATCGCTGACGGTTGTGAAGCAGTCGGCCTGATGGGCGGCAGCTTTTTCAAGCGAATGCTTTGACTCCATATTGAGCTCGCGGGCCATCTGGTCGCCGTTGTATCCTTTCAGATAGTCATAGAGCGGTTTATTGTTGCCGCAGATGCTGCGGCCGATGCATGTCGCGTGAGTGGTGAAAACGGTGGCAATCTCCGGAGCGCGCCATTTGATATAGACTGTCTCTTATACACATCTGACGCTGCCGACGACTCCT
>ENA-OYXX01000788-OYXX01000788.1-human-gut-metagenome-genome-assembly--contig:-NODE-788-length-13468-cov-6.140983_pt1 | contig 13468 bp, 10 predicted proteins | sample MGYA00243976_ERZ653434 | MGnify/ENA primary metagenome ERZ653434 (study PRJEB26926, sample SAMN06165112) | human gut metagenome | biome: ENVO:00009003; feature: ENVO:2100002; material: ENVO:00002003...
CGAGATCTAGTACGGTCTCGTGGGCTCGGAGATGTGTATAAGAGACAGCTTACGGAGTGCCGGAGGATTTAAAAGAAGAAAAAGAGAGACTTATATCATATCTTGGCAGGATTAGTGACGATATGGAAATGTCAAAAAAGCGTCTTGAAAGTTACCGGACTTCTTTGGAAAGAGAGCAGGCACATAGTGGTGAAACAGCAGACAATCTTTTGCTGTATAAAAAAATAAAAGAAAATACCGACAGACTGGCTTCCTTATATGATGAAACAAGAACTTGTGAAAAACTTACAGGCGGGCTTACAAAGGAACACGCAGAACTGTCAAGAAAAGTCAGGTCATTTGATGCCCTGCTTACGGAAAAAGAAAATATAAGAAAAAGTTTTGAAGAGGAAGCCGCTTCAATCAACAAGGAATATAGGGAAAAGTTCGAGTCTTATTTCAACGGAGAAGCAAAAGAACCGGATATTGAAGAAGATGAAATCAATACCAGGGCAGGGGCTTTGAGAAAAATCATATCTGATGAAATAGGAGAACTTGCTGATAAAGAAAAACAGCTTGCGCATTATGATGCCCTTATTAAGAAAAATATTGATAATCTTAAATATTATGGTTTTACCTTAGATGAGGCAAAAAAAGCAAAAGACGAAGGCCTTTTTTCAAAGGCATCTGTTGATGAAAGGTTAGTAATCAAGAATCAGCTTGATAAAATTAAATCTGAAATTGACAAAACCGACGGAATAATTAATTCCGAACAGGCACAGAAGAACCGTATTGAAGGAAGTATATGGCACGGAAAGAAACTATATGAAGAACAATACGGTGAATTTATCAGGGAAAAATTTAATGACCCTCAGGCGTATATTGTTACCGGACGTCAGGAAATATCTTCTATTACATCGGGAATACAGAATATTGAGAAAGAATTGAAAAATATTGATGAGAATAACAGGGATCTTATTGTAATGGAGAGAGATATCGGGAGAATATTCCGGACCATGGGAATTTATATACCGGAGGACGGACTGACGGATGAAAATATTGCTGTGGATGACGATATCACTGAGAATTATGAAGAAATTGAAAAGAATTATGACAGGTTAAAACGTGATGAACAGCGTAAGAAAACTGCTTTTCTTAATGATAAACAAAAGTTATCCGATGATTTGTACGGACTGGAGGCTTATGACCTTGCGGCGGAAATCAAACTGAGTCTTAATGCACCGGAAATCGCAGAAGATGTGGAAGATATGGTAAATGGTCTTAGGGAAACTTCGGATTATATTGCACTTGAAAGGGACAATGTGGAGCAGGGCATAAGAGACTTACAGCAGATTGCTGATAATTTTGAAGAACGTTGTATCCAGATTTGCAGCAATATCCGTACAGAGTTAGAACGACTGCCAAAGCTCTCAAAGATAAATCTTGACGGAGAATCCGTTCCTGTAATTACGTTACAGATTCCTTATATAAAAGAGGAGTTTTATAAGGAAAAAATGACAACATACATAAACGATACAATAGCAAGGGCTGATATTTTTGACACACAGGACGATAAATTAAAATATATCAAAAACCAGTTATCGTGGAAAAAATTGTTTTCAGTAATTGTAAGCGATATGAATAGTATAAGATTATGCCTGTATAAAAGGGAACATATCAAGGACAGGAGCAGATACTTAAAATACGAGGAAGCTGTGGGAAGTACAGGCCAGTCACAAGGAATTTATATCCAGTTTTTAATTTCGGTTATTCACTATATATCCAGCATAAATTCGTCCTATGATATGGGAATTTCAGGAAATACAATTTTTATTGATAATCCGTTTGGTGCGGCAAAAGATATATACATCTGGGAACCGATTTTTAAACTGCTCAAAACCAATCATGTGCAGCTTATCGTTCCGGCAAGAGGAGCGACACCTGCAATTACGAGGATGTTTGATGTGAATTATATACTGGGCCAGAAAATGGTCGGTGACAGGCAGCAGACAGTTGTGGTGGATTACAGAAGTCAGGTAAATACAGAGGATTCTGATTACAATGTAACGGAATTCACACAAACCACTTTAAAACTTGATTGAAATTGACATAGCCATGTGATAGAATTATTTAGGATTTATGCGTAGTATTAGAGGTGAACGCTTTGGATAAAGTAGAATATGGAATTAAATTAGAACAGATAGAGAAACTTAAATCAGAAAAGCAGTATAGTGAAGCGGCGGATATAGCGGATACCATTGAATGGCGGAAGGTTAAGAAGTGGTCAGAGCTTATGACGGCGGAAGAAGTATACGAAAAGGCAGAACGAATTAAGGAAGCGAGAAATATATGCATTTATGCCTATAACCGTAACCTTGGAGGCAGAAGCCTTGTTTTTAAAATGACAGAACTTTCCATAAGACTTGAAGATTATGAAGAAGCAGAGGATCTGTATAATGAATTTGTGGAAATGGCTCCCACAGATATGAACAGATATGTCCTTTTATATGAACTTGACAAGGCTAAGAAGGTTCCTCCTGAGGAACTGATAAAAGTTCTTGAAGAATACAGAGATAATGAACAGGATGAGAATTTCGGATACGAACTGGCAAGCCTTTATGCTGAGGTTGGAAGAATAGAAGAGTGTATTAAAGAATGTGATGATCTTATACTCTGGTTCGGAGATGGAGAGTATGTTTATAAGGCATTGAAGCTCAAAAAGAAATATGCCTCTCTTACCCCTGCACAGCAGGAGAAACTCAACATAATGGACAAGTTTGACAAAGCCGGTCTTGTATATGAAGCAGGCTTTTCAGGAAACTATGATGAATACGAAATGAAATCAGCCAGAGAGAGCATGAAGGAAATAAGCCATGACGAGACAAATGATGATGAGATAAGTGTCCCACTCGCCAGACCGGATATTTATGATACACAGACACTACAGAATGATCTTGCCAACAGCCTTAAGGAAATTTTTCAAAATGATGATAAAAATGACGACGGGAATGATGTACTCAGTCCGGTAAAGGAACAGAAAACGGAAGAGACTGTACCGGAAGAGACCGTACCAGAAGAAGCTGAACCGGAAGAAGCTGAACCGGAAGAGACTGTACCGGAAGAATCCGCAGATGAAGAAACTGCCGATAAAGTGTCTCAGCCTGCGCAAGAAGATGAAGAAGAGAAAACAGAAGATACACCTGAATATGATACAATAATAGATGATGATATGGCGGCAACAGCAGAACCGGTTAATGTTGAAGTGATTGAACTTCAGATGTCAGGGGATGATGAACTTGTTGACGAGCCTACAAGAGAAATCATAATCAATACCCACCATTGGAATAAAATTAAATCAGAGATGCGGGAAGATGACCCTATGATTCCTGAGCATGATGAACAGACTGAATATAAGGAAGAATATATCCCTGAAGCAGCAGAAGAACAGGAAATGGTTGAAACTGTTGAGAAACAGGAGACAATACCTGAAGAGACAGATATCAGAGAGACTGTACCGGAGGATTATAAACCGGAAGCCGGGGAGGACAGAATACCTGTCCAGATGGAACTGAATCTTGAAGAACCTCCTATTGAGGGACAGGTTGATTTGTTATACTATCTTGAGCACATGAATGATCCGGTTGAAGAGCCGGCGGCAACAATAGATGATTTATTAAAAACAACGATAGAAAACAGACATACAGACAATACCATTGAGCTTGATGAAGCCATTAACAGTATTACAAGAGCTGCAATTTCCGAAGCCGAACAGGAAATTAACGGATATGCCGATGAGTCTTATGATGTTACGGAGGAAGAAGAGTACAGTCCGGAGGATTCAATGGACGAGCTTGACGATAATACAAGAAAGTACATTAAGAAGTATCTTTTTATGAACGGAATGGAAGATTCCATTCTCCATTTTATTAACGGAAAGAGACATGAGATTCCGGATGGTACTTCAAGACATGGAAATATAATCATAATCGGGAAAAAAGACACTGATAAAACAGGATTTGCGATTAATCTTTTTAAATCATTGCATGCCAATGACGAACAGAGGGAACTGAAGATTGCAAAAACAAGAGCAGAAGTTCTGAATGCAAAAGGTGTTGCCGCATCGGCTGATAAGATAAAAGGCACAACACTTATTGTTGAAAATGCAGAGAAACTCAACAGGGATGTGGTTGAAGAACTTAATCAGTTTATGGAAACCGATACAGCTTCAATGCTTGTTATTTTTACAGGTGAGGAATTTGCATTAAAAAGACTGTTTTATAATTGCGAAAGCCTCAGGGATAAATTTGATTACAAGCTGGAACTTAAGCACTATTCCGTTAATGAACTTGTTGACGTTGCAACGGAATATGCCAGAGTTAAAGGATATGCTATTGACGAAAGAGCGCTTTCAGGGTTATATATATCAATTGATGAACTTAATGGCGATGATGAAGGTACAGAAATTGAAAAAGTCAAGAAGATAGTCGATTCCGCCATAATAAAGTGCGGCAAATCATCCAGAAACTTCTTTGGAAAGAAGAGGAATGGATTAATATCTTTAAAGGAAAAACATTTTTTGAAATAAATGGTCATCAGGCCTTAACGGAAAGGAATTTTTATTATGAGTACAAATCTTGAACAGATGTCAGTAAATGCCATCAGAGTATTAGCAGCGGATGCTGTGCAGAAAGCTAATTCGGGTCATCCCGGACTCCCATTAGGATGTGCTGCAATCGGATATGAACTTTGGGGCAATCATATGAATCACAATCCTGCCAATCCTCAATGGGCTGACAGAGACAGATTCATCCTCTCAGGAGGTCATGGTTCCACATTGTTATATTCACTTCTCCATCTCTTTGGATACGGTCTTACCAAAGAAGATCTGATGAATTTCAGACAGCTTGATTCATTAACACCGGGACATCCGGAGTATGGACATACGGTAGGAGTTGAGGCAACAACAGGACCTCTCGGAGCCGGAATGGGAATGGCAGTGGGAATGGCAGCTGCGGAGGCACATCTTGCGGCAATTTTTAATAAAGAAGGCTATCCTGTAGTTAACCATTACACATACGTACTTGGTGGTGACGGATGTATGATGGAAGGAATTTCTTCTGAGGCAATGTCACTTGCAGGAACATTAAAGCTTAATAAACTTATTGTTATATATGATTCTAACAGTATTTCCATTGAAGGAAGTACCAATATTGCATTTACTGAAAATGTTCAGAAAAGATTTGAGGCATTCGGGTTCCAGACAATTACTGTCGAAGACGGAAACGACATAGAAGAAATCGGAGCAGCGATAGAAGCAGCAAAGGCTGATACAACAAGACCTTCACTTATTACAGTAAAAACAAAAATCGGTTTTGGATGTCCTGCAAAGGAAGGAAAAGCAAGTGCCCACGGAGAACCTCTTGGGGTTGATAATGTGGCAGAACTCAGAAAAACCCTTAACTGGCCATCGGATGAAAGTTTCTATGTACCTGATGAAGTATATGAAAATTACAAAGAACTTGCTAAGAAGGGTGCAAAAAAAGAAGCAGAGTGGAATGCTCTTTTTGAAGAATACTGTACTAAATATCCTGAAATGAAAAAATTATGGGATACTTATTTTGATAAAAACCTTGCTGAAAAGGTTCTTGATACGGAAGAATTCTGGGCGTTTGACAATAAGCCTGAGGCAACAAGAAGCGTGTCAGGTAAAATACTTAATAAAGCCAAAAAAGTTATGCCTAACCTTATGGGCGGTGCTGCAGACCTTGCACCATCTACCAAGACATATATGGAAGGTGCGGGTGATTTTTCTGCTGAGAATTATGCGGGAAGCAATATGCACTTTGGCGTAAGGGAAATAGCTATGGCAGCTATCGGTAATGGTATGATGCTCCACGGAGGATTAAGAAGTTTTGTATCTACATTCTTTGTATTCAGTGATTATGTTAAGCCAATGGCAAGACTTTCGGCACTTATGAAACTTCCTTTGACATACGTTCTTACACATGACAGCATCGGTGTTGGAGAGGATGGTCCTACACATGAACCTATCGAACAGCTTGCAATGTTCCGTTCAATGCCGGGGTTTGCAGTATATCGTCCATGTGATGCTACTGAAACAGCGGCAGCCTGGTATTATGCCCTTACAAATCAGGACACACCTACAGCACTTGTTCTTTCAAGACAGAATCTTCCACAGATAGACGGTTCTTCTAAGGAAGCATTAAAGGGCGGTTATGTGATTGCTGATTCAACTAAGGAAATTCCTGATGCAATTATCATAGCATCAGGTTCAGAAGTATCTCTTGCAGTTGAAGCAAAAGAAATCCTTGAAAAAGAAGGAACAGATGTAAGAGTTGTAAGTATGCCATGTATGGATATATTTGAACAGCAGAGTGAGGAATATAAAGAAGCTGTTCTTCCTAAGAGCTGCAGAAAGAGAGTTGCAGTTGAAGCACTTTCAGATTTCGGCTGGGGCAGATATGTGGGACTTGACGGAGCTTATGTTACAATGCACAGCTTCGGAGCGAGTGCACCTGCAGATAAACTTTTCAAGAAATTTGGAATTACAACAGAAAATGTTGTTAAGGCAGTCAGATCACTGTAATTTTTAAAGCTGAATCAGAACAGGCTGTAAAAGAGCCCTCCGTGTGGATGGAATTCTTTTACAGCCTTTTTTATAGAATGATTGTGAAAGGACCGTCATTAAGAAGTTCTACTTTCATATCGGCACCGAATTCACCGTGTTCTACTACGGGAACCTGTTCCCTGCAGACGGATATAAATTTTTCGTACATACGTTTTGCTTCAACCGGCTCTTTGGCTCCGATGAAAGAAGGACGGTTGCCATGGCTGCAATCAGCACATAATGTAAATTGTGACACAATTAGGAGCTCACCGTTAACATCGGAGAGAGCCCTGTTGGTCTTGCCGTTCTCATCTTCAAATATGCGCATCCTGACGATTTTATCAGCATATTTCTTCAACATATCATCTGAATCACCGGATTCTATACCTAAAAAAATAAGAAGCCCCTTTTTGATTTTACCTGTTATATTGCCGTCAACTTTGACTGATGCATTTAATACTCTTTGAATTACTACTTTCATTTTGCTACCTCCGGATAATTTTATTTTAAATTAAGTGGTGGAGTATTGACAAATTAATGTGGTAATGGTATAATTTACTACATAGTTTGTAATTATCTATTTAGGAGGAATCAGAATGGAGTTTTGTACTTTTTGTGGTAAGCAACTTGCTGACGGAGAGGTATGTACATGTCAGCAGACAGCACCACAGCAGAATGTTTATGGTGCACCACAGAATAACGGTGGAACTCAGGGAACATATACTGCACCTCAGGGAACGTATACTGCACCACAGCAGGGAACATATACAGCACCTCAGGGCGGATATAACACAGCACAGGACAATGGTATGCCACAGGGTGAGACATATACAGCACCTCAGAAACAGCCTAAGGTTAAGGGCGACAATCTTTTTACACCCGTAATTAACAGCATTAAAGAAACAGCTAAGAACCCACTTGATGCGGCTGATACATATTATAAGACAGCTACACTTAAGACTGCAATTACATCAATGGTGACAGTTGTGGTTCTTTATGTATTGGTAAGTGTATTCAATCTTCTCGGTAACGTATGGCATATTCTTGCAATAGCAAAGAGAAGTTATGGCGCGTTTGCTTATCATTATGTGGATAAGGGCGATATTTTAAGATATGCAGGTATATCAGGAGGAACATGGGTTCAGGCAATTTTCTTCCCTATAGTGTACGCTATTCTTATGGCAGCAATTGTAATAGGCATGGCATATCTTGTTAATGCTCTTGTAATTAAGAAAGATAAGGTGAACCTTGTTAATGTTGCAAGATTTGGCGGAGCTGTTTCACCGGCTATCGGAACTGCTCTTCTTGTAAGATTTATTAATGGTTTTGTACATGTTAGTGGAATTAACGGAACTATTCTTGCTGGTTTGTATTTTGCAGCACTTGTTGTTGCACTGTTACAGTCACTTGAAATTATCCGTGGCATGGTTTCAGAAAAAAATAAATATGTATTGGCAACAATTATTCTTGTTGCAGGTCTTGTAATCGGAGATTACCTTGTAGGAACACTCTTCCTTGGTCATTTCTATCAATATTTTTCATCAATACCAATGCTCCTTTAATTTAAAATTCAAGCAGGGAATGTGTCTGTCGGGCATATTCCCTTTTTTAATTAATATAATGGATATAAGAAGGTACTTTTTATGAGAGATAAAGAAAAAATGATTTCCGGCCTTATATATGACCCGGCAGACAAAGGACTGGCAGAAATGAGACAGGCTGCACATATACTCAGTAAAAAATATAATGATTTATATGAAAATGATGATGACAGGAACAAAATTCTTGATGAACTTGTTCCAAACAGAGGAACAAATGTGTATCTTCAAGGACCAATCCAGTTTGACTATGGATGTTTTACCGAAATAGGAGATAACAGTTATGCGAATTTTAATCTGACATGTCTTGATTGTGCACCTGTTAAAATAGGAAAAAATGTTTTTATGGGACCGAATGTGTCACTTCTGACACCGGTTCATCCCCTTATGTATCAGGATAGAAACGTGTATACAAGGGAAGATGGGACAATTACAGATAAAGAGTATGCAAGACCTATTGTAATAGGCGACAACTGTTGGATTGCGGGAAATGTAACCGTGTGCGGAGGAGTAACAATCGGAGAAGGAACTGTAATAGGGGCAGGAAGTGTGGTTACCCATGATATCCCGCAAGGAGTTATTGCTGCGGGAGTTCCCTGCAGGGTTATTAGGAAATTAACGGAAGCAGACAGACTTGAGAATCATCCGGAACTGCTCTGATGGGCATAGTATGATAGTTGACAAGTTTAGAAAAAATGATACTATGATAAAACAGAAACTAAGTTAAACAGGAGTAACATATGAGCGAAGTTTATGTAGTAGGACATCGTAACCCGGATACGGATTCGGTATGTTCAGCAATAGCATATGCTAATCTTAAAAATAAAATTACAGGAACAGAGGATTATCATCCATACAGGGCCGGACAGCTTAATGAGGAGACCCAGTTTGTTCTGAAAAAATGTGATGTTGCCGTACCACCCCTTTTACAGGATGTGCGTGTACAGGTGAGTGACCTTAAGATACGAAAAACGGAAAGCGTTAAATCAACCATTTCCATGAAAAATGCGTGGAATCTGATGAAAGAATTAGGCGTTATTACGCTTCCGGTTGTCAAAAATAAGAAGCTTGAGGGACTAATCACAATAACGGATATTGCAACATCTTATATGGAAGTTGTTGATAACCATATGCTTGAGGAGGCGGAGACAACCTACAAGCAGATAGCGGAGACACTTGAAGGAAGGATTGTGTGCACTAACCATAATCGTCCATGCGTAAGCGGTAAGGTTATAACGGCTGTGGCAACTCCTGACATAATAGAAGAAAGCATTGAGACCGGTGATATAGTTATATTAGGAAACAGATATGAGGCACAGCTTTGTGCTATAGAGATGGGAGCAGGATGTCTTGTTATATGTGAAAAAGCACCGGTATCAATAACAATATCAAGGCTTGCAACGGAATGCGGATGTACAATAATCAGTTCACCACATGATGCCCTGACAGTATCAAGACTTATTTTTCAGAGTGTACCAATCGGTCATGTAATGAAAAAGGACAGTCTTGTAACATTCAGACTGGATGATTTTGTTGATGACATCAGAAAAGTTATGGCTGAAAAAAGGCACCGTGATTTCCCGATACTTGACAAACATGGTAATTATGTTGGAATGATATCAAGACGTAATCTTTTGGATGTTGATAAGAAAAAGATTATTATGGTTGACCATAATGAAGCTAATCAGGCGGTAAACGGTATAGAAAGTGCAGATATTTTAGAGATAATAGATCATCACAGGCTTGGCGCCGTGGAGACAATTTCTCCTGTATTTTTTTATAATAAGCCGGTTGGATGTACCGCAACCATAATATATAAAATGTATGTGGATGCAGGTGTTAAGATAGAACCTAAGATTGCGCTTTTGATGTGTTCTGCGATTATATCGGATACATTGATATTCAGAAGTCCTACATGTACAGAAATGGATAGGGAAGCAGGTAAGGCACTGGCCGAAATTGCAGGAATTAATATAAAAGAACATGCACATGAGATGTTCTTTGCGGGAAGCAATATCAGCGAAAAGACAGCAAAAGAACTTTTTACCGGAGACTTCAAACGATTTTCTATCGGAGATACGACCTTTGGTATCGGTCAGGTGTCATGTATGGACGGTGAAGAATTGGATCAGGTAAAGAAGAAAGTAATGACATATATGAAGGAACAGTACAAATCCCTTGGCGTCAATATGCTTTATTTTATGCTTACGGATATTATCAAACCGGGAACAGAACTTTTATGTGTAGGTGATGGTGCAATGGAACTTGTTGAGCGCGCTTTCGGTGTGCAGGGATCGGATGATGTTGTTTATCTTCCGGGAGTTGTATCAAGAAAGAAACAGGTGGTTCCTGAAATTATGATGGAAATAACACAGTAAGGAGACAGAAATTATGAGTAAACAAAGTTGGAAACCGGGCAATATGCTTTATCCATTGCCTGTTGTAATGGTAAGTTGTAACAGAAAGGGTGAGAAACCGAATATTGTAACGGTAGCATGGACAGGAACAATATGTTCGGATCCTGCAATGGTGTCAATTTCCGTAAGACCGGAAAGATATTCACATGATATTATAGAAGAAACAGGTGAATTTGTTATTAATCTTGTAACAAAAGATCTTACTTATGCCACAGATTACTGCGGAGTCAGATCAGGAAGAGATGTGGATAAATTTAAAGAAATGAATCTCACTCCACTCCCTTCAAAGATGATTGATGCGGTAGGAATTGAGGAAAGCCCGGTAAATATTGAATGTAAAGTTGTAGAAGTTAAAAAACTTGGTTCACACGATATGTTTATTGCAGAAGTTGTCAATGTCACGGTTGATGACAGATATATGGACGAAAACAACAAATTTAATCTTAATGATTCCGACCTTGTTGCTTATTCCCATGGAGAATATTTTACATTAGGTGAAAAAATAGGAACATTTGGATATTCAGTAAGAAAGAAATAATGATATGAAAAATAACATAGTATTAATTGGAATGCCAGGTGTTGGCAAGAGCAGTGCGGGGGTTGTTCTCGCAAAGGCAATGGGGTATCATTTTGTTGATTCGGATATCGTTATCCAGCACAAGGAAGGCAGATTGTTAAGTGACATTATAGAAGAGTGCGGTAACGATGGCTTTCTTAAAATAGAAGACAGAATTAATTCCGAACTCGAAGCAGATAAGACGGTTATTGCCACGGGCGGAAGTGTAATCTATGGTAAAAACGCAATGGAACACCTTAAAGAAATTGGAATTGTGGTATATCTTAAAGCAGAATTTGCCACAATTAATGAAAGGTTGTCCAATCTCAAAGGACGTGGCGTTGCAATTAAAGAAGGACAGACACTTAAAGACTTATATGATGAAAGATGCGTATTATACGAAAAATATGCAGATATAACAGTCCCGCTTGATGGTATGTCCATTGAAGAAACAGTTGGTACTTTGGTACCGTTAATTGTGAAATTTCAAAGAAATGAGTAAGAAAAAACTATAAAGGGGTTTACAAGACAGCAAAGTTCTGTTAAAATTCAATTTGTTACAAAAATGTTACAATCAAGGAGCAGCAATGAAAGCATTAAAGAGTTATTTGAAATCTAATATGTCCTATGTTAAAACAGCAGTAATTGCAGTATTATTCACATTAGTTGCAATTCCTTTTGTGAACAGGGTGTCCGGCGATGGAAATAAGTACACTGTAGATTCAAGATATATGGTAGTGCTTAACGGCAATGAACTTGGATATGTAAGTGACTCACAGGTAGCAGAAAATGCCTTGCTTGATGCAAGGAATCTTCTTGATTCAGAGAGTGAAGGACTTGTGCTTGTGGAAGCTGATATGCAGCTTAACGAGCAGACAAGCGGAGGTGCTGTTTATTCCAAGGAACAGATGACGGAAAAGATTTATAATTCTCTTTCAACAGAAGCGAGCGTTCCATCCGAACAGGTAACAGCATATACAGTGAGAATTGATGATTTTACCGTAACTCTTGCATCACTTGATGATGTTGTGGAATTGCTTGAACGTGTTAAGAGCAGATATGCGGATACATCTAATTTCTCAATTGTCATTAATGAAGAAGATAACGGAATATACAGTTCGTATAAGATAAATTTTGTTTCAGCGGACAAGCAGCTTAATGAAGCAGCTAAGGTGCTTTTGGCTGAAGATGGTTCAGTGAGCGAGTCGGCTGCAGAAAAAGCAGAGAGTACATCATATAAAGACGGCGTACTTTCGATAGGTTTTGTTGAAAATATAGAAGTTATAGCGACAAAGAGTAATTCCGAAGATGTTGTCAGTGTAGATGAGGCATATGAACTTGTTACTAAAGAACACGCAGAGAAGGAGACCTATGTTGTTGCTTCGGGAGACTGCCTTTCATCAATAGCGAGGGATAACGGTCTTTCACTTGATGAATTGATAGCACTGAATGAAGGATTTACGGTAGATACCGCAATATATGAAGGCGATGTCCTCACAATAACAGTGCCTGCATCAGAGGTTTCGGTCAAAGTTGTTGAAGAGAAATCTTACAGTGAGTCATATAATGCACCTGTGCAGTATGTGGACAACGATACATTATACGTTGGAACAGAGAATGTTATCCAGCAGGGTTCAGAAGGAAGCCGTTCGGTTGTAGCACTTGTTACTTATGTGAACGGAACAGAATCTTCAAGAGAAATTATTAAACAGGAAATCAGTACAGAATCAGTACCTAAGATTATAGAGAGAGGCACATTAACACCTCCTACATATATTAATCCGGTATATTCTACATATGTTACATCTAATTGGGGATACAGACCTGCACCAATTAATGGTATGCACAACGGTGTTGACATAGCAGTACCGGTCGGAACATCTGTAAGAGCATCATCCACAGGTGTTGTAACTATGGCAGGCTGGTATGGCAATTACGGATATTGCGTTGATATACGTCATTCGGACGGCAGCATGACAAGATATGGCCATCTGAATTCAATAGCTGTAACCTATGGACAGACAGTTACACAGGGACAGGTTATTGCATACTCAGGTAATACAGGATACAGCACAGGACCACATCTGCATTTTGAGATCAGAATCAACGGTCAGTCAGTTAATCCGCTTAATTATATATTTTAATTTATAATAGACATTTAACTCCCGGGAAGAATTCCGGGAGTTTTTTTATAGATGGATACTTGCCTATATGGTAATAAAATGTTAATATCATCTTATATGCTGTCTCTTATACACATCTCCGAGCCCACGAGACCGTACTAGATCTC
>ENA-OYXX01000793-OYXX01000793.1-human-gut-metagenome-genome-assembly--contig:-NODE-793-length-13435-cov-7.701943_pt1 | contig 13435 bp, 12 predicted proteins | sample MGYA00243976_ERZ653434 | MGnify/ENA primary metagenome ERZ653434 (study PRJEB26926, sample SAMN06165112) | human gut metagenome | biome: ENVO:00009003; feature: ENVO:2100002; material: ENVO:00002003...
ACCATTCTTATGCCCGTTACTCATTATGGTTACCGCCAAGTGACCTTACATCCAACAAGCAAAGAATGGTTCACGCCATATACAGCGTGAACCTCCAGTCGCTTGTTCCCGGATGTGAATATTGGCGGTATTCTAATGAGTGAGAACAAGAGCCCAAAAGCTCAATATCATGATTTTATTACAAGTCTACGAATGGAAACGCATCTTTAAGTTGTTTATAATCATACCGCACATCTCCGCGCGGCTATTTCTAAAACAATCTATGGAGTGCCGGCACACTGTGCCGTCAGCATCCAGGGCGTTTCTCTTTGTTTTTATTTCTGTTTCTTACTTCCTCCTATTAATTTAGTTGTTTATTATTGAGTACAAATCACCTGCAAGCCCATTTGCCATCATGCAGACGGGCATTGTGCGTGCAAAAGTACGATTTTTGTAGCATAAAAAGCCCGTAAACATCACATTTTTTTATATTCCGCTTGTAATAAATCTCAAAATCGCAGCTTAAATTTCCTGTTCATTCGACATTTCGAGAATATATTAATGCAAAATGGCACAATCACGCAATGGTAGTAAATAGAACACAAAGGCTTTACCATAAAGCCACCTTGCCGCCAATGCCCAAGTCAAGCGTGGCGGTAGCAACACCGAGAGCTTGAAATATGCGACTCATTGTCGGCAGAGTGATTACACTCTTCCCTTTCTCCAAGCGTGATATTTGAGCTTTCTGCACACCCACGCGCTCACCCAGTTCTTCTTGGGTCAGGTTTTGAGCCTGACGCATCTTACGAATTGTCTCGCCAACGAAATAGGCGTTCACCTCCTCTTTTAGCTGTTTCTCCATTGCGTTACGTTTGGGAGTTCCTTTCTTGCCAAACACTTCATCGGTCAATACATCGAGTGATGTCATATTCATCTTTGCCATAATCACTTGTTTTGGAAATATTCTTCTCTAATATTTTCTGCCTTCATAATCTCCTTTAGAGGAGTCTTCTGGCTTTTTTTCACAATGCCATGAGTTGCAATGATAAAGGTCTTTGTCTTAGTGTCCCAAAAGGAAAATAACCTATAGCAATTGCCATTATAGAGCGTTCTGAACTCCCATATTTCAGAGTTATCCAACTTCTTGAAAAGTTCATTGTTCATCAATCCGGCCTCTATTTTCTTATAGTTATAGACAATCTTCTCCTGCACCTTTATAGGTAAGGAACGAACGAATTCCAAAGCTTCATCCAATAACACGACCTTTATTCTGTAATCACCCATCTTTCTTGTTTTTCTGCTGCAAAATTAGCAATAAGTTTCCATTTAATGATACTTTTGAATGAAAAATGTCTCCTTTTTAACTTCAATATGGTAAAAATCAGAATATAAAAAAGAGTTATAAATAACATTTTCTCGCATAAATTTAGTATCTTTGCGGCAAAATACCGCGAAGTCCGGCGGTTCACTGCTACAAAACACACCATGTGTGCCGACAGAAAACCGGACTTCACACATCGGGAACACCGATTTAAACCTTGGGAAAATTGAACATGGGAAAAATCATCGCATTAGCAAACCAAAAAGGAGGAGTGGGCAAAACCACAACTACCATCAATCTGGCGGCATCACTCGCCACACTCGAGAAAAACGTGCTGGTGGTAGACGCCGACCCACAGGCCAACGCGTCAAGCGGCCTCGGAGTTGACATCAAGATTGTGGACTGCTCTCTGTATGAGTGCATCATCGACCGAGCCGACGTAAGAGACGCCATCTACACCACCGACATCGACGGCCTGGACATCATTCCGAGCCATATCGACCTCGTAGGCGCAGAGATAGAGATGCTCAACCTCAACGACCGGGAGAGAGTGCTCAAGAAGATGCTCGAGCCGATACGCAACGAATACGACTACATTCTGATTGACTGCAGCCCTTCGCTCGGTCTGATAACCGTCAACTCGCTGACAGCGGCCGACTCGGTAATAATACCCGTGCAATGCGAATATTTCGCCCTCGAAGGCATCAGCAAGTTGCTCAACACTATCAAGATTATAAAAAGCAAGCTGAACCCAAGGCTCGAGATAGAGGGATTCCTTCTCACGATGTACGACTCGCGCCTGCGTCTGGCCAACCAGATTTACGACGAGGTGAAACGTCACTTCCAGGAACTGGTGTTCAAGACCGTGATACAGCGTAATGTGAAACTGAGCGAAAGCCCGAGCCACGGCCTGCCCGTCATTCTCTACGACGCCGACTCTACAGGCAGTAAAAACCATCTGGCACTGGCCAAGGAAATAATAAGCAAGAATTAAATGGCAGTACACAAGAAATACAACAAAAGCGTATTGGGACGCGGACTCGACGACTTGGGCAACGGACGCGGACTCGACGCACTGATAGACACCGGCGAGGTGCAGACACAAGGCTCGTCGAATCTTAACGAGATAGCCATCGACCGCATTGAGCCGAACCCGAACCAGCCACGACGCGAATTTGACGAAGAGGCGCTGCAGGAACTGGCCGCAAGCATACGCGAGATAGGCATAATACAGCCTGTCACACTGCGCCAGACGGCCGACGGCCGGTATCAGATAATAGCCGGCGAACGCCGCTGGAGAGCCTCGCAGATAGCCGGGCTGACATCAATACCGGCATACATCCGCACCGTAGAAGACGAGAACGTGATGGAGATGGCCCTCGTCGAGAATATACAGCGCGAAGACCTCAACGCCATCGAGATTGCCCTGGCATACGAACATCTGTCGGAGACCACCGGCATGACTCAGGAAAAGATATCGGAGCGCGTTGGCAAGAGCCGCACGGCCGTGACCAACTATATGCGGTTGCTGAAGCTGCCGGCACAAGTGCAGATGGCACTGAAAAACCACGAGATAGACATGGGGCACGCCCGTGCACTGTTGTCCATTGACAGTCCGAGCACACAGATAAAGCTGTTCAGGGAAATACAGAAGAACGGTTATTCGGTGCGCAAGGTAGAGGAAATGGTCAACATGCTGAAAAACGGCGAGGACGTCGTTACGGCCAAAAAGAAGATTGCCGCCAACGCGCAACTGCCGGAAGAGTTTACCGTGCTGCGCGAACGCCTGTCGGATTTCTTCAAGACAAAAGTACAGATGACATGCTCATCAAAGGGGAAAGGCAAAATCAGCATACCCTTTGCCAACGAGGAGGAGCTGGAGCGCATAATGAACGCTCTTGACAGTGTGGGCAACAAATAACCAGATGTTTTGAAACGATACGCAACAACATACGCACTACGCATGTCGGCCATCGGATTGCTGCTGGCGGCAATACATATCGCCGCTCCGGCACAGAATGTGGCCGACACAACACTTGTAGAGATACAGGACACAATATCGGCCGACACCCTTGAGGCGATGATGACCGAAGCGGAACTTGCGGCCGGAAACAAGGCCAAGGCAATGAAAAAAAGAAACGGCATAACCGATGACGACACACTTTCGGCAGTGAAGGCCAAACGCGACTGGGCCACATGGTCTCCCAGTCCGCAACGTGCGTTGTGGCTGGCCATGGTGTTGCCGGGTGCCGGACAGATATACAACAGGAAATACTGGAAACTGCCCATATTCTACGGCGGAATGATGGGCTGTCTCTATGCCATGAACTGGAACAACATGATGTACAAGGACTACTCACAGGCCTATCTCGACATCATGGACGATGACCCAACGACGCAGAGCTACAACAAGTTCCTGCACTTGGGAAAACAGATAGACAGTTCGAACGAAGAACGTTACAAGAAACTGTTCAAAAGCCGCAAAGACAGATACCGCCGGTGGCGCGACCTGAGCTTCTTCTGTCTTGTGGGAGTGTACGCCCTCTCGGTGATAGACGCGTATGTCGACGCAGAGTTGTCGGAATTTGACATTTCCAAAGACCTCAGCCTGAAGGTTGAACCGGCCGTCATTGGCGGCAGCAAGACGGGCAGCCTGCTTGACGGTTCGGCCGCATTGGGACTGCAGTGCAGCCTTACCTTTTAGACTAAAGATACAGAATACACAGATACCGAATATATACATAATGAATAAGAAAACAATATTGTTTGCCATAACGATGTGCTTTTGCGGAAGCGGCACGATATCGGCACAAAATGACACCATTGCTGTTGACGAGATAACAGTGACTGACGATAAGGGTATTAGCGAGGTTGTGGCTTTTCCTGAAGCCATGAACTATGCTCTTGACAGTCTCATGAACCTATACATGTCGAAGACTTATCTTGACGAGGACAACGACTGCCAGATGAAAGACGAAAACCCTGTCTTTGAAAAGGAGGTGTACATAGAACGGCTGAAACACATGCCTACGGTGATAGAGATGCCCTACAACGACGTGGTGCAGAAGTTTATCGACCGCTACAGCGGACGCCTGCGCCACTCGGTGAGCTACATGCTCGGAGCATCAAATTTCTACATGCCCATATTCGAGGAGGCACTCGAAGCCTACAACCTGCCGCTGGAGCTGAAATATCTGCCGATAATAGAGTCGGCACTCAACCCCAAAGCCGTGTCGCGCGTGGGAGCTACCGGTCTGTGGCAGTTTATGCTGACCACCGGAAAACAATACGACCTGAAAGTGAACTCGCTTATCGACGAGCGTTGCGACCCGGTCAAGTCATCGTATGCCGCCGCCCACTATCTGAGCGACCTGTACAAAATTTTCGGCGACTGGAATTTGGTGATAGCGGCATACAACTGCGGACCGGCACAGATAAACAAAGCCATTCACAGAGCCAACGGCGAGCGTGACTACTGGCAGATATACCCCTATCTGCCGAAAGAGACACGCGGATATGTTCCGGCCTTCATTGCCGCCAACTACATAATGAACTATTACTGCGAGCACAACATCTGCCCCATGACCACCCGTCTGCCGGCACAGACAGACACCATCATCGTGAAACGCAACGTACATCTGGAGCAGATAGCCCAAGTGTGCAACATCGACATCGAACAGCTGCGCGCCCTCAACCCGTCATACCGGCGCGACATAATTCCGGGCACCACGGCCATCGAGGCAAGCGTAAGACTGCCGCAGACGGAGATAGGCAAATTCATAGACAACGAAGAGGAGATATACAAATACAGGGCCGATGAGCTGCTGCCCAACCGCAGTGTGGTGGCCGTCAACGACAATACGCCCGTGACCACGAGCCGGACAACATTGAGAAGCCGGAGGTCGTCGCGAAGCCACAGGTCATCAGGAGGCAGGACAGTCACCATCAAGAGCGGACAGACGCTGTCTGAAATAGCCAAGCGCAACGGCACCACCGTGGCCAAGCTGAAAAAGCTGAACGGACTGAAGAACAGTAATATCCGTGCCGGTAAGAAACTCAGAGTAAGATAAAAGACATACACAAATCCCCTGCCCTCCCCCCTCCTGATATTAAGGGGAGACCGCAGGGGATTGTGCCTCTAATCAATCTGCACTTACACCTTATTATATATTATATAAACAACAACTCACAGGAGGACAGACCCCATGAATGACGACCAGATAAAGAGAGAAGCCGAAGACGCAAAAATGATTGACGATGCGTTCAAACATCTGTTAGACACCTATATGGCATCACGCCACCGCAAGAAGGTGGATGTCATAACCAAGGCTTTCAACTTTGCCCGCCAGGCTCACAAGGGTGTGCGGCGGCTTTCGGGCGAACCATACATATTGCACCCCATCGCTGTGGCACAGATAGCATGCGAAGAAGTGGGACTCGGCTCTACAAGCATCTGTGCGGCCCTGCTGCACGACGTGGTGGAAGACACCGACTACACCACCGAAGACATAGAGAACATCTTCGGCGCGAAGGTGGCGCAGATTGTTGACGGACTGACAAAAATCAGCGGCGGCATCTTCGGCGACCAGGCATCGGCACAGGCGGAGAACTTCAAGAAGCTGCTGCTGACGATGAGTGACGACATACGCGTGATTCTCATAAAGATATGCGACCGCCTGCACAACATGCGCACACTGCAAAGCCAGCCGGCCAACAAGCAGTACAAGATTGCCGGCGAGACACTGTACATCTATGCACCTCTGGCCAACCGCCTCGGACTGAACAAGATAAAGACCGAGCTCGAGAACCTGAGCTTCTGCTATGAACACCCGGAGGAGTATGCCTCGATACAGAATAAGCTGGCATCCACGCAGGCTTCACGCCACACCCTCTTCGACCAGTTTACGGCACCGATAGAAGAGGCCATGAAGGAAATGGACATCAAGTATGTGATAAAGGAAAGGGTGAAAAGCCCCTACTCCATTTGGCACAAGATGCAGACCAAGCACGTCGCTTTCGAAGAGATTTACGACATACTGGCCGTACGCATCATCTTTACGCCACAGAACCGTGAGGACGAAATAAACGAGTGTTTCAAGATTTATGTCGCCATAAGCAAGATATACCAGTCGCATCCGGACCGCCTGCGCGACTGGATAAACCACCCCAAGGCCAACGGCTATCAGGCTCTGCACGTAACGCTGATGTCGAAGCAGGGACGATGGATAGAGGTGCAGATAAGGTCGGACAAGATGGACGAGGTTGCCGAACAAGGCTTCGCCGCCCATTGGAAGTACAAGGAGGACGGAAACATCGAGATGAGCGAGGACGACGGCGAACTTAACGAATGGCTGCACACCATAAAGGAGATACTCGACGATCCGCAGCCCAACGCCATGGACTTCCTCGATGCCATCAAGCTCAACCTGTTTGCCTCGGAGATATTCGTGTTCACGCCGAAAGGCGAGATAAAGACGATGCCGGCCGGATGTACGGCTCTTGATTTCGCCTTCTCGATACACACATTCCTCGGCAGCCATTGCATCGGCGCCAAAGTCAACCACAAGCTCGTGCCGCTGAGCCACAAGCTGCAAAGCGGCGACCAGGTGGAAATTCTCACATCGAAGTCGCAGCACGTACAGCCGGCATGGATAAACTTTGCCAGCACGGCAAAGGCCAAAGCCAAGATAGAAGCCATACTGCGACGCGACGGACGCGAGACACAGAAGCGTGGCGAGGAAACTCTGACCGCCTTCCTCGAAAAGAACGACGTGCAGTACACCAATGCCGTTGCCGACCAACTGGCTGCTTTCCACAACATACCGAAACGCGAGAACTTCCTTCAGGCTTTGGGCGAAAGGACAATACTGCTGGGCGAAAACGACCTCAACGAACTTCGCGGCAAGAAGACCAAATCGCAGAAAGGCAAGGGATGGCGCAAGTATGTGCCGTTCATCAAGTCGGACAAGGACAGCAAGAATGAGTCTGCTACGACGAAACTGTTTGTCGTTCCGGAGAAATTCAACCGCAAAAAGCCCATATTCATCACCGATGAAAACATAGGGCAATACAAGTTCATGCACTGTTGCCATCCCATACCGGGAGATGACATACTCGGATTTATAGACACCCAAAAGCAAATCGAAATACACAAACGTTCGTGTCCCGTGGCGGCGAAACTGAAAACGAGTTTCGGCAACCACATTCTTGACGCCAAATGGGACATGCACCGCAAACTGTATTTCGACGCGACAATACAGATAGAGGGCATCGACCGCATCGGACTGCTTAACGAGGTGACACGTATAATCTCGGAGCAGATGAACATCAACATTCACAAGATAGTGCTGAGCAGCGACGAAGGCATATTCAAAGGCACCATCGAGGTGAGAATACACGATAAAGAAGACGTGAAGGCCATCATTGAAAGTCTGAAGAAGGTAAACAACCTCCAAAAGGTGACTCAGATAATGTGACACTTTCATCGCCACAGGCAAGTGAGTGTGCCGGCAACCATAAAACAAACAAAAAAAAGAAAGAGATGAAAAAAAAACTGATTCTGCTAAGTATCATACTGACATTTGCCACCGGCATATTCGCCGCCAACAAGTATGACAATCCCGACACCATCGTGGTGGCACGCGACGGTACAGGCGAGTTCCGAACCATAGCCGAGGCGGTGGAGGTGTGCCGGGCATTTATGGAATATCACAAGGTGATATACGTAAAGAAAGGCACGTACAAGGAGAAACTCATCATCCCTCAGTGGCTCACCAACATCGAGATATTGGGAGAAGACCGCGACGCAACCGTCATCACATACGATGACCATGCCAACATCGTCAATCCGCAGACGGGAAAGGGCATAGGCACTTTCCGCACGTATACGGTAAAGGTGGAGGGCAGCAGCATAACGTTCAAGAACATAACCATCGAAAACAACTCGGCCCGACTCGGACAGGCCGTGGCACTGCACACCGAGGGCGACCGCCTCGTCTTCATCAACTGCCGCCTGCTCGGACATCAGGATACCGTATACACCGGTATTGCAGGTACGCGCCTGCTTTTCAAAAACTGCTACATAGAGGGCACCACCGACTTCATCTTCGGTCCCTCCACTGCATGGTTTGAAAACTGCGAGATACGCAGCCGCGCCAACTCATACATAACGGCGGCATCGACACCGCAGGACCGCCCCTACGGCTACGTGTTCAACAACTGCCGCCTTACGGCTGACGAGGGTATAGACAAGGTGTACCTCGGCCGCCCGTGGCGCGACTACGGCCACACCGTCTTCATGAACTGCGAGATGGGGAGCCACATTCGCCCCGAGGGATGGCACCACTGGCAGAAAGAACGCCAGCAGACCGCCCGCTACATGGAGTACAACAACCGCGGCGAGGGTGCCAAGACTGACAAACGCGCCGAATGGACCCGCCGACTGACAAAGAAAGAGGCACAAAAAATAACGATGGAAGAAGTGTTCGGCATCAACAACACGTGGAGGCCGGAAAATGCGGAATGACACTGCCTGTAAATGCAAGGTAAAATCACTGCATATAATAACTTGATAAAACTGAAAGAGTATTTTAAGCGCAGATTGCACAGGATGTCCAAACATCCATTCTCTCCATGCAATCTGCGCTTGAATATTCAGAAATCAGACACTGTCACCACCTTTATCGCATATCCGTCACGCTCTATTGTTTCTGTCGTATCATTTGTAACAATAAACAGATTGTCACACTTCAACTCCCCGGCACATTCAGTCAATGATTCCGTTTCACGCTTACGTGTCTTTGCCGATGACATTTCATAACATACCTGTATAAGCATTTCCACCCTTACGCCACGCCGCACAACAAAATCAACCTCTTTGTCATTACGTGATCTGTAATAAAACAACGTCTTTCCTGCTTCATAACCACGTCGCAACAACTCTATAAAAACTTGATTCTCAAGCAAACGCCCCAAATTCTCACTCACATTAAACGCCGATGCCCCCACAAGCCCATTGTCAACGACATACACCTTTTGAGCCGCACGCAACATCAATTTCTGTTTATTATTGAAGCGTGGCAGAAAGAAAAACAGATATGGCTCACGCAGATAGTCACAATACTTCCTGACAGTAGTAACACTGCCCAACCCCAATTCTTCCGCCATACCATTAGCCGTAAAAGGATTGCAAAAGTTAGACAGAAGCCAACCGGCTAAAGTGTATAAATCGGTAGTATTACGTATTTTATGACGATGTGACACATCCTTAAGCAATATGGAATCGAACAACGTTGACAAATAATTATGAGTTATGCTACGGGTCATAACCGTCTCAGGAAAACCTCCATTACGCATATAATCATCCTTAACGGCAACAACAGCTGTCTTCTGCTCCGGCCGTATAGCACCATATTCAAGTCCTTTCCACTCCATAACCTCACGCAAACTGAAAGGCAACATCTCTATCTGCACATAGCGCCCCGTCAGCACTGTCGCCATCTCGCTCGAAAGCATATTGGCATTGCTGCCCGTTATTATCAGATTCTTGCCACGACGATAGAGTTTAGAAACCCATAAATCCCAACCGGCCAAATTCTGAACTTCGTCAAGAAGCAGAAAGTCATAACCACAGTAAACGTCATCAAGCAGTGTCATGACCAAATCTTCATTCCATAAATCAAGCAACTGCCTGTCATCAAAATTAAGATAAGCGAAATTGGTTCCTTTCAACATAAGTAACGCATATACCGACTTGCCCACACGTCGCGGACCTGTTATAAGCTTTATCAACGGATTGGCAAGCAACAGGCGGGTATCATACTTATTATGACGCATAAGATAAGTACGTGACAACAGTTCGTCACGCTCTCTCTTCTGATTCATTATCACAGTCTTCATATAACACTCATATCTCTATTTCTCAATGGCAAATATACACTTTTTTATCCAAAACAAACTCCATAATGGACAAAAAAGAGGAATTTTATCCATTATGGAGTTTGTTTTGGATAAAAAAGAACGTTTTCATTAAAGCAAACAGACGGGGTGATGCTTGGTTCAACTCTATCATGTCGAACAAAATGCGGGAAGAGCTACTCCAAATAATCCAGCTGCTTCTTCAACGCCATAAGTTCATCCCGTACAGACATCAGCTTGTCAAGAACCTCAGCCGTCTTCTCGGCACCGTTGCGGTTGCTGTTTATTATCTTCTTCGCCGCGTCCAGCTTGAAGCCCCGCACCTTAACAAGATTGTGAATCAAACGAATCTGCTCTATGTCCTTTTCGCTATATTGGCGCACCTTGCTCGGACCTTTCGTCTTCGGTTTCAGATACGGAAACATCTGTTCCCAATAACGCAGGGTGCTCTCATTGAGATCAAACATAGCGGCAACCTCACTTATTGAGTAATACAGTTTCAGATTCTTGTTGGTGTTCAGAGCCATACTTCAACGATATTTGTAATACAATTATTGAAAAGACGAAAATGTTTTGCAAAGATACCAAAACGGCACTTCTCTGCAAAACATTTTCAAGTGTTTTTTACTTGTCCCCTCCTAAAGAGTCAACAAGCAAGTGCTATATTACGGACAATATTACGAACGTTACACCGGAGTGTCGCCACAAATCCTGTCCCCCACACCGGAGCGTCATTCCATATTCCAACTGTCGCGCCACCGTATCACAGGCACCCCGGCAGAATCAAATTCGATGGGGAGCCATATATAACGCGCATCTATCGGATGCTTGGGCCGCCAGATGTCGGCCATGAATATAAACTTGTCCCTTACCTTTAATATATATGTGCTTTGTCCCCCGAATGTGATTTTTGCATCCGGGCCGACACACGGATTGGGATGCTGCGTCCACGGACCGAAAATGTTATCGGCAGAGAACATGCGCGCCTCATTGGGGTCCCATCCCGTACATCCTGATGTTATCATCCAGTACTTTCCGTCTTTCTTGAATATGGCAGGAGCCTCATTCTGCCCGCCTGGAGCCACACGGACATAACGGCCTGTATGGAACGTATAGTCGGCACTCAGCTCGGCTATATGCAGTGTCAGGTTCTCCTCCGACGAATAGATGTGATATGCCTTGCCGTCATCATCCACAAATATGGTCATGTCGCGTGACATCTGGCCTCCCGCCAAATCGCGCTGCATGAAAGCCCCGGCGGCCACAACCTTACGCCACTCGGGCGTCCACCACTCATATTTGTTCAAGTCTATCTTTTCCAAAGCGGCAATGTCAGCCTCCGTCGTGCCCTCGGCATACTTATACGCATTTACCCTGCCCGAACGTATGAAACGGTACGGCCCTGCAGGCTTGTCGCTGACGGCCACAGCCGCACGTGCGGCACGATAGCCGAGCCCCTTCAGTTCGAGATGAAACCACATGACAAACTTCTTCGTCCTGGCGTTGTACACCACTTTGGGGCGTTCAAGCGTGCAACCGCGCTCAATGTCACTACCCACCTCGTCACTCACGCTCAGTGCCACACCCATGTTCTTCCAGTGTACAAGGTCTTTTGAGGCATAGCACGTCACACCCACAAGTGCCGCGGACGTGTTGTCGGCCTTATGCTCGCCGAACCAATAGTACATACCGCCATACTCCATCACCCCGCCACCGTGGGCATTGATGTGAACACCCTTGTCGTCGGGCCATATCTCTCCCGACCGTATCACATTGTCACGACCGCCCTTGGCCTGCACCAGCATGACGATGAAAACCGCCAATACAGATATTACGCTTCTCTTCATTTGCGTTCCTTATTTGCGTATCTCACCATTTATCCTTTGTCTGAATGTCATCGCCCCAACGGTGATCCTTCGGGAACGGCTGACCGCCCCACGCCTTCACCTGTGTCCATGGCTGCGCCTCGTCTGTCCAGAAAGGATGTGAGGCCGGCAGACCGAGCGGCATGAACGAAAGTGAGGTCATATACAACGAGCCATTATTAGTATACCAGTCTGCCGTCTCGGGCTGGCTTCCGCAAAAGCCGATAGTAAGATACCCGCCGTCGTTGTAATTGTTCTGTCTGTCAAACATGCGGTGCATCACCTGCGTCAGTGCGGCGCGTACCTGTCCGTTTGCGAGTTCCTTAGGCAGTTTCCCATACCACGCCATCAAGGCCAGAGGCTGCATGGCGGCCAGACGATAAGGTGTGCTGCGCCCAATCACGGGAAAAGTTCCCTCGGGCGATATGAAACGCTCCAGTATGATGGAGAACTTCTGTGCGCGCTTCAGTGCGCGGGCATGATATTTTGCATAGTCAAGACGTGTGTTGGCCCTTGCATCCACCATGGCCTGAAGTGTTTCAAGATACATTGCATGGAACACATAGCTCGAATAATAGTCGAAAGCGAAAACCGGGCCGTCGGCATACCATCCGTCACCCACATACCACTCTTCCACCTTACGGCAAGCCGTGTTCACACGAAACTCGTCATACGGCGCCCCCGCCTTGGCCATGAAACTCTCTATCACAGACGAGAACAAGAACCAGTTGGTGTATGGCGGGTCTATCTTCCGCAACTTCGTAAACTCCGCGATATAACGCTGCTTGGTTACGTCATCGAGCGGTGTCCACAACTGGTCGTATGCCCTGAGAAAACTCTCGGCTATATATGCGGCATCGACAAGATTCTGGCCGGCCACTCCCCAACACAGATAATCGGGCGACTGAGGGTCGACAGCGTTCTTGTAAGAAGCCAGCGCCCACTCGCGCAACTGCTTGCGCATGGCTCCCTCTGCCGTTCCGTCATCAGGCAACGCTATCCACGGAGCCACACCAGCCATAAGACGCCCGAAAGTCTCCATATACACCACACGGCGGTCTCTGTTGTCAAACGATGGACTGAACTCCGTCTTCATGTTCTTGCGAAGCTCTCCTTTGGCCATGTTTTCCAATACCGGCTGAGCCATCTTGTAAGCCTGTTCACACCAATACTCCCTGTCTGTCTGTTTGGGAGCCTTTTTCTCTGCATAAGCACCGGTGACACACACGGCCATCAGCACAACAATAAGCAATTTCTTCATTGTAGTTTTCTTATAAGTTAGATTGTTTTAATTCAGTATTGTGACTGTCTCTTATACACATCTGACGCTGCCGACGACTCCTTACGTGTAGAT
>ENA-OYXX01000796-OYXX01000796.1-human-gut-metagenome-genome-assembly--contig:-NODE-796-length-13363-cov-8.036369_pt1 | contig 13363 bp, 11 predicted proteins | sample MGYA00243976_ERZ653434 | MGnify/ENA primary metagenome ERZ653434 (study PRJEB26926, sample SAMN06165112) | human gut metagenome | biome: ENVO:00009003; feature: ENVO:2100002; material: ENVO:00002003...
GATGAACCGCGTTAGCTTCTGCAAACATAGTAACTTGTATTTGTCCGCTCGTAACGTATTGATATCCAATAAATGTTTGACGGACAAATACAAGAATATGTCCCTACAAGTTTCATGAACTTAATTTTGATACACCGCCTTTCGCGTTGCGAAAGTGGCCGTTTTGCGTTGCGAAAATGGCACTTTTGGACTGCGAAAGCGGCCGTTTTGAAGCCCGAAAGCGGCCGTTTTGAAAGCCGAAAGTGCCACTTTGAAAATGCGTTGCCTCCCTGTTCAATGCAGGCTGTCCACATATCCGGCACACATCTCGGCACAACGTTCGCCATCGACACCGGCAGACACTATGCCTCCGGCGTATCCAGCCCCCTCGCCGCAGGGGAAGAGGCCGCGCAGGCGCACGTGCATCAGAGTGTCGGCAGAGCGCAGTATGCGCACCGGAGCCGACGTGCGGGTCTCCAGTGCCATCATTACGGCCTCGTTGGTGAGAAAGCCGTGGCTCGCCTTGCCGAACTGCCTGAAGCCCTGCTGCAGGCGCGACGCCACGGCGCGGGGCATCCAAAAATGCAGCGGCGACGATATAAGTCCGGGGGCATACGAGCTCTCCGGAAGGTCGTAACTGAGGCGTCCGTTCACGAAGTCGGCCATGCGTTGCGCCGGAGCCGTCTGCTTCATGTTGCCCTGCTGCCAGCAGTCGCGCTCTATACGCTCCTGCCACTCCATCATGCGCAGCGGGCTGTCGCCCTCTATGTCTTCGGCCCTCGTCTCAACCACCATGCCGCTGTTCGACCAGCGCCCCCCGCGCGAGCTCGGGCTCATGCCGTTCACCACTATCTGACGCTTGTCTGTGGCCGCCGGAATGACAAATCCTCCGGGACACATGCAGAACGAATAGACGCCGCGTCCGTCGACCTGGGTGACGAACGAGTATTCGGCCGCGGGCAGATATTTGCCGCGTCCCTGCCGGTTGTGGTACTGTATGCGGTCTATCAGCTCCGAGGGGTGCTCGAGACGCACGCCCACGGCAATGCCCTTGGCCTCCATCTCCACCTTCGCCTCATTCAGATATCTGTAGACATCGCGGGCGGAATGGCCCGTGGCCAATATCACCGGCCCCCTGAAAGTGAACTCGCGGCCCGTACGTAGGTCGACGGCCTCGATGCCCTTCACCTCGTCTCCGGCAACGATGAGCCGCGTCATCTTGGTTTCGTGATGCACCTCTCCGCCCGACTTCAGTATCGTGTTGCGCATGTTCTCTATCACCCGCGGCAGCCGGTCGGTGCCTATGTGCGGATGGGCGTCGGCCAGTATGTCCGCGGAAGCACCATGCTGGCAGAACACATTGAGTATCTTCTCCGTGTTGCCGCGCTTCTTGCTGCGGGTGTAGAGCTTGCCGTCGGAGTAGGCTCCCGCCCCTCCCTCGCCGAAACAGTAGTTGCTCTCGGCGTCCACCTGCTGCGTCTTCGTTATCTTCGACAGGTCTTTCTTGCGCTCGTGCACATCCTTTCCGCGCTCCACTATCACGGGACACAGGCCCAGCTCTATCAGCCGCAGGGCGGCAAAGAGTCCGCCGGGACCCTCGCCCACCACCACCACGCGCCGCGCTCCCGACACGTCGCCGTATTCGGTATGGCGGTATATGTCGTCGTGAGGCTGCTCGTTTATGTACACCCTGACCTTCAGGTTGACGAAAACCGTGCGCTGACGGGCGTCGATGCTCTTCTTCAGCACCCTCACGCCGGTCACCGTGCGCGCGTCGAAACCGTACTCGCGGGCCACAAACTGCCTTATGCCCTCCTCGCTGCCGGCCACCTGCGGCAGCACTCTTATCTGATATTCGCTGACCATACTGCTATGTTTTAACGGGCGCAAAGGTACATCAAATATGCGGAATAAAAGAATTTAATTGGCCGTTCGTCATTCATTATTCATTTTTCCTTTCCTTTTTCCACTGATTTTTAGTAATTTTGCAACGTTTTTTATGCAGGAATCAAATTAACAGAACAAAACAATATGGAATTAGCAAGCAAATACGACCCACAAGCCGTGGAGTCGAAATGGTATCAGTATTGGCTTGACAACAAGCTGTTCAGCAGCAAGCCCGACGGTCGTGAACCCTACACCATCGTTATTCCGCCGCCAAACGTGACAGGTGTGCTGCACATGGGACACATGCTGAACAACACCATTCAGGACATCCTTGTGCGCCGCGCACGCATGGAGGGCAAGAACGCATGCTGGGTTCCCGGCACCGACCATGCCTCGATAGCCACCGAAGCAAAGGTGGTGAACAAGCTGGCGCAGCAGGGAATAAAGAAAACAGACCTCACGCGCGACGAGTTTCTCGGCCACGCATGGGACTGGACCCGCGAGCACGGAGGCATCATTCTCAAGCAGCTGCGCCGTCTGGGAGCCAGCTGCGACTGGGACCGCACGGCCTTCACCATGGACGAGAAACGCTCGGAGGGTGTGATACGGGTGTTCTGCGACCTCTACGAGAAGGGACTCATCTACCGCGGCGTGCGCATGGTCAACTGGGACCCGCAGGCTCAGACGGCCCTGTCCGACGAGGAAGTGATATATAAGGAGGAGCACTCGAAGCTCTACTACCTGCGCTACATGGTGAAGGAAGAGCCGGGACGCTACGCCGTCGTGGCCACGACACGCCCCGAGACCATCATGGGCGACACGGCCATGTGCATCAACCCCGCCGACCCGAAGAACCAGTGGCTGCGCGGCAAGCACGTAATAGTGCCGCTGGTGGGCCGCGAGATACCGGTGATAGAGGATGACTACGTGGATATAGAGTTCGGTACGGGCTGCCTGAAGGTTACTCCCGCGCACGACATCAACGACCATGCGCTCGGCCTTAAGCACAATCTTGAGACGATAGACATCTTCAACGACAACGGAACCATCAGCGAGGCTGCCGGCATGTACGTGGGCATGGACCGCATGGACGTGCGCCGACAGATAGAGCAGGACCTCAAGGAGGCCGGACTGATGGAGAAGGTGGAGGACTACAACAACAAGGTGGGATGCTCGGAGCGTACGGGTGTGCCCATCGAGCCGAAGCTCTCCACGCAGTGGTTCCTCTCGATGAAGCACTTCGCCGACCTGTCGCTCGACCCCGTGATGACGGACGAGATACAGTTCTACCCCGCAAAATACAAGAACACATACCGCCACTGGCTGGAGAACATCAAGGACTGGTGCATCAGCCGACAGCTGTGGTGGGGCCACCGCATACCGGCCTACTACTTCACCACGGCCGAAGGCAAGCGCGACTTCGTTGTGGCACGCACGGCAGAGGAGGCTCTGGCCAAGGCTAAGGAAAAGAACACGGCACTGACCGCCGACGGCCTGACGCAGGACGAGGACTGCCTCGACACGTGGTTCTCGTCGTGGCTGTGGCCCATCTCGGTGTTTGACGGCGTGAACAACCCCGACAACGAGGAGGTGAAATACTACTATCCAACGAGCGACCTCGTTACGGGACCGGACATCATCTTCTTCTGGGTGGCCCGCATGATTATGGCCGGATATGAGTACCGCGGCACGTTCCCCTTCAAGCATGTATACTTTACGGGCATCGTGCGCGACAAGCTGGGCCGCAAGATGTCGAAGAGTCTCGGCAACTCGCCCGACCCCCTGATGCTCATCGACAAGTACGGAGCCGATGGCGTGCGCATGGGTATGATGCTGTCCGCCCCCGCCGGCAACGACATCCTCTTCGACGAGAGCCTCTGCGAACAGGGACGCAACTTCAACAACAAGATATGGAACGCCTTCCGACTCGTCAAGGGATGGCAGGTGGAGGACTGCGAACGGCCGGCCGCAAACGAAACGGCAGTTAAATGGTTTGAGGCAAAGCTGAAACAGACCAACGCCGAAGTGGACGACCTGTTCCGCAAGTACCGCATTTCGGAGGCGCTCATGGCCGTCTACCGCCTCTTCTGGGACGAGTTCTCAAGCTGGTATCTCGAGATGGTGAAGCCGGCATACGGCCAACCCATCGACCGCACGACGTACGACGCCACCATATCGTTCTTCGAAACGCTGCTCAAGATGCTGCATCCGTTCATGCCTTTCATCACCGAAGAGCTGTGGCAGCACATCTGCGACCGCAAGGAAGGCGAGTCGATTATGCGCGACCGTCTGGAGGTGGCAGCACCTACCGCGGACGACGAGCGTCTGGTGGCCGACATAGAGTGCGTGAAGCAGATTGTGAGCGGTGTGCGCACGGTGCGCAACCAGAAGAACATTGCCCCGAAAGAGGCTCTTACGCTGCAGACCGTGGGTGCCAACAAGTACGGTGATTACACGAGCGTGATAACGAAAATGGCCAACCTTTCGGCCATCGGCGTGGTGACGGAGAAGGACACCACGGCCGCCGCCTTCATGGTGGGCACCGACGAGTTTGCCGTTCCGCTGGGCGACATGATAGACGTTGAGGCCGAAGTGGCCAAGCTCGAGGCTCAGCTGAAGCACCTCGAGGGCTTCCTCGCCGGCATATGCAAGAAGCTGTCAAACGAGAAGTTCGTGGCCAATGCGCCTGAGGCCGTGGTGGCAATGGAGCGCAAGAAGCAGAGCGACAGCGAGGAGAAGATAGCCGCCATCAAGGAGTCGCTGGCCGCACTGAAGGCGAAATAGAAAAGAACGAGGCAAATGCGTTTGGATTTTAAAATACGAACATGTTTCTTTTTAAATCCAAACGTGTTCCTTTTATCACTTTTAATTGTAGGGACATATTCTTGTATTTGTCCGCACGTGAAATGTTGATATACAACGTTTATTTGGCGGACAAATACAAGAATATGTCCCTACTTTGTGCAATCATTTGTACATGGATTCCCGTTCACATCAACGGTTCTTGCCGATGATGCCGCGGAGGGTGAAATAGAGCCACTCCTGCACACGGAATAGCCCCCACGACGGCATCGGGCGGTAGCCGAACTTTGACGCGGTGCGGCGGTCGAGCATGCTGCGGTCTATCGTATGCCACGTCCTTTTTATCTCGTCAAGCCCGTACCGGCGGTCATCCGGCGGCAGTTCGCGGCCGTGACAGTGGTAGAACATGTATATGTCGACAAGGTTAAGCCAACGGTGATTCTCGTATTCGGCCAGCTGACGGGCGTCGGCTCCCGCCTCCATCATCTGCCTGCGCATGCTCTCGTTGGCCCGCAGATAGTCGAAACGGCGCACGCTTACCGCATGGGTGGCCGAAGAAGGATGCTGCCGGTAACAGTAGATTCCGGTGCAACGGCGCACCGAGCGCGAACGCAGGTAGTGTATGCGCGTGGTGTTGTCGTCGCTGAAAAGACGGCATGTCGTGTCGTATGGATAACGGCGGTGAAGGGCCGTGCGCGTCATGTACAGTCCGTGTATGCGCCATGTAAGGCTCTGCTCGAACGCCTCGTCGCCGCTCATACAGTCGAACGGCGGCATCGCATACATGTAAGGCGTCTTGCCCGCCTCTATCATCTGCACCTCAAAAAGCACGCTGTCTGTATCGGGATGGGCTTCAAACACCTCCACCGCCCTTTCCAGTGCGTCGGCGGAAAACCAGTCGTCGGCGTCAAGCATGCACGTATACGTTCCACGTGCGCGCTTCAGCCCCTCGTTGCGTGCAAAGGCCTGGCCTCGGTTTTCGGGCAGGGCTATCACATCGATACGGGCATCCGACGATGCGTAGCGGCGCAAGACGGCAAGCGAATTGTCCGTCGAACAATCGTCGATACAGATAATCTGTATGTCGCGCAACGTCTGGCGCAACAGCGACCCGAGACATTCGCAAAGATATTTCTCCGCGTTGTAGACGGCAACCAATACCGATACCTTAGTCATGGCGGTGGTTTAGTTTCTTCAACAAGGCATCCCACAGTGATGTCTTCTTACGCAGGATATGGAGTGACACCGCCGTACTTGCAACGCACATACATATACCGGTAAGCCAATAGACGATGCTCCGGCCCGCAAACGTGGCCGAATAGGCAACGCATCCAAAAAGCAACTGTATGCCGGCATACGCCAGCACCTGCAGTGAAATGACATAACGGTAACGTATGCGTGCGTACATATACACGAGCAAAAGGTCGAGCAGATAGGAAAGGGATATGGCTATGCCGGTGCCGAACAGTCCCCACCAATCGTAAAAAACAATTATCAGCAGTACAAAAAGGATGTCGTATACAACCTCGAGCACGAGATAGGCGGCCGAATCGCCCTTGGCCAGCGTGATGTAAGAGATGGGAAGCGACATGGCTTTCAGATACATCGAGAACACGGCAACCTGTGCCATGGGCACTATCGGCATGAAGTCACTGCGGAAGAGCAGCGGCATGAGCACAGGCAGCGCCACCATAAGCATGACGAGCATGGGCGAAAGCAGCAGCAGCGACACTTCTATCTGGCGGTTGACGGTGATGTTGACGGCGGCTGTTTCGTGGTTTACGGCCGACAGACGCGGGAAATAGTCGGTCTCCATCGACGAGAACACCATTCCGGCATACGTCACCGTGAGCATGAAGCCGGCATTGTAGAGTCCCACGATATCAAGACCGCCCGACACGTTAAGGTAGGAGCGTATCACCATCTCGGCGCCGCTGCCGAGTATTCCTGCAAAGACAAAGGCCACGCCGAGGCGCACCATCGCCATTCCCTCGCCGAGAACACCGGTCAGGCCGCCCAACCGCAGGGGGCATACGCGCCACGAATAGTATATGGTGAACGTCATGCTCAGAAAGGCCACGAGCACGATAACGGGCACGATGCCCGCCTCGCCGAAGAAATAATATATGGGAACGGAGACGAGCAGCGCCGCAAACACCATGTATATCTGTATCGACGCAAGGGCACGCAGGCGGCGCAAGGCTTTCAGTATGGCCGTCTCGCCACCCGTGACGGCAAGCATGGCCACCGCCGGCGAGAGCAGAACGAAATGGAGGGTGTGGTCGCCCCATGAAAAGGTATAGTCGCTGAGCAGCGGTCCTACAGCCATACACACAAGCATGCCGAACAAAGCCGTGATGAAACTCCATATACGTATCACCTTCACAAAATGGCGTATGCGTGTCTCGTCGCCGCTGTCCGCTATCTCGGAGAGATGCTTGACGGCACTGAAAGAGATGCCGAAGTTGGTTGCCTGGGATATGAAATTGATTGTGGTGTTGAACAGTGAGGCAAGCCCCATGCCGGTCGGACCGAGAAGAAGGGCTATGAGCTTGTTGCGGACAAGCCCCATAATGATGTTCAACCCCTGGACACCACCGAATATCCCCGTATACTTCAACACGTGGGTATAGCTGTCTTTCTTTTCCGTTTCGTTCATCAAACTATAGAACGGACATTTGATGCTTTTATTACATAAGCAGCGCAACAATTTTGTTTTAATGTGCAAGATTATAAAAAAGAACCGCACGCTCCCGCCATTTATGAAAAAAGTTAGTACCTTTGCATGACAAGCTATGGGTGAAGAATATAACAAATGGCAGCAAGAACGGCAAAAGGAATTCCTGTTGACTGTGATAATACCTGTATATCGAGTAAGCGACACGATGGACAGGTGCGTGGAAAGCGTGCTCAATCAGGATTACAGCCATTTGCAGATAATTCTCGTGGATGACGGTTCGCCTGATGACTGTCCCGGGAAATGTGATTCTTGGGCGGCCCGTGACAACAGGATTACCGTAATACACAAGGCCAACGGCGGACTCAGCGATGCCCGCAATGCCGGAATTGACAATGCCTGCGGAGACTACGTCACCTTTGTTGACTCCGACGATTACCTCCGCCCACACACCTATCGCGATGTGATGGACATCCTGATAAAGCACCCCGACTACGACATGCTGGAGTTTCCCGCCATCTGCCATTACGGTTCTGCCCGCCAAGAGCCGCTCTCCCTGCCCGACAGGGAGTATGAGTATGCCGACGATTATTGGATGGAGTCACAGGCATACTGCCATGCCTACGCCTGGAACAAGATATACCGGCGCCGGCTGTTTTACGGCGTGCAGTTTCCCGCAGGGCGCGTCTTTGAAGACATTTACACCCTGCCCCGTCTGCTCCGGGGCGCCAAGGTTGTGGCGACAACGTCAAAGGGGCTGTACTACTATTGCCACAACGACAACGGCATCACCGCATGCGCAAAGGGAAGCGACCTCACCATGCTGCTCGACGCCCATCTGAACGTGATGTTCTGGTATAAGGATTACCCCACGTTCCACCATTACTACATGCACGTGGCAAACATACAGATATCCGAATACGAGCTTACCGGCAACAAGCCACGGCTGAAAAACGTTTGGATAAAAAGCTTCAAGGGACTCGACATGAAGGCCAAACTGAAGGCAATAACAATAAACATCTTCGGAATAAGAATATTATGCAAACTGATAAAACAGACAAACAGAATATCAAGACACCGTTAGTGACATTCATCATCACCTGCTACAACCTGCCGGTATGGATGATTGAAGAATGTATCAAGAGCATACTGTCGCTGTCGTTGCGCCCGTTTGAAAGAGAGATAATACTGGTGGACGACGGTTCCGACATCAGTCCTGTAAACGACCTGGACGATTATCTGAACGACATCATCTATGTAAGACAGAAGAACAAGGGACTGAGCGAAGCACGCAACACCGGCATACGAATCTCCACCGGACAGTATCTGCAGTTCATCGACGGAGACGACAAACTGCTTCAAGCCGGCTACGAACATTGTCTCGACATAGTGAGATACAACAACACGCCCGACATGGTGCTCTTCGACTTCTCCGACAAGCCGACAGACCGTATGACATTCACCGGAGTAAAACCAGTCTGCGGAGCGGAATACATGCAGCACAACAACATACACCCGTCGGCATGCGGATACATAATGAAGCGCACCACACTCGGCGACCTGCGCTTCACACCCGGCATATACCATGAAGACGAGGAGTTCACGCCGCAGCTGCTGCTGAAGGCAGAAACGGTATATCCCACACACGCCACAGCATATATGTACAGACAGCGCAGCGGCTCCATAATGACCGCCGTAAACAAGCGCAGCATACTCAAACGTCTCAACGACAAGAAGGATGTCATCATACGGCTCAACGACATGGCCGACCGTCTGCCACACAACGACCGCATAGCCATGCAGAGACGTGTGGCCCAACTGACCATGGACTATATCTACAACACCATCATACAGACACGCAGCCGGCAGTATCTTGACAAACAACTGGCCGCACTACATTCCAAGGGCCTTTTCCCGCTGCCTGACAAGGACTATACAAGAAAGTACAAATGGTTCCGGCGCATGACAAACAGCAGCATGGGCCTTACCGTTCTCATGCGCACACTGCCCCTTTTGAAGAAAGAAAGATGAAGATACTGCTTTTAGGAGAATACAGTAACGTGCACGCAACGCTGGCCGAAGGCCTCAGGGCTTTGGGCCACAGTGTGACGGTGGTGTCCAACGGCGATTTCTGGAAGAACTATCCGCGTGACATATCGCTGGTGCGGCGTGAGGGAAGGCTCGGAGGCGTGCTGCTGATGGCAAAACTGTACGCCATCCTGCCACGGTTGAGAGGATATGATGTCGTACAGTTGATCAACCCGATGTTTGTTGAACTGAAGGCCGAACGGCTGTTCCGCATATACAGATACCTGCGCAGGCACAACAGGAAAGTCTTTCTGGGCGGATTCGGCATGGACTGGTATTGGGTGGACACCTGCGTAAACAAGATGCCGCTGAGGTACAGCGACTTCAACATAGGCAAAACGCTGCGCACCAACAAAGACGCACTGAAGGAACGGCGCGACTGGACAGGCACGGCAAAGGAACGCCTTAACAAGTATATTGCCGACGACTGCGACGGCATAATAACAGGTCTTTACGAATACTGGGTATGCTACAAGCCGGCGTTTCCCGAAAAGACCACGTTCATCCCCTTCCCCATACGCATCCCCGAACCGGTGCGTGAACCGTCGTTCGACGGCACATTGAAAATATTCATCGGAATAAACAAGACACGCAGCGAGTATAAGGGAACCGACATAATGCTGCGTGCAGCCAACGACATAGCGCACAAATACAAGGAGAAGGTGGAGCTGAAAAAAGCCGAATCGGTGCCTTTCGCCGAATACAAAAGGATGATGGACGGCAGCGACGCCATTCTCGACCAGCTGTACAGTTACACCCCGTCGATGAATCCGCTGCTTGCCATGTCAAAGGGAATAATATGCGTGGGCGGCGGAGAAGAAGAAAACTATGAGATTATCGGCGAGCACGAGCTGCGTCCCATTGTTAACGTGCAGCCGTGTTACGAAAGCGTTTACGACGAATTGGAACGTCTTGTAACCCATCCGGAGCTTATCGTGACACTCAAAAGACAAAGCATAGAATATGTCAGGCGGCACCACGACTATATGAAAGTGGCCCGCAGATACGAAGAGTTTTATAGCAAAAATGGCCGGACTTGACGTTCCGGCCATTTTATTTTCATGGAAAACCTGTCGGTTATGCCTCTGCGGGAGCCTCGGTCTCTGCGGCGGGAGCTTCTGCCTGAGCGGCAGCCTCTGCCTGTGCAGCCTTCTTCTCGGCCACCTTCTTGGCTATAGCCTCGTTGATTTTCTTCTCAGCCTCCAGCTCTTTTGCATAAGCGGCCTTCTTTGCCTGTGCCTCCTTCTCGCGTACGGCATCGGCACCTTTGGTCTTGTCGGCCTTCCAGGCATCGAATTTCTTCTGTGCGGCAGCCTCGTCGAAAGCGCCCTTCTTCACACCGCCACGGAGGTGCTTCATCAGGTAAACGCCCTCACGGCTGAGGATGTTACGTACAGTGTCTGTGGGCTGTGCGCCAACCTCCACCCAGTAAAGGGCGCGGTCAAAATTCAAATCTACTGTGGCAGGATTGGTGTTGGGGTTGTAAGTTCCAATCTTCTCAGTAAATTTACCATCACGTGGTGCTCTTGAATCAGCGATTACGATGCTGTAAAAGGCATAGCTCTTACGACCGCCGCGCTGCAATCTGATTTTTGTTGCCATTTTGTTTTATTTGTTTGTTAGGTTTGAATTTATGCTGCCATCTCGTGACAGCGGCTGCAAAATTAGTGCTTTTTTACAGAAAAACGTTCACTGCAGCCCTGTTATTATTATTTTTTAACAAGAGCGAGGCCTGCTTTCATCCCCTTTACACTGCTCATGAGCGCAGTGACAGTCTTTATGCTGGAGTTGGTCGACTTGCTGCCCAGTGTCTTGAACATGTTGAGCAACTGGCTTGTGTCGGTCACAATCATGAGTGTCTTTCCATCAACCTGAGTGGTTATCGACACGGGCTTTATCGTTCCATACGTAAGAATCAGCTTCGAGTCCTCCATCTTCCACTTTCCCTTCACCTGCTTTCCCTTCAACATCTCGGTGAACGTTCCGTCTTCGGCAAACGTGATGCTGACAGCACCCGGAGCGATGCCGAACTTTGTCAGATGCTCCTGTATCTTGCTTTCCATCTTCTTGGCGGCCAGACTTGCCCCCGCCTTGGCCAGAAAGTTATCCGATTCAAAAACGATGGCCGGCTCCTTGTATTCCCATGTACCCACAATCTGAGTCTTTGTGGCCTGCTTGTCTTTGGAAAACACCGATGTAAGGTTGGAAATCAAGTCGCCACCCGATGTCTGGTTGCCGGCAACGGCACCCAAAATGTCACCCAAGTTAATCTGTGCATTTGCGCCGACATTGCCATACATCGCGAAGACGCCCAGCAATGCAAATTTCAAAATAGACTTTTTCATAAATTATATTACTATAAATTCACCCGCAAAAGTAATATTTTAATTGAATATGTCCAAATAAAATAGATAAAACTTCCCCGTATAACATTTTTTGAGTATATTTGTACCGATTAATCTATTATACAGACAAGGCGTGAACAACCAGGAAAAATATCGTTTGTCGATACTGATACCCGTATACAACTACGTGTGCACCAAGCTCGTAGACAGTCTCCACCGGCAGGCCGAAGCCTCCGGTTTGGAGTATGAGATAATAGTGGCCGATGACGGTTCGGACAACAATGCCGTAAAGGAAGCCAACAGCAGCATAGGTTGTCTGACGCACTGCAGATACATTTCGAGAAGCGCCAACACCGGGCGGGCGGCCATCCGTAACTTCCTCGCCGCACAAAGCCGCTTTGAACACCTGCTGTTCCTCGACTGCGACATCAGGCTGCCCGACGGCAATTTCCTGCAAAGATATGCCCAATGCGGTGGCGGGGCGGTTGTATACGGAGGCGTGCGGACGGTGGATAAGGCATCATCACCCGGCAGAGGCAATATAAGATATGTGTACGAACGGGCTGCCGAACCGCACCACACGGCCCGCGAGCGGGACAAACGGCCGTACAAGAGTTTCAGAACGACAAACTTTCTGATACGCCGCGACATCATGCTCGACTGCCCTTTCGACGAGCGTTTCAGACACTACGGCTACGAAGATGTCTTTTTCGGCAAGTCACTCAAGCACAGGGGCATCGCGATAAATCATATCGACAATCCCGTACTGATAGCGGATTACGAACCCAACCACGTGTTCGTGGCCAAGACCGAAGAGGCCTTGCGCACGCTGCACCGCTTCCGCAACGACCTTGCCGGCTACTCCAGTATGTTGGAACGCGTCGGAAATATGGGGCGCTTCATGCCGATGGGCATCTTCCGGATATGGCACAGACTGTTCGGAAAGTGGGAACTGGCAAACCTTAAAGGCAACCGTCCGCGCCTTTTCGTGTTCAATATCTACAGGCTCGGCTACTATCTGTCACTGAACGACAGCCACGAAGACAAGCCATAAGTCAGCCATTACCAATCATCTATAATAAACCACAACTTAAAAAAGACTGAAACAATGAAAAGATTTGCATTCAAAATGATTTTGAAAAAGGGATGCGAGGCCGAATACGCCAAGCGTCATGCAGCCATCTGGCCCGAACTGAAACAGATGATAAAGGACCAGGGAGTGAGTGATTACAGTATATTCTGGGACAAGGAGACCAATCTGCTCTTCGCCGTGCAGAAGTGTGACAAGGACACAAACAGTCAGGACACGACCAACGTCGACCCCATCACGCAGAAATGGTGGGACATGATGGCAGACATAATGGAAGTGAACCCCGACAACTCTCCCGTTTCCATACCTTTGGAAGAACTCTTCCACATGGACTGAAAGGAGTTTTTTAGAAGTTAAGGAGTTTTTCAGGAGTTAAGGAGTTAAAGGGAGTTAAGGAGTTAAGCCAAATGCCCAAGCAATGATTCATGTTCATAGTGCTATTGGCTTAACTCCTTAACTCCCTTTAACTCCTTAACTCCTAAAAAACTCCTTAAC
>ENA-OYXX01000799-OYXX01000799.1-human-gut-metagenome-genome-assembly--contig:-NODE-799-length-13346-cov-8.959597_pt1 | contig 13346 bp, 10 predicted proteins | sample MGYA00243976_ERZ653434 | MGnify/ENA primary metagenome ERZ653434 (study PRJEB26926, sample SAMN06165112) | human gut metagenome | biome: ENVO:00009003; feature: ENVO:2100002; material: ENVO:00002003...
CTAGTACGCTCTCGTGGGCTCGGAGATGTGTATAAGAGACAGTTATTAATAATGTGTATTGCCGCAACAGCTTACGGCAATGCGCAGAATATTATACCATTTTCTTCCCCCAAACATGAGGTTAGGGCTGTATGGCTCACCACCATCGGTGGTCTTGACTGGCCCCGGAACTATGCGCATTCAGTATCAGGCATCCAAAGGCAGAAGCAGGAACTTTGTAATATTCTCGACAAATTGCACCGTGGAGGTGTGAATACCGTGCTGTTGCAGACACGAGTAAGAGCCACCACTATCTATCCCAGCGACATTGAGCCGTGGGACGGATGCATGTCGGGCAAGCCCGGTGTGAGTCCCGGCTACGACCCTATGGCGTTTGCCATTGACGAGTGCCACAAACGGGGCATGGAGATACAGGCATGGGTAGTAACCATACCTGTGGGCAAGTGGAACGGTCACGGATGCCGCACCCTTCGACGCAATTACCCTTCGCTACTGCGCAGGATTGGCGATGAGGGATATATGAAGCCTGAGCTTAATGCCACCGCCGACTATATAGCGGGCATTTGCGGTGAAATAACCCGTAACTATGACATTGACGGCATACATCTCGACTATATCCGTTATCCGGAAGTAGGTAAGCGCAATGTTGGCAGTGCTGAGGGGCGGAGCAACATAACCCGCATAGTGGAGCGTGTAAGCTCCACCGTGAAAAGCCTGAAGCCGTGGGTGAAGCTTAGCTGTTCGCCAGTGGGCAAGCATGCCGATCTGGCGCGCTACAGCAGCCGCGGCTGGAATGCACGCACAGCAATGTGGCAGGACGCGCAGGCATGGCTTCGCGACGGACTGATGGACGAGCTTCTGCCAATGATGTATTTCAAGGGAAACAATTTCTATCCCTTTGCGCTCGACTGGCTGGAGAACAGTCATGGCAGAATTGTGGCGCCCGGACTCGGCATTTATTTTCTTTCGCCTGCTGAGCAGGACTGGGATTTGTGTGATATTAAGCGTGAACTGTTTTTCCTGCGGAGTCACGGCATGGGGCACGCCTATTTCCGTTCAAGGTTTTTCACGGATAATGTGAAGGGCATATATGATTTTGTGACCGGTTTGGTTGACCATTACCCCGCACTCATTCCCCCGATGACGTGGGCAAGCAGCGTAAAGCCTTTGGCACCAACATGGATTGAGCTGACCCGTGGCGACAACAACGACAGGTTGGAGTGGAGTGGGGCACGCGATATGAGCTCTGGCAACTATCTCACATATAATATATATAGGAGCAGAGCATATCCTGTGAATACCGCCGATGCACGGAATATCGTGGCTGTGCGTAGGAAAGAAACCAATATTGTCCTGCCACACAAGAACGGTGACGACACCTACCATTATGCAGTGACTGCCATGGACCGTTTCGGCAACGAGAGTCAGCCGCTAATGACCATGGCTCCGCTGTCGGGAGAATATTATCCGGCTATGGTGAGCGGAAAACTGCTTGCCAACGACGGAATCACACTCATAATGCCGGCAATGGCGAAATTTGCGGATGCTGAATTTGCCATAATCGAAAGCCTGACAGGAGTGATGATTGCCTCAGTGCCTTACAGCACTGACCGCATTGACATATCCCGTCTGCCTGACGGCATGTACTGTATAAAAACAGTCAACAGAAAAGGCATTACCCACAGACTGGGATGCTTTATGATAAGACGCAAAGACATATAACAACTTAAAAATACTAAAACAAAATTCAAAAATGAGAAAGATTAATTTACTTACATTTGCCTTGGTGACGCTTGTTGCTCTCACATCAATGAAGCAGGACCGTGTCATAACTATCTTTATGGTGGGCGACTCGACCATGGCAAACAAGGACATTCGCGGCGACAAGCAGGAACGTGGATGGGGAATGGCATTGCAGTGTTACTTCGACGATGGCATTCTGGTGGACAATCATGCTATGAACGGCCGCTCATCAAAGAGTTTCATTGATGAGGGACGTTGGCAGAAGGTGCTCGACAAAATCCGTCCTGGCGATTATGTGGTGATACAGTTCGGACATAACGACGAGAAGCCCAAAGCCGACCGCCACACTGACCCGGGAAGCACTTTTGATGCCAATCTCCGGCGTATGGTGAAGGAAAGCCGTGAACGCGGGGCAAAGCCTATTCTGATGAACGCCGTGGTGCGCCGCAACTTCTTTATACAGGCACCGGTGAACAACGATGATGAGGCTTTGCGCAACACCGTGGCTGCCAACATCGACAAGCCGCGCACTGACCTGCAGCAGGAGGGTGATGTGCTTATTGACACTCACGGCGCATATCTCATATCGCCGCGTAACGTGGCAATAGAAACCGGAACCCCGTTTGTAGATGCCAACTGCATTACCCACAAGCTGGAGCAGGGCTTGGGGCGTGACGGAAGCAGGCGTCTGCACATGATTTTCAAGAAGGGCGAGCACCCATCGATGCCCGACGGCCGTAACGACAACACCCACTATAGCATTTACGGTGCCCACACGGTGGCAAAACTGCTGGCAAAGGCAATGGCTGACGAAGTGCCTGAGCTGCGCCGGCATCTTATAGAGAATGATGTGGTGAGCGTGGCATCAAACGGCATAGGCGACTTTTTCGATCCGCAAAAGGCTGTTGACGCCCAGCCCGACGGACAGCGCACCGTAATCCAACTGTTTGAGGGAGAGTGGCAGCGTCCTGTTACAGGAAAGAAAAAGATTAAGTTTGTGCTGCGCCAGGGCGCATCGTGGAAGAAGTGATTAAAATATCTTTATTGAAATCATAAAAAAAGTGTCTTGCTAAACAGCAAGACACTTTGTCATTATATATCCCGAACCGATGAGCCAGCAGAAAAGCAGTGCTGCCAAAATGAACGGCTTGGCTCCGGCTTTCTTAAACTTGTCGATGCTTGTCTCGGCACCGAGTGCCGTCATAGCCATGGTGAGCAGAAAAGTACAAAAGGTGTTGATCCATTCAATCAAAGCTTCAGGCAGCAGATTGAACGAGTTGAAGCCAATCACCACGAGAAACAGAATGGCAAACCACGGAATGTTTATCTTGCCCTTCTCCGCACTGGCGCCGGCATTGTGTGCCATCATCCATGCCAGCACGAGCAGCACCGGCACAAGCATCATCACGCGTATCATCTTGACTATGATTGCTGAGTTGCTCACCTCCGGTCCCATGGCGTTGCCGGCTCCCACCACATGAGCCACCTCATGAACGGTTGCACCAGTGTAAAGACCCATTTGTGCAGGGGAGAGGTCGAATATTCCTGCACGGTAGAGCACAGGATAAAGAAACATAGCTGTGGTTCCGAATATAACCACCGTTGCCACTGCCACCGCAGTCTTATAGGGTTGCGCCCTGATGGTTCCCTCGGCTCCCAGCACAGCTGCGGCTCCGCATATTGACGAGCCGCAGGAGGTGAGCAGCGTGATTGTCGGGTCCATCTTCAGCAGTTTCCCTATACCAATGCCCAGCAGTATGGTGGTACACACAATGAAGGCGTCTATTATGACTGCCATCGCTCCCACCTCAGCCACATCGGTGAATGTGAGGCGGAAGCCGTAGAGTATGATTCCGAAGCGCAGCACCCGTTTTGAGCAGAACTGTATGCCCGGTACCCATGTCTCGGGCAGATTGTTGCGCAGACTGTTGGCATAGAGCATGCCAAGGATAATGCCCACCACCATCGGGCTTAGCGACAGGGCTTTCACCCACGACATGTCGCCAATATAAAATGCCGCACAGGCGAATAGTGCTATAAGCAGTATTCCGTGCAGCATTGAACTTCTCTCATTTGATATTTTCATAATCTTTCCATTATTCCTCTTCGTAGTCGTCCATCACCTCGTCGCCGGTCTCGTCACCGGTTTCTATGGCAAATGTTGTGCGGTAGTTCTCCTCATTTATATCCTCATCGCTGATATCGTCCGGCTCGGTGTCCATGTCATCCTCATCGGGCTTGTTGTATGTGTCTTCGGGAATCATGCCGTCATCTTCCTCTTCGTCACTGCTCATTGTGGGCTGCTGCAACTGGAATCGCGGTTTCTCCATTTCTGGCTTTTCCTTCACGAAGATGGCTTCCACCCATCCGCCTTTAGGCACCTCAAGCACCTCGTAGCCATCGTTTACTTTCTTTTCGTACATTCCGCCCACTTTATGAAGACGGTCTTTGGGAAGAGTGGTGGTTGAAATGTCAAAACGGCTTTCGATGATATCCTGCACGCTTTGTGACAGCGAATCCCATCCACCGCCGAAATTACTTTCAAGAACTTCGATAAGTTTCGACACAGAAATGTGGTGGATGTTCTCGTAGGTGAGGTCGGTAACGCGCTTTATCGGGCGTTTCTTTATGGCAATGCACATTTTCTTTTGCTCGCCGGTCTTCACTTCACCCACTTTGTATTCCAGACGCTCATATTTTTCTCTCATTGGAGCAATGTCGTTGGTTATTTCCTCTATTTGGAAAGCCACGCGTATGATGTTGAGAAAATGAGACAGGCTGTCCCTTACTTCGGCATCCTTCTCAGATTCTTCCAACATCCTGAATACATCATTCTCCTGCAAATCCCAAACGTTGCTTTTTGTCAGCGTTTTAAGCTGTATTCCTTCACTATTCTGTTTCTGTTTCATTTTGATGTTTTTACCTTTATGAAATGATTTTTTATTTTTGGCTGCAAAAGTAATACTTTGTATTCGCATATACAAATTTTTTTAGATTTTTTTTTGCAAACAAGGATTTTTTTCTAACCTTTATAGAAGGTATATGCGTTTTTGAAAGAAAGGGGATGGATTTAGAGACAAAATAGGTATGTCAGAAAAAATGAAGGTTGGTTTTGACACAACCTCCATTTTTGTTTTATGCTATTGTTTTTATTCCGGACGCAGGTGCTTGTCCATGCTTGCTGCGGCGCGGCGGCCGTCGCCCATGGCAAGGATAACTGTTGCACCACCACGTACGATGTCACCGCCGGCATAGATGGTGGCAATGTTGCTCTGCATCTCGTCGTTTACGGCGATGGTGTTCTTGCGGCCAAGCTCAAGACCCTTGATTGACTGCGGAACGAGTGGGTTAGGGCTGACGCCTACAGCCACTACAACCTGGTCGACATCGAGAGTGACGGTCTTGCCCTCAACAGGCACAGGACTGCGGCGGCCAGACGCATCGGGCTCGCCAAGCTCCATAACCTGAAGTACAGCCTTGCTCACAGCACCCTTCTCATCGGCAATATATTCTATTGGGTTGTGCAGGGTGAGGAAGTTGATTCCCTCCTCCTTTGCATGCTTCACCTCCTCAAGACGCGCTGGCATCTCAGCCTCTGAGCGGCGGTAGACAAGTGTGACATTGGCACCGAGACGCTTTGCCGTGCGGCAAGAGTCCATTGCAGTGTTGCCGCCACCAACCACAAGCACGTTCTTGGCAGGGTTGATTGGAGTGTCGGTATGAGGATTGGCGGCATCCATGAGGTTCACGCGGGTGAGATACTCATTTGACGACATTATGTTGATGCTGTTTTCGCCAGGGATGTTCATGAAGTTAGGCAGTCCGGCGCCAGAGCCAACGAAGATGCCCTTGAAGCCCTGAGCCTCAAGCTCCTCCACGCTGATGGTCTTGCCCACGATGCAGTCGGTCATGAAGTTTACTCCCAGCTTCTTGAGGTTCTCAATCTCAACATCCACGATGGCGTTGGGCAGACGGAACTCTGGTATGCCGTATTTCAGCACACCGCCAATCTCGTGGAGTGCCTCGAACACATGAACGTCGTAGCCCATTTTCACCATGTCGCCGGCGAAGCTCAGTCCTGAAGGACCAGAGCCCACAACAGCCACCTTTATGCCGTTGGCAGGAGCCACTTCGGGAAGTGACATGCGACCGCTCTCACGCTCATAGTCGGCAGCGAAACGCTCAAGATAACCGATAGCCACGGCTGGCTCGTTCATCTTCAGGTGGATGCACTTGCTCTCACACTGCTTCTCCTGCGGACAAACGCGACCGCACACAGCGGGTAGGGCAGAGGTTGTCTTCAGCACACGGGCTGCGGCGAGGAACTCACCGCGCTCAATGTTCTTGATGAACGAAGGAATGTTTATGTTTACGGGACAGCCCTCAACGCATGTAGGCTTGGCGCAGTCGAGACAACGGTGGGCCTCAGTCATTGCCATCTGGGCTGTAAGTCCCTTGTTCACTTCCTCGGTGCGTGTGGTGGCACGGTAAACTGGGTCGAGCTCAGGCATCACCACTCGGGCGATTGCCGTGCGCTCCTTTGGCTTCATTGCCGAGCGGAGCTCCTTGCGCCACTCAGCGTTGCGGTCGGTAAGCTCGTCTATGGGGTCTTCGGCATGAGCGTTTACGGCATTGGCTGCATCAGCAGCGTCCTGAGCAGCCTTCTCTGCCTTTGCCTTGTTGGCGGCATCCACACTCACGAGGTGCTCCTCGAAATGCTCCATCTCCTCCTGCTCCACACGCTTGAAGGTACCCATGCGCTTGAACATCTCGTCCCAGTCGACGAGCGCGCCGTCGAACTCAGGGCCGTCGATGCACACAAATTTAGTCTTGCCTCCGATGGTGAGACGGCATGCACCGCACATACCTGTGCCGTCGACCATGATGGTGTTGAGAGACACATCTGTCGGGATGTTGTATTTCTGTGTGAGCAGGCAGCTGAACTTCATCATGATTGGAGGACCGATGGCAAACACCTTGTCGATGTGCTCCTGCTGTATGAATTTCTCTATGCCCACGGTCACCACGCCTTTCTCGCCCTTTGAGCCGTCGTCGGTCATGATAATAACCTCGTCGGAGCTTTCGCGCACCTCATCCTCTAATATAATAAGGTCGGCTGAGCGTCCTGCAAGGACAGAAAGCACACGGTTGCCGGCAGCCTTGAGTGCCTTGATGATGGGCAGCATGGGAGCCACGCCAACACCGCCTCCGGCGCAGACTACAGTTCCGAACTTCTCGATGTGTGTGGGCTGTCCGAGCGGACCAACCACGTCGGCAACACAGTCGCCTTCGCTGAGATTGCAGAGCTTCACTGACGACAGACCAACTTTCTGTACAACCAATGTAATGGTGCCGCGCTCAATGTCGGCATCGGCAATGGTGAGCGGCATGCGCTCGCCGTTCTTGTCAACTCGTACAATCACAAAGTTGCCCGCCTTGCGGCTTTTTGCAATCAGGGGAGCCTCGATCTCAAACTTATAGACCTTGTCGGAGAATTGTACTTTCTTTATTATCTTGTTCATTGTTTTTCTTTTTTTAATTCATTTTGTCGTCAAGCATCTCGAATCCGCAGTATGGCACGAGGCACTTTGGAACACGCACACCCTCAGGTGTCTGGTTGTTCTCGATGATTGCCGCCACGATGCGGGGCAATGCCAGTGCCGAGCCGTTGAGTGTGTGGCACAGCTCAATCTTCTTGTCGGCTGCACGGCGGTAGCGGCACTTCAGACGGTTAGCCTGATAGCTCTCGAAGTTGGATGTTGAGCTAACCTCCAGCCAGCGCTTCTGAGCAGCAGAGTAAACCTCGAAGTCGTAGCAGATGGCAGAAGTGAAGCTCATGTCGCCTCCGCAGAGACGCAGGATGCGGTAGGGCAGCTCCAGCTTAATGAGCAGTCCCTCCACGTGGTCGAGCATTTCCTTCAGGCTCTCATAAGAGTGCTCAGGGGTGTCGATGCGCACAATCTCCACCTTGTCGAACTGGTGCAGACGGTTCAGACCGCGCACGTCCTTGCCGTAGCTTCCTGCCTCACGACGGAAACATCCGCTGTAGGCCGTGCGCTTGATAGGCAGGTCTTTCTCGTCGAGAATCACATCACGGAAGATATTTGTCACTGGCACCTCGGCTGTCGGGATGAGGTAGAGATTATCGGCTGTGCAGTGATACATCTGTCCCTCTTTGTCGGGCAGCTGTCCTGTGCCGTAGCCTGAAGCCTCATTCACCACGTATGGAGGCTGTACCTCAAGATATCCGCTCTTGCGGGCTTCGTCGAGGAAGAAAGCCTCAAGGGCACGCTGCAGACGCGCCATCTTGCCGATGTAGAGCGGGAATCCCGCACCGGTGATCTTCACGCCCAGGTCGAAGTCGATAAGATTGAATTTCTTGCAGATGTCCCAGTGACACTCTGCATTCTCTGGCAGGTTTGGAACCTCGCCGCCCGTCTTCACCACCACATTGTCCTCGGCGCCTGCACCCTCGGGCACATCATCATTAGGAATGTTCGGTATCTGGCACAACAGTGTCACAAGCTCCTTCTCGGCAGAGTCCATCACTTCCTGCAGCTGTTTGTCCATCTGCTTCAGCTCAGCCACCTTAGCCTTTATCTCGTCAGCCTCAGCCTTTTTGCCTTCCTTCATCAAAGCGCCAATCTGCTTCGACATCTGGTTTGCCTCCATTTTTGTACTGTCAAGTTTCTGCTGTGCCTCGCGGCGACGCTTGTCGACGGCGAGAACGTTTTCCACAGCCTCTTTTGCACCCTTAAAGTGCTTTTTCTCCAGACCGCGCACCACGCGCTCAGTCTGCTCTGTAATCAATTTGAGTGTAAGCATATATTTTGTCTTTGTTCTTTTTCTTCTGCAAAATTACAAAAAAAATGTGAAATCAGCAAATTATTTTATACAAATGTAGTATAATTGTCAATTATTTGACTTTGATCTCGTATTATTCTAACTCTCGCTGTTGAATTTCGCCTTTGCCTCGTCCTTTGCCATCATGCTTCCGCAGGCATAATAGAGAATGAAAAACGGTAGTGAGGTGATGAGCAGTTTTATTATTCCCGAGATGAAAAACACTGCGTAGGTGAGTGTCGCCATGTTGCCGGTGCTGCCAAGAGCATCGCCGTTGAGCAGGCTTACCTGGGCATTCACGTTGGCAAGCAACAGGACGATGGCTGGCAGCAGGAATATGCAGAGTGCTGGAATCACCAATATCAGCGACAGGCACAGAGCACCCAATGTGGCGGGGAAGTGCCGCAGACAAACGCCAATACCTTTTATAAATGTCTTAACAGGCTTCTTTCCCGGGGCGAATATCCGCATCAGCATGATGTAGAAGCCAAGCTCAAAGATGCCTCCGAGGATGAAAAATATAATCATCGTGACGACAAATGCGAAGAGTAGGGTCTCATTCACAGGCAACCCCACGTTGGCGTAGTTGTTGAGCGGCAGATAATAGTTGGCAAACGTCACCAACAGGCATGTGAACATCAGGGCATGGGCAAGCGCAAAGTACCACGTCTTGGTGAAAATCTTCTTGAAATTCCTAAGATACATGGCTATGCCTTTTCTGAAACAAAGTCCGATGTTCCTCACTTCCTTTACATCCTCTGCTTCTTTAACTTCTCTAACTTCTTTAACTTCTCTATCTTCCATATTTTCTGTTATGTGTTTTGTTTCTTAAAACCGTTAATTTTTCTATTTTGTTTGCAAAGATACAGAAAAAATCGTATCTTTGCACGAAATTAATAAATTTTATAATGAAAATAATTAAATGGGGCTTTATTGGATGCGGTGAGGTGACAGAAAAGAAGAGCGGACCGGCATTCCAAAAGATAGAAGGATCGATGGTACAGGCTGTGATGAGCCGCTCGGAGAAGAAGGCGCGCCAATATGCTGAGCGTCATGGCATTGAACGTTGGTACACCGATGCACAGCAGCTGATTGACGACCCCGATGTGAATGCCATATACATAGCCACACCGCCTTCGAGCCATGCCACATACGCCATTATGGCAATGCATGCGGGTAAACCGGTGTATGTGGAGAAACCGTTGGCGTCGAATTATGACGACTGTGCCCGTGTGAACCGTGTGAGCGAGCAGACGGGAGTGCCTTGCTTCGTGGCTTATTACCGCCGCTATCTGCCTTATTTTAATAAGGTGCGCCAGATAATATCAGATAACGTGATTGGTGATGTGATGAGCGTGCAGGTGAGATTCTCAGTGCCGCCAAGACTCATGGACTATACCGCAGGCGGCAACTTGCCGTGGAGACTTCAGCCTGATATCGCTGGTGGCGGATATTTCTATGACCTTGCCTCGCATCAGCTTGACATTCTGCAGGAGATATTCGGAGTGATTCTTGAGGCAAACGGCATTTGCGCCAACCGCCGCGGACTGTATGAGGCTGAGGACACGGTGAGTGCTTGCTTTAAGTTTGAAAACGGACTGCCTGGCAGTGGCTCATGGTGTTTCGTCGGTCATGAAAGTGCCATTGAGGACAGCATAGCCATCGTGGGCGACAAGGGGCAGGTGACTTTCTCGGTGTTTAATTACGACCCGATACGCCTGCAGACCAGCGATGGAATAAAGAACATAGTGATACCCAACCCGCCACATGTGCAGTATCCGCTGATAAAGCAGGTGGTGGAGCATCTGCAGGGATTGGGAATATGCAAGTGTACAAGTGTGTCGGCAACGCCAGTTAACTGGGCGCTCGACCGGATACTTGGTAAATTCTGACATCTTACATCCATGAACAGACTCTTGGTGTTGTTGATTGCAATAGCTTGCGTGATTACGTGTCGGGCAGAGGAGGCTGACCTTTTGTCGGCTGATTCTGTTGCAGCATGCAATGCCGTGGACTCTGTTCATCCGCCCAAAAGGGAGATAGGCGCCATACGCAAGACCATTCGCGGATTCAGCAAGATAGACAACCGCTATATAGAGCCGCAGCATTATAACTGGGCATTCATGGTGCAGTCGACATTCAACTATGATGTGTTTATCATAAAAGGAGTAGAAGGACAGAAGCTCACCCTTTCGCCGGATGTGATAATGAAAATCGGACCGTATTTTGGATGGCGGTGGCTGTTCTTAGGATATACCTTCGACCTGAAAAATATCAGCTTCAACAGTAAAGGAAAACTTAAAACAGAATTTGATTTGTCGCTGTACAGCAATCAGATAGGCGTTGACCTGTATTATCGCCGCACGGGATGCGACTACAAGATAAGGCATGCAATGATAGGCGACGGCGTGGATAACGACATGCTTAACAACACGCCCTTCGACGGTATAAAGGTGGGCATCACAGGAGCAAGCCTGTATTACATCTTTAACCATAAGAAGTTTTCATATCCTGCCGCGTTCGCACAGAGCACGCGGCAAAAGATAAGCTGCGGATCGTGGATGGCAGGCATCGGTTATACTCGCAACTCACTGGAACTGGATTACGACAAACTGGAGTCGACCATATCCGACAGGATAGGGCATGAGGCGAAGCTCGACAGCGGACTGCGGTTCAACAGCATTAAATATTATAATCTTAACGCCAATGTGGGGTATGCCTACAACTGGGTGTTCGCAAAAAACTGGCTGGCATGCGGCAGTCTGTCGGTGGCTGTAGCTTATAAGCGCCAGCAGGGAGACATGGCAGACAAGAAGAATATGGCAGACTTTGTGTTCAAGAACTTTAATCTCGATGCTATGGCGCGTATTGCCGTGGTGTATAACAATAACCGTTGGTTTGCCGGCATGAGCGCGCTGATGAACCAGCAAAACTACACCAAGTCGCGTTTTGAATGCAACAATATTTTTGGCAGTATCAATGTGTATTGCGGCTTGAACTTCGGTGTGCAGAAGAAATACAGGAAAAAGGAAAAGACTGAGGAGTAAATAGAAAGTAAAGAGAAAGGACTGAGAAATTATGAAAAGACATATTGTGACAGGTGTGCTTCTGATGGTTGCGATATTTGCATACGGTCAGGCTACAGCGGTGTGTGGCGGGTATAACAAGGTTGACAAAAACAAAATTGACTCTCTGCTGAGGGCGGCTCACACCATGCCGCGCAGCACTTGCTGGGAACTGTTTTTTGCGCGTGCTTTTATTGGTGTGCCCTACGTTGCCCACACACTGGAGGTGAACGACAGTGAGCAACTGGTGGTAAACACTCGTGAGCTGGATTGCACCACGCTGGTGGAGAATGTAACTGCCCTCACTCTCTGCGTTAAGCAGGAGGTCTACACTTTCAAAAACTTTATTGAAAACCTCACTGCCATCCGTTACCGCAAGGGTGTTATTGACGGCTACGCCTCACGTCTGCATTACTTCACTGAGTGGATTGTCGACAACACTGAAAAGGGACTTGTCTGTGAGGTTCAGTCTCCTCAGTCGGTGTTCAAGGCAGTGCTGACAATCAATATCGGTTTCATGTCGGCGCATCCCGAGTATTACAAGCATCTGAAAAACAATCCCGAGCTTGTATCTGAGATAAAAGCTTCAGAAAAGGCAGTCAACGGAATGACTTTCAGATATATACCCAAGAATGCCATCCATAACACAAAAGCCTTGCGCAATGCCGTTCACGATGGCGACATCATAGCCATCACCTGCAAGAAGGCAGGGCTCGACATTGCCCATCTCGGTTTTGCTGTATGGCACAAGGACGGGCTGCATCTGCTCAATGCCTCGATGATTCACAAGAAAGTGGTGGAGGAACCAATGCTGCTGTCAAAGTATCTCTCGCAGCATCCCAGCCACACGGGAATAAGAATTATCCGCATTTCACGAGGGTGTGTCAAAAAACAACCTTATACTTCTTTTTAGGCACGGATTACACGGATTTCACTGGATGGCAAAAGAAAATTTTTCCGTGAAAATCCGTGTAATCCGTGCCTAATTTATTTTATTTCCGCTTTCTTGTCGTTACTTTTGGCTTTGTCTGCTGCCATGCGGCTTTAGGCGGAAATTTCCGTGAGCTCTCCGGTGATATTTTCCGTATGCTCTTCGGCGGCACTCTCAGCGGCGTGGTCTGATAGATGGTGTCAATCACCGCCCAGTAGAAGTCTTTGCCGAGGTATTTCGCCTTGCACTCATGCTTCACCACTCGGGCGGGGTAGCCCTCAGGCGTGGTGGTGCGCTCTTCATTGAAGTCGAACTTGTAGGTCATCCGATATTCCGGGAAATCCACCAGTTTCTTATCTATATTATCACTAATATAGCGGAAACGGTCACGGAAAGAGATAGAAAGAGTATAACGGCGCAAATGACCACCAGCATTTAATGGACACATATCAATAGTCTGCCGACGTTCAATCTCTTTAAAATACCACCCTTCCTGCGGGTTTTCGGGGGCATATTTTCCGCTACTGCCATTATATTGAGCGTATTCACCGGGAGTACCCATCGGAAAGCCGTCAAAAACAAAGTCAGTTTCATAATTCTCAATATCCGGCACGCGGGTTCGATAAGTACATACTCCTCCCGTGTCAACATAGCATTTATGTTGACCATGGAAAAAAACTTTATCACCATTATCTAAAGTTCCCTCACTGTCAACCAAAATGCTGTGTGGAGCGGGGACATCTCCTATAATCATCCAATCCACC
>ENA-OYXX01000803-OYXX01000803.1-human-gut-metagenome-genome-assembly--contig:-NODE-803-length-13282-cov-4.099040_pt1 | contig 13282 bp, 10 predicted proteins | sample MGYA00243976_ERZ653434 | MGnify/ENA primary metagenome ERZ653434 (study PRJEB26926, sample SAMN06165112) | human gut metagenome | biome: ENVO:00009003; feature: ENVO:2100002; material: ENVO:00002003...
TCTACACGTAAGGAGTCGTCGGCAGCGTCAGATGTGTATAAGAGACAGGTATAACTGTATGCGTTCTCCCAGTTTATCACTGAAGTTATGGCTGAATATGGAATATCGCTCAAAGTCTTTTTGTAATTGAGCATCAGAGCATGATTCATTTTAGATCCGAAAGGCATCATAATCTGTATTGTGGGGTTGATAGCCCACTGGGTATTATGGTTCTTTACATCGGCATCTATGTTCTCATAGCTTATTCGATTGAGTTGCCAGTTTATGCCGGCACTGTAACGCAGTTTCCAAAACATACCCTGAGCGGCTGTATAGACAATAGGGGTAAAGCCGGTTGTCTTGGTGGGAATATCGCTTACATTGAAGCGATCGTCTTCGAGAGTGGCTGAAGGAGTGAACGTTGAAGAAATCCATTGAGCGGACGCTCCGAATTTCCAAGAAAGTTTGCGGCTATGGGGATATATAAAATCCGCTTTGAACTTCCAAAGATTGAGATTGGTCCTGTCATAAGTGGCGCCAACAATATCATTCTCCATGCTGTAATCGGCGTGTTCGTTGTTGCTGCGGTTAAAATAATCAGCAGTGAGTTCCATGGCCGCACCTCTTTTAATGAGCGGAAGACTGAATTTCAGAGTTCCTTCCTGAGCTATAGTGTTGATGCGTTTGGTTATTGCAGAAGCCACATTGTCCGATATGGAAAGTGAGGTCGGCCTCGGGCGGTACATAGAAATAAGATAACTTCCGCCAAGTTGAGCACCTGAATTAAATTGTTGTGTCAGACTGAGACGGTTGCGAAAATCAAATCCTTCCGATTTTGTTGTTTCAGTAATAAAGGTCTGTAAATCCGGCCCGGTCTGCCATTGTTCGGCGTTCTCTTCCAGTTTGGAAGCGCCTACAAACAGATTGTCATACACGCTTAGATTTTTGTAACGATAGTTGAACATGCTTCCCAGTCCTTCGTTGCCGAACCCACATGAACGGTACCAGTCTGCACTTGCAGTAATGCTGCCGTAGTAGCCTCCTTCCGGCGGACGCCGGAGAGTGATTCTAATTGTGCCTCCGCTCATTGCCGCGTTCTGATCCGCGCCGGCAAGATACTGCACCTGCACTTTGTCTATCATTTCACCCGAGATGTTGTCGAGTTCTGAAAGATCCGATAACTTTACTCCATTCACATAGATTTCGCTCACGGCAAGTCCGTTGATTTTAAAATTACCGTTTTCGCGTGAAATATTAGGCAGGAAAGGAAGCACATCACCCGCAGTTTTTCCCTTGGCAATATCAGCGCCTCGAAGATTGGTCGTATAGCCTCCGGCATTGTTCGTTGTGCGGGAAGCTACGACCGTTATTTCTTTGAGATGATGTTCCTTTTGCGCATAAACTGATAGTATGCCTGAGGTTGCAATAAGTAGAAACAATAACTTTTTCATATCGTCTGATTTTAGAATTTCTTTACCGCAAAATTAGACCGAAAATCGCTTTCCAGCCTACTTAAACGGCAATAAAATTCTCTTAAATCGCGATATGTAATATGCTGATAGTCAACACTCGCTATGCTTGATAAATCTTAATTGGCCATTCCGTCGTCTTAAGCATCAAAAGAAGGGTTGGAAGTGCTTGATAGAACATCCATAAAATCTTCTTTTGGCTGTAATCCGAGTTTTTTCCTGATGGATGTTTTGCTTACATAGATAGAGTTGGATGTCTGTTGGATTATGACCCCTATTTCTTTAGTCGAGAATCCAGAACGTATAAGCGAAATAATCTGTATTTCTCTTTCGGAGAAAACCCCAGGATAGTTTTTGCACAGATTCGCATGGAAATTGTCATAGAGCTCATCTATCACTGAATATAGATCTTCCCATTTTACCAGTGTGTCAATCGGCGTTCCGGTATTCCCTATATTACTGATTTTTCTAAGAGCTTCCTGATTGCTGGACGTTGGAGATTCTACGAAAGTCTTGATTATTCCAAGTTGCTTAAGAAGCAGTTTCTTCAATAGACTTTGTTTCTCGTCAGTTGCAGGATTGTTTGCGGATTTCAGTAGATTTTCAAGGGTATCGATGCGTTCTTCCGCTTCTATGAGCTTTTGACGTCTGCGACGATAAATATAAATGAAGAAGATCGAGAGACATACGACTATCAGAATCGCAAATGATATTATGATCCATAACCTCTGATGCTTTATGGTCAGTTCATAATTGTTGCGACTGAGATCGTATGAAGTTTCGAGGGCTTCATCACGCTCCTGTCTCTTCATCAGAAGGTCATCGCTTACTTTTCTCATTGATTGGGCTAATGTGGAGAGCCTTCTCGGAGATAAAGCGCCTGTCCGTTCATAATCAAGAACTATCTGAAGGAATTCCAGATAAGCAGCTTTCACCGGACCTTCCTGAGCTAAGTCGGCATCATTTATTCCTATTTTACCCGCAAATTTTTCAGCTTCATTAAGATTGCCTGCATTTATCTGCAGGTTGACCATTGGGACATAGAATTCAGTCAAATCCACAGGGGTCTCTTCTCCCATCCGCTTGATAATATCCTCAAGAATCTTTGTGGCTTCCGGAGCTGTTTCTCTATTTTCACCCAGGACGGCAGCATAGTTGATCCGCAGATTCAACCATTCATTTGAGCCCACCTCAGGACTGTCGGGTGATGAAAGAAGGGACTCGCATAATTCAACGGCTTCTTTTTCGCGGCCAAGAGAAAGCAGCGGTATGATTTTCTTAAGTTGAAAACTGAATCGTTCATGCTTGTCTGTTGCGAGGAGTATCTGCCGATCTATTATATGCAGTGCATTGTTGTAATCCTTATCTTCAAACGAGAACGACAGGAGTTCCTGATTCAGGGCTTTTCGGATTTCCGCAGGCATTTCTACTGACAGTGTATCCAACAGTTTTTGCGCTTCAATCTTTCTTTCGGAAGCACGAAGGTGGTGGGCGTAGGCAATCGCGGAATTTATATATTCTGTTGTATCTTCTGCGATTTTGTAATATGACATGGCTTCCGGCAACAGGGTGTCGGTCAATAACGAGCGTTCCTGATAGAGATTGGACAGGGCATGCGTCAGAATAAAGACAGCTCTGTCCCTATTATTTTTCAATCCGTTAAAATCAATATTTTTAAGTATCACGTATGCGCTGTCCGGACGGTCGTTGGCAATTTCACGGGCGGCTGTCAGTCGTTCACTGTCTTCGGAACCACATGCAACCAATATCAGTCCCGTGAGGACACATGCAGACAATTTTATGATATGAATAAAATTCATTAATTATCAGGATTTTGAGCGAAAAATGTATCAAACGATTCCGTTATAGATATTCCTATGCAAAGATACAAATAATAGTATTCAGTGGAAAAACATTCGGGATATTTCATCCTGTAATTGTTGGAGAAACTCGGCTGCGTGCGCTCCGTCCATCTGGGTATGATGGAATTGAAAAGAGAGGGATAGCGTTGTTCTCAGAAATCTTTTCCTGTATTTGCCCCAGATAAGGAACGGATTGTTATATATTCCGCTGTACATACCGACTGCGCCGTCAATCTCAGTCCGGACCAAAGCTGATGTTCCGATGACCATTGATTGCTCGAGGTCATGATTCATACAAGACCTTGCTGTCTGCTGAGTCAACTGCAAATAATCGTCATTGAAATCCCGGATGTTTTCGGTGAAAGGGACGTCACATGAATTTATGCCTCCCTCCTTGTTGTCAATGACAGTACTCACAGCCAATTCATCATATCGGATGAGGCTTTTCCCAACAGGAAGCGTGAAAAATTCCGGGATTTTACTTGCCGCTTTCCCTATGCACCAGCACATCAGCATGTTAAACTTTAGATCCTTTTTACGGCTTAATCGCAAGATATGCGATACATCCAATTTTTTGAAAATCGTGACCATAGGGTTCGGAGCGTTGAGCCACATCTTATAGGCATACGCGCGTGAAGTTTCTTCTGGATTAACTATCATTGCTTTTTTTCGCAAAGTTACTCCCTCTGTCGCATAGGTGATAGAATAAAACGGACATTATGACGGTATGGAAAACAGATTGGAATAAGGCCGGGGAATTGATGTCGGAGTTAAGGTGCTGAATTCTCGGAATTCACGTATAAAATGAGACTGATCGCTGTAACCGCAAGAGAATGCAATCTCGGTGTAGTCACGGCAATCATTCTGAAGCATCCACAGAACTTTCTGAAATCTCACAATGCGGGCATATTCTTTCGGCATCATTCCTACATGAGCATTGAAAACGCGACTGAACTGTTTCGGGCCGAGGCAGCATTTCGATGCAAGCGCGTTTATTTTTTCGGACGGATCGTTCATAAGGGCCCGGATTGCCATTCCCATTCTTTCTGAATAAAAGTCGAATCGGGCCGACGCCAATTTGTGAAGCAGCCATTTTTCAATGATTCTGACGCAGATATTATTATCTTCCGTATCGAAAATTCTGGCGGCAAATTCATTGATGTCACTGTTTTCGAGGTCATATCCAGCAATCTCACGGTTGTAGAAAGCCGATGGCAGTGTCTGGATGAATGGGCCGATTGTGTGTGGATGGAATACGACGACTATCATTTGAGTGACTCCATGTGAAGCGACGTGAGCCGGGAAATTTACCTGACCGCTGATTGTGAATCTGTCTTGAAAGGAAGATAATTCCGGAATGAACAGCGGAGAATTTTTGTGAAAGATGATTTGCGGACAACCGAGTGGAAATGTCAGGACCTCGATATCTTCATGAGTGTTCAATATGTAGTAATACCTGACATAAGGACGCAATCTGATATCGGGTTTGATGACTGTGATTGGACAAATTTCATTTTCCATAATCAAGACCGGCTTTCTTTGCCTGCGAATGTTGGTGCTCCCGAGGAATATGATATATACGGCCGTCTTTCCTGAGATATGATCCTGTCTGATGGAAAGTAAAAGGAATATGTGATGAAACGCATTGTTCTTTCAGATCCTTAACCCAATCAAAATCAAGAGACCGCGCGTATTTTCCGGATTCGCCTCCGGCCGATACGGCTTCGATGAGCGTAGAATCGAGGTATGGAGTAAGATCAATACGTTCGATCATAGGGGCCACTATGATAAGACGGTGACGGATGGGAAGGTCAAGAAAAACAGGAAGACGGGAATCAGCCATAGCCTGATTTTCCGCAGTGCATCCGATGGCGACATTGCTGTATCCTTTTCCCCAGTCGGGTGGCAGACACTTATTAAGCCGCTGGATGCGTTTTGTGAAGAAAACAAAAGAGCAATCGTCTCGTCTTCTGATAATATCCCAGATCTCGTCGCGCCAACAATCGGCTTCTTCTATGAGCAGATCAGACGTAAAACATAGCCCGAATTCCGTGCCTGACGGAAACTTCCGGCTTTTGTCGCGTTTTCGTCTCATCGGCAGATCGAAGCTGCCTGTACGCCTAACATTGGATGTCGGCAGTTCCGTCTGGAAGGCGGCATCCTCACGATAGACATAACAGTGTCTGCAACCTTCGCTTATTTTATGGCAGCCATGCCAAGGATTCCAAGTCACCATTTGACAAATTTACTATTATTTTTGAATTCCCAAAAGGTAAAATATGCTAAATAAGGCCGGACAATTTGAGGGCATAGAGATTATTTATTAATTTCGTAGGGTGAATTATCACCGTTATAACCAGATTTATTGCAATATTATCATTCAGGAAAATGGTTTCAAGAATATCTCTTTTTATCTGTCTGTGTCTTTTATTATCGGCTGAAGCAATTGCTGACCGACTTGTCATCCTTCACACCAACGATACCCACAGCCAGATAGAACCCGCGGCAAACGGATTGGGTGGCATCGCCCGCAGAAAAGTGCTGATCGACAGCGTCAGGAACGTTAACCGGAATGTTTTGCTTGTTGATGCCGGCGACATGGTGCAGGGCACTCTTTACTTCACTCTTTTCGGTGGAGAGGTCGAATCAAAACTCATGAACAGTCTGGGATATGATATTCAGATTCTCGGGAATCATGAATTTGACAACGGACTCGATGAACTCATGAAGTTATTCGGTAGCTTGAAGGCTAAAAAAATAAGTACAAATTACGATTTTACAGACACACAGCTTTCCGGAATATTCGATCCGTTTGTCATAAAGGAATTCGACGGGAAGAAAATCGGATTCCTGGCGATAAATCTTGATCCGAAGGGCATGATCTCTGAAACGAATTCCAAGGGCATAGTCTATCTTGACGGAATAAAGGCCGCCAATGCTACGGCCTGGTATCTGAAACATATCGCGAAAGCGGATATTGTAATTGCCGTGACCCATATAGGGTATAATGCCGACAAGCTTATAAGCGACCTGAGTATTGCCCGTAAAAGCGAGGACATAGATATAATTATCGGAGGTCATACCCACACGTTGATTGATCCGGCAGATTCTTCGACGCCGGCGTTTCTCGTTGAAAACGCGGTGGGTCGTCCTGTTCTCATTGCTCAGGCCGGCGGCAGGGGATATAATGTCGGCGAGATAGATATTGATCTTGATTCATTGACTGCTAAGTCCTCCATACTGCCTGTGGATGCGAGATATGATCGTAGTCAGCCTAATGTAATGGATACAATCATTGCCCCTTACAAGGATGAGGTGGAAAAATTCAGAAATTTCAGAATAGGCAAGACCAAAGGCCTGAAAAAATCAGACTGGTCGCTCGTCAACTGGATGGCCGATTTTGTTCTGGATGAAGGAGCCACCCTGGTGCCTGAGAAAATCGACATGGCCATAGTGAACAAGGGCGGTGTTCGTGCCGACCTTGCTTCTGGAAATGTTACCAAAGGCGATATAATGCAGATATTCCCTTTTGACAACCGGGTCGAGGTTATCCGCATATCGGGTAAAGATCTGAGGGAAGCGCTTGATGTCATGGCATCTCGCGGTGGCGACGGTGTGAGCCGGGAAGTTGACGCGGCTTTTGATCCTGCGAGCGGGAAATGTATATCGATAAATATCGGCGGTGTTCCGCTTGACGAGAATCGGGAATATATAGTAGCTACGATAGACTATCTTGCACGAGGAGGCGATTATATGGAATCCCTTATGAACGGTGAAGTTATCGGCAGCAGTGAAAATATATTGTACAAGGATATAATAGACGCACTGCAGCATAACAAGGTTTCATTAAAAGCTGACCGCACACTTAGAATGCATCCTGAAAAATAGTATCATGAAGAAATCACATATATTGCTCGCTTGTCTGGGCTTCTTCGGAATTGCCGGAGCGGTACTTTTATCATCCGGAATGACTCGCTGTCATGCTGTTGCCCAGCGTTCTTCTGCCACGACTCCAGAATTGTCCGCTGAAGCAGATACTGCCTGTAAGCATATTTTGACCGCAGAAGAGTGGGCCGATTCTGTAATGAAAACCATGACGCCGCGTCAGAGAATAGCTCAATTGTTTTTCCCGAGATGGGAGACTTCTGCAAGTCATACTCCCGCGTCTGTCATAGATCGCGATGTGGTAAAAGAAGGGGTCGGCGGTTTCCTTCTGGGAAAAGGATCGGCTGCGGAATATGCCAATATTATTAATCGGGCGCAGGGAGAAGCTGCGGTACCGTTGATGGTAACACTCGACGGAGAATGGGGCGCAAGCATGAGAGTGACGGATGCTCCGAGGTTCCCGAAAAATATTGCGTTAGGTGCTATACAGGATCCCTCCTTGCTTGAAAAATATGGCCGTGAAGTCGCTGAGGAATGTAAGATTCTTGGCATTCAGGTAGATTTTGCTCCTGTTCTGGATGTGAATTCCAATCCTGATAATCCGGTTATAGGAATCCGTTCATTCGGAGAAGATCCCAACAGGGTTGCTTCTCTTGGGGCTGCCTATTGCCGGGGGATGGAATCTGCAGGAGTAATGGCCGTCGGAAAACATTTTCCTGGGCATGGAGACACATCGGTTGATTCCCATAAGACGCTTCCTACAGTAAATCATAACGTAAAAACACTTGAATCAGTTGATTTTGTTCCCTTCAAGGCTGCGATTAAGAGCGGTATTTCCGGTATGATGGTCGGGCATTTGCGAGTGCCTGCTCTTGATAAAAACGGAACGCCGGCATCACTTTCTAAAAAAATAACGACAGATATTCTTCGCAATAAGTTAGGATTCGAAGGTCTGATTTTCACGGATGCCCTTGCGATGAAAGGTGCGGATACGCCACATCAGAATAATGCCGTAAGCGCTTTTATGGCTGGCGCGGACATCCTTTTACAGCCTCGCTCTCTCAGTCATGACATTCAGGCTATGGTTGATGCTGTAGCCTCAGGCAAGATATCTCAGGAAGAGGTTGACAGCAGATGCCGCAGACTTTTAGTGTATAAACATCGTCTCGGACTGTCAGCGCCGGTCATAGTCGATAAATCTAATTTAAAGAAACGACTTGATTCTCCTGCGGCGGAAGCTCTTCTTGGTGAACTTTCAAAAGCGTCCATCACTGTTCTGCGAAACGAAAATGACATATTGCCATTGTCAGACATTGAGAAAAAGAATATCGCGGTTATAAGTCTTGGAGCGCCGTCGGCCAATGCTTTCGTCTCTACGTGCTCGCGATATACGTCTGTGGCCTCTATCAGTGTTAATGCATCTTCAGAAATTCCGAAGGCTTTAAAAGTGGCTGAGAAAGCAGATGTTGTGGTTGTGGGAGTAATGAAGAACAACAATATCACCCGCGAAGCTTATTCAAGAATCCTTAAATGTAATCCGGAAGTTGTTGGCGCCTTTTTCGTCAACCCTTTTAAATTATCGTCGTTCGGCCACATTGATTCAACCCCCTGTGTGATAATGGCCTATGATGATACTCCCGGGTTGCTCGATGCGGCGGCGCAGGCAATATTTGGAGGTATCGATGTAACCGGACGGTTTCCCGTCAATGTCAAAGGCGTCGGAAAACTCGGGGAGGGGATAAGTCTAAAAAAAAAAGATTAGGATTTGCCGAACCGGGAGAAACGGGCCTGACAGGAGACCTCAAAGGTAATATCGATGCCATTTTGAATGAAAGTATAAAGGGGGGTGCCATGCCCGGCTGTCAGGTGCTTGTGGCTAAAAACGGTAATGTGGTCTATGACCGATCGCTTGGGAAGCTTAATCCTACGATGGCGTCATCTGAAGTAAAAGGAACTACATTGTATGATCTTGCATCAATGTCTAAAGTATGCGGAACTCTTGCAGCACTGATGAAGACTTACGACAGAGGATTGTGGGAGCTTGATGATCCGCTTAAAAAGTATATACCCGAATTAAAAGAGAAATCTCTCGGAGATGTGACCATGAAGCAATTGCTTTACCATGAATCCGGTCTTCCTCCCATGTTGAGCATTTTCTCTCTTGTCCTTGACACAGCCACATACGAGGGAGATCCGATAAAATACCGTTGCATTGAACCATATACAATAAAAATTCAGGATGGAGTGTATGGGAACAGAAACGCTAAGTTGCGGAATGATCTCTATTCCTCGGAAAAGTCTGAAAAGTATTATCTTCCCGTTGCAAAAGGTATTTATGCTTCCGACAGCGCCCGTATCATGATAATGGATGCTATATATGATATCGAACCAAAAAGCAAGAAGAGTTTCGTGTATAGCGATTTAAATTTCTGCCTTCTTATGAAGGTAAATGAAAACATAACCGGCATCCCTCATGATCAGTTTCTTGAAGAAGAGATTCTGAATCCTTTGGGTATGTGGCGAACAGGATATAACCCTGCGGAATTCTATGAAATCTCTGAAGTTGCCCCTACGGAAAAAGATAATTTTCTCAGAAAACAGTATGTTCAGGGTTATGTTCATGATGAAACCGCGGCTTTTTCAGGAGGAGTGCAGGGGAATGCAGGCCTTTTTTCCAATACTGCAGATCTTGTTAAGCTATTTCAAGCCTGGCTGAACGGGGGGGAGTATGGCGATATACGTTTGTTTAGTGAAGAAACGGTGAAATTGTTTACAGGAAGAAAAAGTCCTACATGTGACCGATTGCTTGGATTCGATCTGCTGACAACCAAAACTGACTGGGGCGTTTCTCCGAGAACTTTCGGCCACACCGGTTTTACGGGCACGTGCGTGTGGATAGATCCGGATAAGGAACTGATATACATATTTCTTTCCAACCGAGTGAACCCAACACGTTCGAACAAGGCTTTTACCCGATATAATCCACGTTATGCCGTCTTGAAAAAGATCTATGATTCAATGAAATGACTTGATATTTATGTCGGAATGGTATCGAATCGCATCGTTAAGAGGTTATAGACAAAGATAGATTCAGATAATAATGTCCCTGTGCCGACAAGGTATTTTATGGCTTCCGATGTCTCTATGGAGGAAGCGAGAGCTGCCGCAGGTCCTGCCACTCCAGATAATGAACAAGGCAATACGGCGTTATTGTTATCCACGGAAAATATATCGTCGTAACGCCGTTTCCCCGGTAAGCAGGTAAGCACTTGCCCTGAAAATCCAGAAACACCCGCCAGTACGCAGGCGATTCCCATTTGATTGCAAACACTGTCAATCATAACCATTGAAGCAGGGTTGTCAGTAGCTTCAACGACGAAATCGCATCCTATTACAAATTCGGCCGCATTCTTTCTGTTCAACATTTCCTCCATAGGTCTGACCTTAATGGTCGGATTCAGCTCTAAAATCCTTTGAGCCAATATCGCCGCTTTATTTTTACCTACATCCGATGTCCTGAAGAAAAATTGTCGTTGTAGATTGGAAATATCTACGGTGTCGAAATCTACGATTATTATATGCCCGACTCCTGATGCTGCGAGTTGCACTGCAGCCATTGAGCCTAACGCTCCACAGCCGACAATGAGCACAGTAGATCTATTCAATAGTTCAACTCCATCCTTGCCGATTTCTTCAATCGCCATCAGTCTGGAATATCTTTGAAACGTTTCTCCCGTCATATCTCAGTTAAGTTCATATCCTGCATCTTTGGCCAGTTGCCGATCATCCTCGATCACAGAGCCGATAGTTGTCAGAAGGTCACCTACATCAGCCGCGTTTATACCGATTTTTAGAGCTTTAAGCCTGATTTCCCGTGACAATCTTCTCCGACCTCCAGCGAAACGCAATTCGGACTTAGGATGAAGGAAACGGAACAGAGCAACTGTAAGTAATATCTCATCATCGCTGATCGGTGGCATATCGGCAAGTGGAGTGCCGGGAATAGGGCAGAGGATATTTATAGGAATCGAATCCGGCCCCACTTCCCGCAGTTTTACGCCGAGTTCTATTCTTTGCTCGCGTGTTTCTCCCATTCCGATAATGCCTCCGCTGCATATTTCAAATCCTATCTCTTTAGCCCATTTAAGAGTCCTGATCTTTTCTTCGATGGTATGGGTCGTACAGACCGTTCCGAAATAAGAGGGCGCCGTTTCGAGATTGCAGTGATAGCGTCGCATGCCTGCTTCCCATAGTTTCTGTAATTCTTCGCGATTTAACAGTCCGAGCGACCCGCAAAGAAACAGATTTGTATTCTTCCTTAATTCGCGATAGTTGTTGCATATTTTATTTAAAGCCTCTCCATGGACGGCGCGGCCGCTTGTAACCTGACAAAATCTTTTTACACCTTTCAGCTCATCATGCTTTGCCCTCCGGACAGCTTGCTCCGAGGAAATAACCCCGCGTATATCTGAATCCGTAGAATAATGAACGGACTGGGCACACCATTTACAGTTCTCATTGCATTTCCCAGATCGGGCGTTAATGATGCTGCAGGGATCGAAAGCCGGCTTTCCGAAATGTCGGGTTATCTGAGAGGCAGCATCATAAAGCTTTTCCCGATCTGTGAGGTCGCTCAGTGCAACTGCCTCATCATAAGAGATCTCACCCCCTGCCAACACACGAGTCTTCATTTTTTCTATAAGTTCCATATTTGAGTCGTATTATATTTTTTCAAGAGCCTGCTTTATATCCGCTATCAGATCATCGATATGTTCGGTGCCAATACTAAGGCGTATAGTCGAAGGATATATATGTTGAGCTTCGAGTTCCTTGTTGGAGAGTTGTGAGTGGGTAGTGGTGGCAGGATGAATGACAAGGCTCTTGACATCGGCGACATTGGCAAGCAGGGAGAAAATTTCGAGGTTGTCAATGAATTTCCATGCTTCTGGTTCGCCACCTTTAATGTCGAATGTGAAGATAGAACCACCTCCGGCAGGGAACAATTTTTTGTACAGTTCATGGTCCGGATGATCTGAGAGTTGAGGATGATTGACCTTTTTCACTTTTGGATGTGAAGCAAGGAAATTGACAATGCGTTGCGTGTTGTAGGCGTGACGTTCAACCCGCAGACTCAATGTCTCCAGACCCTGGAGTAGAATCCAGGCGTTGAATGGAGAGATCGCAGCCCCGGTATCACGCAGAAGTACAGCGCGGGTGCGCGTGACGAATGCGGCGTCGCCCGCTACATCGGCGAAAACCGCTCCGTGATAGCTCGGGTCGGGTTTTGCGAGCGTCGGATATTTATCGGCGTTTGCTTTCCAGTCGAAATGGCCCGCATCGACGATAATTCCACCAAGACTGGAGCCATGTCCCCCGATGAACTTGGTGGCTGAATGAACCACTACATCCGCGCCATGTTCAATCGGACGGATAAGGAATGGCGTTCCGAATGTATTATCCACTATCAGAATGGTATTATGCCTGTGCGCAATTTCCGCAATGCGGTCTATATTCGTTACATTAGCATTCGGATTTCCGAACGTTTCAACAATAACGGCTTTTGTATTTGGTCTGAACAATTTGTCAAGAGCGTCGAAATCAGAGCAGTCTGCTGTCGAGTAATCAACGCCCTGAGTGGTAAGCGTGTGGACTACAAGGTTATATGTTCCTCCATAAAGATTGTTTGCGGCTATGATATGGTCGCCGCATTGCGCTACGTTCTGAAGAGCATAGGTTATTGCTGCAGCTCCGCTTGCAACCGCAAGTGCGGCCACTCCTTTTTCGAGAGCGGCAACGCGTTCTTCAAGAATAGCTTGTGTAGGATTGGTAAGACGTCCATATATATTTCCTGCATCGCGAAGTCCGAAGCGATCTGCGGCATGTTGCGAGTTACGAAAAACATAGGATGATGTCTGATATATCGGTACCGCTCTGGCGTCTGTTGAGAGATCCGGATTTTCCTGTCCCACATGAAGCTGAAGAGTCTCAAAATGTAGTTTGTCGTTGATGTTTCTTTTCATAATTTGGTTACGTTAGGTACTGTCTCTTATACACATCTCCGAGCCCACGAGACCGTACTAGATCTCG
>ENA-OYXX01000804-OYXX01000804.1-human-gut-metagenome-genome-assembly--contig:-NODE-804-length-13251-cov-5.696499_pt1 | contig 13251 bp, 8 predicted proteins | sample MGYA00243976_ERZ653434 | MGnify/ENA primary metagenome ERZ653434 (study PRJEB26926, sample SAMN06165112) | human gut metagenome | biome: ENVO:00009003; feature: ENVO:2100002; material: ENVO:00002003...
GCTCCGGGTTTGACCATGTCGGCCGTGACAAAGCCGGGCTGTCCGAGTGCGGCGATGATGATGTCGGCTTCACGGGTCTTTTCGGCGATGTCGGGTGTGGCGCTGTGGCAGACGGTGACGGTGGCATTGCCGGGATTGGACTTCTGCATCATCAGCATGGCCATGGGTTTGCCCACGATGTTCGAGCGACCAAGGACAACGCAGCGTTTTCCCTTAGTGTCGATGTTATAGCGGCGCAGAAGCTCCATGATGCCCGACGGGGTGGCCGAGACAAAGCAGGGAAGACCTATCGACATGCGGCCCACGTTGATGGGGTGGAAGCCGTCTACGTCCTTGCGCGGGTCGATGGCCTCGATGACGCGCTGTTCGTCGATGTGACGGGGCAGGGGGAGCTGGACAATGAATCCGTCGACATCGTCGTCGGCGTTCAGGCGCGCGATATCGTCAAGGAGCTGCTCCTCGGTGATGTCGGCCTCGTGGCGTATGAGTGTCGACTTGAAGCCGCACTCCTCGCAGGCTTTGACTTTTGACGCTACATATGTTTCAGAGCCGCCGTCGTGGCCGACGAGGATGGCTGCGAGATGGGGGCGTTTGCCGCCGCGCGCGATGATGTCCTCAACTTCGCGTCTGATTTCGGCTTTGACCTCCGTGGCTACTTTTTTTCCGTCGATAAGTTCCATTTTGGAGTTTCTGATATGGTGGTGTTTAAGCTGTTTGTTGACTTTCAGGGGGTCAGCGGCGTTTGAGCTGACGCATCTTGTTCATCATCTTCATGGGGTTGCCCATCGAGGTGGCGGCTTTCATGACCGAGCGTGTCTGGTCAAATTGTTTCAGCAGACGGTTGACCTCCTGTATTGTGGTGCCCGAGCCGGCGGCTATGCGTTTGCGGCGGCTGAAGTCGATTATCGACGGGTTTGAGCGCTCTTTTTTGGTCATGGAGTTGATGATGGCCTCGATGCCCTTGAAAGCGTCGTCGCCGATTTCAACGTCTTTGATGGCTTTGCCCACGCCCGGAATCATCGAAGCGAGCTCCTTGATGTTGCCCATCTTCTTGATTTGCTGTATCTGGGCCATGAAGTCGTTGAAGTCAAACTGGTTTTTGCGCAGTTTTGACTGAAGCTTGCGGGCTTCTTCCTCATTGAAGGCCTGCTGGGCTTTTTCGACCAGCGAGACTATGTCGCCCATGCCGAGGATACGGTCAGCCATTCGGGCCGGATGGAAGAGGTCGAGGGCGTCGAGCTTCTCGCCTGTGCCGACAAACTTGATGGGCTTGTTGACCACTGTGCGGATAGAGAGGGCTGCGCCGCCGCGTGTGTCGCCGTCGAGTTTGGTCAGGACAACGCCGTCGAAGTCGAGACGCTCGTTAAACTCGCGGGCTGTGTTGACGGCGTCCTGGCCGGTCATGGCGTCGACCACAAAGAGGGTTTCCTGGGGCTGTATAGCGTTTTTGATGGCCTCGATTTCGTCCATCATCTGCTCGTCGACGGCCAGACGGCCGGCGGTGTCGACGATGACGAGGTCGAGGTTGTTCTCCTTGGCATATCTGATTGCGTTGCGGGCTATTTCCACCGGGTTGCGGTTGCCCTCCTCGGTGTAGACGGGAATGTCAATCTGGGCGCCGAGGACCCTCAGCTGCTCGATGGCGGCGGGACGATAGACGTCGCCGGCCACCAGCAGGGGGCGGCGCCCCTTCTCGCTCTTGAGCTTGCGGGCGAGTTTGCCCGAGAATGTCGTTTTACCCGAGCCCTGAAGACCGCTCATCAGTATGACCGTCGGTTTGCCCGAGAGATTTACCGAGGCCGTTTCGCCGCCCATCAGCTGGGCCAGCTCGTCGTGGACAATCTTTACCATCAGCTCGCCGGGTTTGACGGCCGTCAGCACGTTCTGGCCCAGTGCTTTCTGTTTGACAGTGTCAATGAAGTTCTTGGCTACCTTGTAGTTGACGTCGGCTTCGACCAGCGCGCGGCGCACGTCTTTGAGCGTCTCGGCTACGTTTATCTCGGTGATACGTCCCTGACCTTTGAGGTTTTTCAGAGACCGCTCGATTTTCTCGGATAGATTTTCAAACATTGCGGGATAGGGGGGAGTGGGTGGCGGAGAGTAAGGGTATTGGGTTTTATTAGCGTTTCAGAGTGTTGGTGGCCGTGTCGGGGAATATCACGGTCGGGCGGAATTCGCGGGCCTCCTCGGGCGTCATGGTGGCGTAGCTCATGATGATGACGATGTCGCCGGGCTGCACGCGCCGGGCTGCTGCGCCGTTGAGACAAATTACGCCGCTGCCGCGCTGTCCGGGGATGATATATGTCTCGAGACGTTCGCCGTTATTGTTGTCGACAATATAGACGTGCTCGCCGTGAATCAGTCCGGCGGCGTCCATGAGGTCCTCGTCGACCGTGATGCTGCCGATATACTCGAGGTTGGCCTCAGTCACGGTGACGCGGTGTATTTTTGATTTCAGTACTTCAATCTGCATTGGAGTGTTTGATATGGTGTCAGGGCCGGGTGAGACTCAGCCGACATTGTATTTAATGTTGTCTATCAGTCTGACGTCACCGAGATAGACGGTCACGCAGCCGACGGCGCCCTCTTTCCAGTCGCTGACGGGCTGCATGGTCAGGGGGTTGACAATTTCATAATATTCAACACGCATTTCGCCGCTGTCGGCCGACGACTCGATGGCCTCGACGACGTGGCGCTTCACCTCCTCGACACTCATGGACGGAGCCAGGGCGACGCTTTCGGCGAGCACGCGGTGGATGTTTGGGGCTATGGCACGCTGACGCTCGCTGAGGCGGACGTTGCGGCTCGAGAGAGCCAGACCGTCGTCGGCGCGTTTGATTTCGCAGCTGACAATCTCGGGGCCGTGGCCCAGCAGCTCGACCATACGGCGTATGACCGCAATCTGCTGAAAGTCTTTTTCTCCGAAATAGGCGCGGTCGGGTCCGACATAGTCAAACAGACGGCTGACAACCTGGGCGACGCCGTTGAAGTGGCCGGGACGCATGGCGCCCTCCATCACTTCGGCTACGGGACCAAGGTCGAACACACGCTCGTCGCGTCCTTCGGGATAGACATCTTCGACACCCGGCACGAAAGCGATGTCGACACCGGCAGCCTCGAGTTTGGCGCAGTCGGCGTCCTCGGTGCGGGGATAGGTGGCCAGGTCGTCGGGGTTGTTGAATTGTGTGGGGTTGACGAATACACTGACGACTACGGTGTCGTTTTCGCGGCGCGCGCGACTGACAAGCGACAGATGGCCGTCGTGGAGAGCTCCCATGGTGGGCACGAGGGCGATGCTGCGGCCCTCGCCGCGGCGCTTGTTGATTGCCTCTTTGAGCGAGGCGACGGTTTTGACAATTTCCATCTTAAATGATGCGATTGCTGATTGAGACTGCAAAATTAGACATTTCCAATAATACGCGCAAACTTTCGCCCGTTCAAGCTCTTTTTTTAACCCGGGGAGGGTCTGAATAAAAAAGACAGCAGGCAGGAAACGCTGTGGTTTCCTGCCTGAGCTGTGTATTATAGGTCAGTATCTCTGCCGATATCTGGTTATCTGGCAATCATCTTGACGCTCTCGCTGCCCTGGCGGCGGATTACGATCTGGCCGGCCTGAGGCTCGCTGATGCGTACACCCTGGAGGTTGAAGTATTCAACAGGAGCGTTGGCGTTGTCGAGGTCTGCGTTGATGTTCTCGATGGCGTCGCTATTGGGGAGTTCGAGGGTGTAGCCCTGGCACCAGAGGCCTGACTCGAGCTCTTCATCGGTCATGTCCCAGATGGCCATCAGAGAGCCGACGATGCGGGTCTTGTCAGCTGACATATAGGTCTGGCCCATTGAAACATAGTTCTCGATAGTCGAGGGCTCGTAGGTTTCGGGGTCCATAACGGTGAAGGTGTGGGTGAGGTTCTCCTGGATGAATTTGTAAGCGTCTTCGCTCTTTTCTTTGACGTAGTCCTGAAGGAGCACGGGCTCGCCTTCGGCGGGAATCATGTATGAGTTCTGGGGACCCGGGTTCATGAATGAGAAGGCGTCGGAAGCGAGGGCTGAACCGTCGTCAAACACCTGGTTGACATAACCCTTGTTGTCAAATCTGCGGAGTTCGCCGGTCTCGACATTGTAGATGCAGGCAGCGGGGGTTTCTGACCATGTGGCTTCGTCAAAAACAGTCAGTGTGCAGCCGATATACTTGCCGTTGGGCGAGATGCACAGGAGGTTCTGCGCGAAACCGTTGCTGTTCTGGAAGAGGTTCATCAGAGCTTCGTCGAATTTGGCTCTTTCCTCGTTATACTTGTTGAGAGCTTCCTGGTAAGCGGCTTTCTTGTCGGCGTCGGTGATATAGTCCATGGGGTCGGGACGATCCATGCCGAGGGGGTTCTTGCGCCATTCGGCCATGTTAGCCTCGTATTCGGCTTTATCCTCGGCTGACATATACTGGCCGGCGTCGGGCTCTGTGGGGCATTCGGGCAGCTGAACGTTGTCGGGATTGAGGAATTCAAGGCCGAAGGTCTTGTAGCTCCACTTGCCGTCTTCGCCCTGAAGGAACACGAGGGGCTGGATATGCATGCCCGAGTCGTCGACGATGTCACCAACGATGGCTTTGCCGTCGGCGCTGATGGCAATGGCGTTGACGCCCTGGGGTTTCTGACCGATGAAGTCTTTGGTGGGGTAAGGCAGGTCGTTCATGGTGAACTTGTCGCCGTTAACGTCCCAATAGACGGGGCGTATGTTTGAGAACATGCCATCGAGGCCTACGTAGCCGCAGATGCGTTTGCCGTCGGGTGTGATGCCTTCGGCTGCCGATGTGGGTTGGTCGTCGAGCGTGCAGTATACGTTAACCGAGGTGCCGTTGAAGAGGAAGGCTTCGTTATTCGAACCGTAGTCGATTGTCCCGACAAGATTGTTGCCGTTGCCCAGGGTGTTGCCGTTGCCCACCGAGACTGATTCGACACTGTATTCTTCGGGAGAGATGAGAATGTTCTGCTTGTTGCCTACGAGGTCCCATCCGAGGATACCTCCGGTATACATGTCCATGCTGACAGCTGTGGCACCGTCGGGTGAGATACCTCTGACATAGAAGTTCTCAATCAGATAGTTGTCGGCCATCAGGCCCTGAGCTGCAAACAGGGTTGCAGCCGATAGAAGTAAATACTTTTTCATAGAGATGAAGTATGATTTAAAAAATAAGGATAATGGATTATTGGCGTAAAAATACGTAATTATTTTCAAACAAATCTAATTTTTACTTGATTTTTTGCTCAAAAAAGGTCAGAACATGACTTTTTTGACGCATCCGCGTCCGTCGGCGGCGTATGCGCTGATGATATATGTGCCATGTCCGAGGCCGGGGGTGACGGTGGCTGACGGATTTGCTTTTGTATAGAGACGACGGCCTGCAGGATCATGGATTTCTAACGACGAGACATTCCCAGTGAGGGTCAGCATACCGGATCCGGTAACCGTGACGGAGATATCGGCCGGGTCGGATTCGATGCCTTTTATGGCGCTGTGTGAGGGAAGGTAGAGCACATAGGTCTGATAGGGGACCATGCCGTCGCCGTCGTCCCATAGACACCATTGTGCGCCTATGATAGGTCAGTATCTCTGCCGATATCTGGTTATCTGGCAATCATCTTGACGCTCTCGCTGCCCTGGCGGCGGATTACGATCTGGCCGGCCTGAGGCTCGCTGATGCGTACACCCTGGAGGTTGAAGTATTCAACAGGAGCGTTGGCGTTGTCGAGGTCTGCGTTGATGTTCTCGATGGCGTCGCTATTGGGGAGTTCGAGGGTGTAGCCCTGGCACCAGAGGCCTGACTCGAGCTCTTCATCGGTCATGTCCCAGATGGCCATCAGAGAGCCGACGATGCGGGTCTTGTCAGCTGACATATAGGTCTGGCCCATTGAAACATAGTTCTCGATAGTCGAGGGCTCGTAGGTTTCGGGGTCCATAACGGTGAAGGTGTGGGTGAGGTTCTCCTGGATGAATTTGTAAGCGTCTTCGCTCTTTTCTTTGACGTAGTCCTGAAGGAGCACGGGCTCGCCTTCGGCGGGAATCATGTATGAGTTCTGGGGACCCGGGTTCATGAATGAGAAGGCGTCGGAAGCGAGGGCTGAACCGTCGTCAAACACCTGGTTGACATAACCCTTGTTGTCAAATCTGCGGAGTTCGCCGGTCTCGACATTGTAGATGCAGGCAGCGGGGGTTTCTGACCATGTGGCTTCGTCAAAAACAGTCAGTGTGCAGCCGATATACTTGCCGTTGGGCGAGATGCACAGGAGGTTCTGCGCGAAACCGTTGCTGTTCTGGAAGAGGTTCATCAGAGCTTCGTCGAATTTGGCTCTTTCCTCGTTATACTTGTTGAGAGCTTCCTGGTAAGCGGCTTTCTTGTCGGCGTCGGTGATATAGTCCATGGGGTCGGGACGATCCATGCCGAGGGGGTTCTTGCGCCATTCGGCCATGTTAGCCTCGTATTCGGCTTTATCCTCGGCTGACATATACTGGCCGGCGTCGGGCTCTGTGGGGCATTCGGGCAGCTGAACGTTGTCGGGATTGAGGAATTCAAGGCCGAAGGTCTTGTAGCTCCACTTGCCGTCTTCGCCCTGAAGGAACACGAGGGGCTGGATATGCATGCCCGAGTCGTCGACGATGTCACCAACGATGGCTTTGCCGTCGGCGCTGATGGCAATGGCGTTGACGCCCTGGGGTTTCTGACCGATGAAGTCTTTGGTGGGGTAAGGCAGGTCGTTCATGGTGAACTTGTCGCCGTTAACGTCCCAATAGACGGGGCGTATGTTTGAGAACATGCCATCGAGGCCTACGTAGCCGCAGATGCGTTTGCCGTCGGGTGTGATGCCTTCGGCTGCCGATGTGGGTTGGTCGTCGAGCGTGCAGTATACGTTAACCGAGGTGCCGTTGAAGAGGAAGGCTTCGTTATTCGAACCGTAGTCGATTGTCCCGACAAGATTGTTGCCGTTGCCCAGGGTGTTGCCGTTGCCCACCGAGACTGATTCGACACTGTATTCTTCGGGAGAGATGAGAATGTTCTGCTTGTTGCCTACGAGGTCCCATCCGAGGATACCTCCGGTATACATGTCCATGCTGACAGCTGTGGCACCGTCGGGTGAGATACCTCTGACATAGAAGTTCTCAATCAGATAGTTGTCGGCCATCAGGCCCTGAGCTGCAAACAGGGTTGCAGCCGATAGAAGTAAATACTTTTTCATAGAGATGAAGTATGATTTAAAAAATAAGGATAATGGATTATTGGCGTAAAAATACGTAATTATTTTCAAACAAATCTAATTTTTACTTGATTTTTTGCTCAAAAAAGGTCAGAACATGACTTTTTTGACGCATCCGCGTCCGTCGGCGGCGTATGCGCTGATGATATATGTGCCATGTCCGAGGCCGGGGGTGACGGTGGCTGACGGATTTGCTTTTGTATAGAGACGACGGCCTGCAGGATCATGGATTTCTAACGACGAGACATTCCCAGTGAGGGTCAGCATACCGGATCCGGTAACCGTGACGGAGATATCGGCCGGGTCGGATTCGATGCCTTTTATGGCGCTGTGTGAGGGAAGGTAGAGCACATAGGTCTGATAGGGGACCATGCCGTCGCCGTCGTCCCATAGACACCATTGTGCGCCTATGATGCGTGCGCGGTCGCTGCTGATGAAGGCGTGGCCTGTGGCGATGAGGTCACGTATGACAGACTCCTCGCCACTCTCGGGGTCGACGACGGTGAAGTCGTGGCTGAGGTTCTCGGCCATCCACCGATAGACGCTCTCGTCCTCGGTCTTGACATAGTCTTCGAGAGGAACGAAGGCTGAGGCTTCGGGTGTCAGGATGAACGAGCGCATCGGTGTGGTGTATATGTCGGTGCTTGCCGTGACTGTGCCGTCGCTGATGGCGCACCGAGGCTCGGCGTCGAGGTCGAAGCGGCGGTGGGTGCCGTCGGTGATGTCGAAGACATAGGGGCGGAAGTCATATCCTTCCTCGCCGACGGCGCCGGAGGCATAGTAGCGTCCGTTGCCCGACATGACCACATTGTTGAAGTCAAACTTGACCGAAGCCGAGATGACGTCGCGGACGAGCTGGCGATATGCTTTCGATTCCTCGTTATAGGCTGTGGCGTCGGCGCGGTACTGCTCTCTCTTTTCGGCGCTCATATAGTCTTCGGCCGTGGGCTTCTGACCGCCGTTGAGGGCTTTCTCATAGGCTGCCTTCTGTGCGGCGTCCATATAGTCTGTCGGCTCGGGGCGGACGGGCTCTGGTCCAAATTCGGTATGGGCGGGGTTGATAAGCTCCTCTCCGAGGATGGTGTAGCTCCATTCGCCGTCGGCGTTCTGACGATAGATTATGGGACTGTTCATCATGCCGGAGTGGTCGGTGATCTGTCCGGCTACGGTGCGTCCGTCGTCGCTGATGGAGACAGCGGTGGCATATTGCAGCGGACGGCCCGTGAAATCGGTGTCGGGGTGGGGCAGGAGTGTTATTTCATAGACTCCGTCGGCGTTGAGGTCCTCCCAGATGGCGGGGACGCGCAGCAGGCCGTCCGTGCCCGAGATGTTGTCGGGATTGCTGACGATGCCGCATATGCGTCTGCCGTCGGGAGTTATGCCCCAGGCGTAGGAGGTCTCGTAGGCCGACTGCGGGCATATCGTGACCCATGAGTTGCCGTCATAGAGGCCGGCGAGGTCGAGCAGGCCGTCGCCGGCGGTGGCGCTGCCGACAAAGCGTCCGTCGAGGGTCACGCTGTTGCCGAATCCGACGGTATATTCGGTGTTGTCGTCAGAGTCGAAGCTGACCGTCCGGCTGTCGCTGAGATCCATAAACGTCAGACCGGTATAGCCCTGGCTGACGGCATATCGTCCGTCGGGTGAGATGGCCATCACATAGAAGTCGTCGATAAGTCTGTTTTCGCCTGCGCGGGTGACATATATGGATGTGAGACACAGTGTAGTCATTAGTAGAGACTTGTTCATAGGCTTTGGAAGATGTCTGTGTATAAAGATGTCTGTGTATAAAACGAAAGTGGTTTCTCATGAAAGTTCTTCTGTCAGACAGATTTCCTTTTTTTATCGAACAGAATAGAACTCCGGTTAAAGAGAAAGATTCGGGTGATAGAGAATAATTTGGTGGCGGCAAATGTATGAATTAAAGTTTTCACTTCCAAATCGGCTGTGGCAAATCGGCTGTTTTGTAACCGAATCGCGTTGACTTTAACAATTCAGAAGCCGTTTCGGCCCCTGGGAGGCCAAAGTTATTGACAAAAAAAGGAGGTTATCAACATTTTAACGCTTTTTCAACCCTCCGAGGGTGGTGGTTTGGCCAAAATGTGGTTAATTTGCATCATTAATTACGATTACCTTAGTTAGACAATTATGGGTAAAGTTATTGCAATCGCCAACCAGAAGGGCGGTGTGGGAAAAACCACCACTACCATCAACCTTGGCGCATCGCTGGCCGCCGAGGGAAAGAAAGTGCTTATAATAGACGCCGACCCCCAGGCCAATGCCACCTCGGGCTACGGCATAGATCCGCGGCAGATGACCTCGTCAATCTATGAGTGTCTCGTCGATGACTATCCTCTCGACGGCTCTCAGGTGAAGACCTGTGTCGAGAATCTTGAGCTCGTCGGCTCGCGCATAGACCTGGCAGGCGCCGAGGTCGAGCTTGTGTCAAAACCTGACCGCGACAATACGCTCAAACGCGCTCTCGCCGGTGTCAGAGACCGCTATGACTATATATTGATAGACTGCTCGCCCTCGCTGGGCGTCATCACCGTCAACGCGCTGACTGCGGCCGACTCGGTCATCATCCCCGTCCAGGCAGAGTATTTTGCGCTCGAGGGCATCTCGAAGCTGCTCAACACCATACGTATAATCAAGTCGAAGCTCAATCCGTCGCTCCAGATCGAGGGATTCCTGCTGACGATGTATGACGCGCGTCTGAGGCTCGCCAACCAGATTTATGACGAACTGCGCGGCCACTTCGGCGACATGGTGTTCACCTCGGTCATTCCGCGCAACATCCGCCTCAGCGAAGCTCCGAGCCACGGCCTGCCGGCCCTGCTATATGCCCCCGACAGCCGCGGCGCCACATCACACGTGGCCCTGGCCAAAGAGCTGATTCAGCGCAACCGTCACACCAACCACACCAACCGTCAGGCATGACACCAATCCGTCACATATGACAATGAAACGCAACGCACTCGGACGCGGGCTTGACTCGCTGATTTCGATGGACGACACCCCCGCAAGGGGGTCGTCGGCTATAAATGAGGTGGCTATTGACGCCATTTCGCCCAATCCTGACCAGCCCCGCCGCACATTTGACAGCGAGGCCCTCGAAGAGCTGGCCGCCTCTATCCGCGAACTGGGCATCATTCAGCCGCTGTCGCTCCGCAAGACCGGCCCCGACACCTATCAGATTATCGCCGGCGAGCGCCGTTACCGCGCCGCACGCATGGCCGGACTGACCTCTGTCCCCGCCTATATCCGCACGGCCAACGAGAGCGAGCTGACCGAAATGGCCCTCATCGAGAACATACAGCGCGAGGACCTCAACGCCATCGAGATTGCCCTGACCTTCAAGAAGCTCATCGACCAGTATGAGCTGACTCAGGAGCGCCTGAGCGAGCGCATCGGCAAGAAGCGCGCCACGATAGCCAACTTTCTGCGACTGCTGCGCCTTCCCGCCGAGGTTCAGCTCGGTCTGCGCGACCGCCGCGTCGACATGGGACATGCGCGCGCCCTGCTGTCACTCGACGATCCCCAGCTCCAGCTGAAGCTCTATGAGGAGATTGTCAATAAGCAGCTGTCGGTGCGCGACGTAGAGCGTCTCGTGCGCCAGTGGCAAGAGAAAACGCCTGATAATCAGACTAAAAAAGGCTCTCCAAAAAGGTTTGACAACAAAGATTTTGATATTTTAAGAAATCATCTCTCAAGGCGCTTCAACACGCCCGTTCAGTTCAGTCTGAACAAGTCGGGACGCGGAAAAATCACTTTTGAGTTTGCAGACGAGGGCGAACTTGAGAGATTAATTGCTATATTTGATGCTATAAAACAGTAATTGACGGTGGCGACAAGGGCCGCGTTTGCGGCCTTTTCTGTTTAAAGGCTTGTGCCGGCGGGAATTATGTCATGAAGATTAACCAATCAACTAATAATCGCAAATTAGGACTTCAACTCTTTTCTGCTGTTGTCGGCGTGATGATTTTCGCGCTGACGTGCCCCGTTAACATTTTTTCGACATCGCCTCAGAAACCGGTGCATCCGCGCCACCGCACGACATCGCCCGTCGCCCCCGAGTGGCCTGACACAATCGGTCTGTCACAGCCGGTTGCCCCCGGCTCGGAGGTCGTCGGCTCGGAGTTATGGATTGAGGGCGACTCAATCCACACCGCCCCGGTCGACTCGGCCACGGTTGTTCTCCCTGCGGGAAGCACATGGGATGCCGATCAGGAGAGAGTCTACACCTTCAATCCCGACCCGACGCGCGCTGTCTGGCTGTCGGCTCTCTTTCCCGGTCTGGGACAGCTCTACAACCGCCGCTACTGGAAGCTTCCTATTATTATAGGTGGTTATATGGGACTGGGATATGCCACGTCGTGGAACAACGGAATGTTGCGCGACTACTCGCGCGCCTATTCCGACCTGATGGACAACGACCCCTCGACACGGAGCTATATGGACTTTTTCCCGCCCACGACCAACGAGTCAGACCTCAACCGCACGTGGCTCGAAAATGTCCTCAAATCGCGCAAAAACTACTATCGCCGCAACCGCGACCTATGTATTATATGTATGGTGGGCGTCTATCTGCTCGCCATGGTCGACGCCTATGTCGACGCCTCACTCTCTCATTTTGACATCTCGCCCTCGCTGAGCATGGACGTCACGCCGGCTCTGATACCCGACACCCGCGACAAATATCCGGGCGTCGGGTTGCAGTGGGCCCTGAATTTCTGATAACCTCTCTTCAAAATCCTTGAATATCATGACGCTGATGAAAAAGACTTTAACGACGCTTATTACCGCCATGGCTGTTGCGACAGCCGGGGCCGCCCCGTCGATTCTCGACATCAAACATTCGATTACCGACAACAATATCGTCCCTCCCGAAAGTTTCGAGACCAAGACCCGTGAGCTCGAAGAGAACTTTTATCTCCAGAACTATGTAGTGCGCGACAAAAATGACAAGGGCGAGCGCCTCGGCTCGGCCAAGGACTACGAGAAACGCCTGGCGTCCCTGCCGACAGAGATTGAGATGCCATATAACGACATCGTCGGCAAGATGATCAATATGTATTTGGGCAAACGCCGCGGACTGGTGGCCGACATGCTCGCGCTCCACAGCTACTACGGTCCGATTTTCCTTGAGGAACTGCTCAAGGAAGGGATGCCCACCGAGCTCCAGTATCTGCCGGTAATCGAGAGCGCCATCAACCCCAACGCTGTTTCTCGCGCCGGCGCTGCCGGCCTCTGGCAGTTCATGCCCGGCACGGCCAAGGGGCTCGGCATGGAGGTCAACTCGCTTGTCGATGAGCGCCGTGACGCCCGCTTGTCATCACGCAACGCCGCCCGCTATCTCCATCAGCTCTATGACATCTATAACGACTGGTCGCTGGCCATCGCCGCCTATAACTGCGGCCCGGGCAACGTCAACAAGGCCCTGCGTCGCGCCGGCGGAGGCAAAAAGGACTTCTGGCAGATTTACAATTATCTCCCGAAGGAGACCCGCGGATACGTCCCCGCCTTCATCGCCGCCAACTATGTCATGAACTTCCATGACAAGCACAACATCCGCCCGACCGTCGTGCGTCGTCACCTGACCACAGACACCATTGTCGTCAACAAGCGCATCCACTTCAACCAGATTGCCGATGTGCTCAACATCCCGGTGGACGAAATCAGGATGCTCAACCCCCAGTTTCGCAAGGACATCATCCCCGGCAACTACCGCCCCTACACGCTGACACTTCCCAAACAGCAGTGTCTCAGCTTCCTGATGAGCGAGGACGCTATCCTGGCCCACGACGCCGACCTCTATGCCCAGCGCACCTATGTCGAGCCGGGCGACCCTGACGCGGCGGCGCCCGAAATCGTCGACGAGAACGGCGAGCGTAACCTCGCCGCCGTGGAGCGCCAGAGCGCCAACGCCAGCGCCAACATGGAGCTGGCCATGAACCCCACCTGTCTCTTATACACATCTCCGAGCCCACGAGACCGTACTAGATCTCGT
>ENA-OYXX01000808-OYXX01000808.1-human-gut-metagenome-genome-assembly--contig:-NODE-808-length-13231-cov-4.618473_pt1 | contig 13231 bp, 8 predicted proteins | sample MGYA00243976_ERZ653434 | MGnify/ENA primary metagenome ERZ653434 (study PRJEB26926, sample SAMN06165112) | human gut metagenome | biome: ENVO:00009003; feature: ENVO:2100002; material: ENVO:00002003...
ACGAGATCTAGTACGGTCTCGTGGGCTCGGAGATGTGTATAAGAGACAGCCACTCCACTCATTAAATTGTCCATAGCTTTTTAGTGTTATTAGAATTGGTTGAAACTTACGTGTCGGACTGCCGCCTTCTCTCCGCCGGTCAGCGGCTGCGCGCCGGATCGAGCATCGACTGCCTGACAGCGTCGGCACGGTCGGCATCGTTGTCATAGTCACGGCTCAGCAGGTCAGGAAAGAAAAACAGCTTAAGTATGAAGAAAATGATGAATAGCTTGATGAGTATCAGCAGCCACAGACTCCGGCCGACAGTCATCTGGCGGAATCCGTCGACATAGAACCTCACGATTCTGACCGGCAGAGGCGCAACGGCCCGCGGTTTTTCCAGGGGAAGCTTTTCTGGTGTTGGCGTGGGGTCAGACATGGTGGCGGTTGATAGATTTTGTTTAGTCAGGCATCAGCATGACAGATTTATCTGCTACAGTTTTTAACACTTCCGCGCCGCTGTTGGTTCATTGCCGCCCGAGCTTTCGGAGCGCCGGAGCGCTGTCAGTGCGCCAGCCGTATCAGGTCTGTCATCAGAGGCTAAATTTATTAATTTTTCCAAAGAAATTGCTAACTATTTAACTCTTATTAACATTAAACGACATAGGACGTCCCGCGACAGATCCCTCACAAGCTCTGACGTCTCATTTTTAAATGTAATGGGAAGGGGCGATTTTAATACCAGGTCACGCCGTTAGATATTGACGACCGTTTGTCATATTTGAGGTCAGAGAGTAGCGACGACTTGACGGCAATGTTGAAGCTGTAACTCTTATAGGGGCCGACGGGGACGAAGCTCGCGCGCATCGAGAAGCAGTGGAGGTCGCGCGTGATGTTACAGTTCATGTAGGCCAGTTTATGCGTGTCGAAATTATATGAGGCCGTGAAACTGAAGTTCCAGTTCTTGGTGGGACGAATGTTGCCCGAGAAGCTGAGGTTCTGGGTGATTCGTCCCTTATATTCCATTTTGTCGTAGTCAAACTCGCCGTAGCCATAACCTATGGAGTAGTTGATAGACAGGCTCCACGGCACCTCCCACTTCATATAGCCGTCGGGGCGCATCTGCATGTCGCCAGAGTCTCCGCCCTCACCTCCTGTTGTCGGCGACGTCCCGTCAAAGTCTGAGGTCTCCTGAGCGAAAGCCTGGTCTTCAGACTGCGCCTTTTTGTTGTCGTCCTTCCCTTTCTTTCGCTTGAAGGTGTCGTTATTGAATGTGTATGAGAACGAAGTGCCGGTGCTTGAGAGGCGTCCCCACCCTTTGCCAGCCTTCCAGCGCGGTATGTTGACACGTACAGGGTTACCGGCAGAGTTGAGCTGATAAGTATAGACGTCCCATGTCGCCGACAGGTTGAGGTTAAAATTTCGTGTCAGCCTCAGCAGCAGGGAGGTGTTTATGTTGGACCAGTTGAGTGAGTCGGCCGCGAAGTTATAGCTTTGAGAGATGGAGAAATTCTCGATGAGCGAGATTTTCTTCTCGCCGATAGAGTCGTTGTCAGACTTGACCTTCATCTCCACGTTGTTGGCCAGCGAGACGCTGAGAGTCCCCGATTTGCCGCGGCCCGGGACACCGAAAAGGGCGTTGGGATAGTAGCTGTATTCGCGTGTCTGCATCTGGCCGTTGGCATCGGGATACTGATACGAACCGTAGTAACCGAAAAATTTGGAGCCGAAGTCAGGCGCGCCCGAGAACGAGACTGTCGGCGTCAGCACGTGGCGTATCATCTTGACGCGGTCGCCGAAGATTTTCCACGGTTTGAAAAATCCGTAGATTTTCGTGTCGAGCGAGATTCCGGCCTGGAAGTCCCAGACATTGTAGAACGAATAGCTCGTGTCGCATACCTCCACCGAGGCGTTGGGGTCCCACTGGCGGCGCACTTTCGAGGTATACATACGATCGGTGACGGTCACCGAAGGCGTCAGATTCAGGACATTGAAAAGGTTGAACGTGGCGCTGACAGGCACGGTGTGCTTCATGCCGTTGCGCCAGTCCTTGATGAGGCTTTTCTTGAAAAACTCGCTCTGCTTCGAGGTCAACGAGTTGTTGAAGACGCCCTGATAGCTGAGCTTGATTTTCTCATACCACCGCTCCGATCCGACGGCTCGCTTGCGTTTGAATGGCGCAATCTGCGAGAGCGAAACCGTTATGTTAGGGAACGACACGGCCAGTGTCGAGTCCTGAGAGCGCTGGGAGACGTTGGCGGTGGCCGAAATTGACCATTTCGTGCCCGGCGGACGATAGGTCATGTTGACCGTCGAGCTTTTGGTGTTCTCTGTGAACGAGTTGGAGTAGTAGCTGTTGAGGTCGTTGCGGCTATATCCGCTGGTGGTGTAGTTCACCGAGGCCGAGAAATTGAGGTTTGGATTGGCCTTGGCGTCCTGGGAGTGGTTCCACAACACCTGGAAGTTAGTTTGCTTCGAGTAGTCGGGCATGCCCTTGTCACCGTCGATTGTGGTCAGATAGCTGATGTTGAAGGAGCCGCTGTATTTGTAGCGCTTCACATAGTTTGAACGCGCGGCCACGCCCCACGAACCTTTGGTGTAGACCTCGCCGGTAAGCGCGAGGTCCATCTGGTCGGAGATGGCGAAATAGTAGCCGCCGTCCCGCAGATAAAAGCCGCGGCGATAGTCGTCGCCGAAGGTCGGGAATATTATACCCGAGGCATACTTGTCGCTGAAGGGGAAGTAACCGAACGGCACGGCAAGCGGCAGCGGGAGTCCGGCGAGCACCATATATGCCGGACCCGAGACCACGTCCTTGCCGGGACGCACTTTGGCGCGTGTCAGCTGGAGATAGAAGTGAGGGTCTTCGTGATAGTCACAGGTGGTATACTTGCCGTTTTCGACAAAGAATGTGTTTTCATCAATCTTCTTGGTGCGTCCGCCGGTGAGATAGCCTTCGCCCTGCTGGGTGATGACGTCAGTTATGAATCCCTTCTCTGTCTTGAAGTTGTAGCGCATTGTCTTGGAGTCATACTGCGTGTCGCCATCCTTGAACACGGGATTGCCCTGCATCTCACCGGCCGTGTCGGCCACACCGGCGGCATAAACGGTGTTGTCGCGTGTGTCGAGTTCTATAGCGTTGGCGGCCAGCTCGATGTCTCCATATTTGATTTCGCTCGGGCCATACATGTAGGCTAACGAGGTTCCCACAATCTTCAGGGAATCGGTGGTCGAGAATGTGACAGTGTTGTCGAGATCGACCTTAGAACGCACGATGCGTTTGCCTGTCTGGGGCTCGGCCTCAATACGCGTGCGGCTCAGACGTGTGCGGCGGTTGCGGCGGGGCGACGGGGCCGCGCTGTCGGTGGTCGTGGTGTCGGCGGCAAGGCTGTCAAAAGGCTGAGCCACAGTGTCGGGACGCAGCCGGATGGAGTCGCCCGGGGTCTCAGCCAAAAGCGTGTCGAGCCTCTCCGCTCCGGAGTCGGGAACAGATGAGGGAAAACGGCTGACATCCTGCTTGGGCGGAGTCGATGCCATAGCCGAAAGCATGGCAAGGGCCACGACCGCTAATATGTAGAATTGAGATTTCCTCAATATGATGAATTTCTTTTGACAAAAATCGCTGCAAAGATAGTCACTCGGCGCGACATTTGGCCATTGACTGACTATAATTATTGTGAAAACCCTTTTTTAGCTTACCTTTGCACCCCATATGAAACTCAGAGGTTATCTTTTGGCGGCGTTGGCTGCGGCCGCCTACGGCACAAATCCGCTTTTTGCAATCCATCTTTACGACAACGGTCTGAACGCCAATTCGGTGCTTCTGTTCCGCTATCTGCTCGGGCTGCCACTGTTGGCGCTGATGCTCGCGGCTCGCGGACGCCGACCGTCGCTGTCGCGCGCCGAGATCGGTCCGGTGGCTGTTCTGGGCATCATGATGGCGTTTTCGTCGCTGGCGCTCTTCGAGAGCTACAATTATCTCAACTCAGGCGTGGCGTCGACCCTGCTGTTTGTCTATCCGGTGATGGTGGCGCTGCTGATGATGTTTTTCTTTCATGAGCGGTTCAAGGTCACCACGGCCGTCTGTCTGACGGTGATGGCCGCGGGACTGTTCCTGCTGATGCGCGGCGGCGACGGAGCCATGCTCGACGTCTTCGGTGTCATTCTGGTGATGGTTTCGTCGCTGACCTATGCCATCTATCTGGTGATGGTCAATGTCTCGAGTCCGATACGACGTATGCCGACGCTCAGGCTGCTGTTCTGGACGCTGGCGTTCGGGTCGCTTGTGTTTGTGGCAATGATTCCGCTCGGACAGCCTCTGACTCTGCCACGCTGTGGCGCAGACTGGCTCAACTTAGGCGCTTTGGCCGTGATTCCCACGCTGTTCTCGCTGGCATGCACGACGATGGCCATTCAGATAGTCGGATCGACCACAACGGCAATTTTCGGTGCACTGGAGCCGGTGACAGCGCTGTTCCTCAGCTATTTTGCGCTCGGACAGGCACTGACTCCGCGCGATTTGGCCGGAGCGGCTCTGATTCTTGCAGCGACAACGCTCGTGGTTGTGTCTGACCGCGTAGAGCCCGTATTGCTTCGCGTGCGTCGTATGTTTCCGCCGTTGCTACGCCACTGAACCGACAATATATGACGCGGCGCCATGGCAACATCATGCCACGGCGCCGCGCGTTATGTTCAGGCCTTAAGGGTCAGCGAATTATAATTTTCGTGCTGTAGCGGTCGCCCCGGAGTATATAGATGCCGGCCGCAAGCAGATCACGGAGACCGCAGCGGCTGACCGACGACGCCACTTTGGCGCCCTGAAGGTTGTAGACATTCACTGTGTCTGTCAGCGAGTCTCCGACAATGTCAATGAGTGAGACCGGCTGACGTCCGAAGACCTGGATTTCATAGAGGCTATAGCCGTAGTCGAGAGCGCGTTTCTTACAGACCACGCGGATGTAGCGCGCCTGCTCCGAGAGGGAGATTTCCTGATTGAGCGACGGCTGACCGTTCCATCCGGTCTTGGTGTCGACGGTTACCCACTTCAGTTCGGCCGTAGCAGCCAAACCATTGCGTGACACAGGCGTCCCGTCGGCCACCTGAACCTCATAATCAGTCGCATAGGCTCCTTCCCAATAGAGCTTTATGGATGTGAGCTCATAAGAGTCGCGGAGGTCTACGGTGATTGAGTGCTCACCTTCGCCATGCTCAGTCTCCCAGCGGGTGTCGAGTTTGCCGTCAACCGCAAACGAGGCGTCCTGAAGCGACGAGGTGGCGCGCACAGGCTTGTTGAGGGCGAGGTTATAGTCGCTGAAGGGCGTCACAGTGATTCGGCAGTCGGCTGTTTTGCCCTCATATCCGAAGATGACAGTGTAGACGCCCGGCTTGAGACCGTGAAATATTCCGCTTTCGGCGTCATACCAGGCCGTTGCCCGGTCGGTGACGGGGTTGCCCGAGGCGTCGCTGACGGTGACGCTGAACTGCGACAGGTCGATGGGATAGAGTCCGCGGTCGTTGTTATACTGGTTGTTGTGCTTGAACTGGTTGTAGGCCGTGACGTCAATAACTGTCGATGAGCCCTCGACAATCTCAGCTGAGGCGGCCACAGCCCTCAGCGAGTGAAGTTTCTCGGTTTCCTCCACCAGCACAGTCGCCTCTGACCTGAAGGCTTTGTCAGCCGTGGTGACACTCACGGTGTGGATTCCGTATGTTGCCGGGACAAATGTAGAGCCAGTGAAGCGGGCCGGTTTGTCCGAGCCCCAGACGAGGGCCGAAGCGTCGAGCTGACGGTGGCTGCCACCGAGGGTGATGGCCGTGGCCGACATCCGTGAGGTCTCGTTATCGCATATATCGGCAGGGTCGGCCTTCATGTCGATGCCCACTACGGTGTCATCGCCGGCATAGGCGGGGACGCCGCGCAGCTCGAGTTCATATAAAGAATAGCCGTAGACCGAACCGCGGCGCAGACATTTGATGCGCACATAGCGGCAGGTGACGCCAAGCGGTGTATCGGTCCATCCGGCTCCGCTGTTACCCCGCACTTCGGCGCCGGTGGACCATTTGCGGCCGTCGTCAGATATTTCAATGTCATAATCGGCGGCAAAGGCAGCTTCCCAAAGTATGGCTGCGGCTGCCAGAGAATAGCGTGCGCCGAGGTCTACCATGAGCCATTGGTCGTCGCTGTGCTCCGAGCCCCAACGGACGCCATAATCGCCGTCGGTGGCTCCCGACGGCAGCGAGCCGACGTTTTCATATGAACTGGCAGTAGCTTTCTTGTGCAGGGCCACGTTGGGGAGTTTCGGGAGGACTCGCAAAGTGGCTGTGGCTGTCGTCCTGTCGGCGTCGGTGGCGGTGGCGGAGATGTGCCAAAGACCGGCACGGTCAAATGTGTGGCGTCCCGAGGCCGAGATCACGGCGTTGCCTTCGTCGTCGCTGAAGGTCCAGCGTGCCCCGGGCGTGGCTATGCGGCCATATTGGTCAGTTGTCTCGAAGCCCATGGTGATGTCACTGCCGGTTTCGGCGAGGACGGGCACACCGGTGATGCGCGAGCTGAGGGCATAGGGCTTGCGGTCGGCAACGATGGTTTGCGTGGCGCTCAGCTGACTGGCGGTAACAATGATGGTGATTTCCGACCCGCGCTTTGTCGAGGAGTTTACACTGACAAGACCGTCACGGTTAATCCCGGCACCGCTGCCGGCCGTCCAGGTTACTGCTCCGGGCATGGCTGTCGAAACGCCATACTGGTCGAAACAGCTGACTGTCAGACGCGCACTATTGCCCGGCTCAATATAACCGCCGTCAGGTATGCTGATGACAAGCTCAGAAGCTACAGCCGGAGCATCGAATACGGTGAGGCGCCGCGGTGCAGCCTTGACTATGCGCCCGTCAGAGAAAGAGACCGTCATCTCCGTGTCGCCCGGATTGTAGACGTGATAGGTCTTGTGTCCGTCCTTTACAAAGCAATTAGCTGTGGGTACGGAGGCCGTGACGCTATAGTCAATTTCTCCGTAGGTCAGATGGTTGTGGATGACAAAATATGATATATGGCCCGTGTCGATGCCGTGAGCCATCCCCCATGTGCCGTCGTTATTGTATGGGTTCGTGCCGCTCCATGCCGTCTGAAATATTTCAGCGGCCTCGGCGGGATAACCGCGTTGCATATAGGAGAGCACGACGTTGCCCAGCGATGCATCGCCTCAAACGTCGGCATAAGTCGGATTTCCGTTGGCGTCCGTGCCGGTCTGGTTTCTCACCCACCAGTCTGACTGCGAATTGGCTTTCATCGTGTCATAGTCCCAGCGGGCGAAGTCAATGTCCTCTGACAGATAGTTGAGACAGGGCGAGACTGGCATCCACTGAATGGAATGCATCCACACGGCGTCGCCCGAGAACCATGTCCACCAACCTATACCTTTAGAGGTTATGTTGGTGTTCCAGGGATGTTTGTATTTTGTGTAGTCATAGTTTGCCTTGGCGGGATCATAGACTGACGCCGAGTCATATTTGAGATGGTCATGGTCAAACCAATATTCGAGTGTGCCGCGGCTCTCGGTCATCCAGCCGAAGATGCCGGCGTCACGCAGCTCATCATCGTGCAACGCAACGCCGAGCAGATAGACGCCGCCCACCCCTGCATCGCCTCCGACGACGATTCCTGACCGTTGCCGTTGTCATTGCCGTGGTCACCCATGCCACCGGCATAGGAGTGACCCGCCCACGGGTCAAGTGTGCGCAGGAAGGGGAATCGTTTGTCGGTGCGGTCATAGTTGGCATAATCCTTGGCTATCATTGTCAGCAGTTCGCCGTAGCCTTCGGCAAAATCGCGGTCTTCGAGACAGAGCAGCGCCGCAGCATAGAGAAAGTAGCCGTAGTGGAAGTGATGGTCATTGAAGGAGTCTGAGTCATAGCTGACTTCAAAACCGAGCATTCCGCCGAGTCGCGGATAGTAGGCAAAAAATGAGTCCGACTCGCCGGGGGTATAGGTGAACCAGTCTTCGAGACGCTCCCTGAGTTTTTTCTTCGACAGTTCATAGAGGTCATCATAGCCCATCTCGCGGGCGAACGTCATGTTCAGGGCCATCTGGGTTAGGCCCTTGCCGCCCCAGTAGGTGTCGGCGCCGAACGTGCCCCGCTCGGCGTAACCCTTGATGAGCTGACGCACGGTCTCCTCGTCAAAATCGGCGGGATTGCCAGCGGCGAGGTTGCCCGATGACGGACGGGCGTAATAGGGCAGCATGCCGTAGAAGCGGCAGGAGTAGCCGAAGCTGCCGGCGTCAGACGCAGCCATCTTCATCAGGCCGCGGGGCGTCAGATAGGTGTCGGCGGTGTTGATGAGCGCCGACGGGTTGAGGGCGTATTTGTAGGCGTGGGGCAGGAAACCCTGCATGACCGGAGCCGGTTCGCCGGCGTCACGCAGGTTTTCGGCTGTGACGTCCCACGTTGTTTTCAGTTCGCCGGTGGATTCGCTGTAGCTCCACGACACGCGGGTGTCGCGCACAATTGACGCGCCATAAGCTGCGTAGCGTTCAAACGACGCGGCGTCGGGCAGCAGACCGACAGACACCCAAGTAGCCCCGGCCAGACGCATGGCCCCATCCTCGTCTATCTCGGCGACCGAGCCGTCGGCACAATAGATGGCATAATAGTCAGTGCGTTCGGCAGTCGGATTGGTGTTATGGTTCTCGCGACCGCTCAGGGCCAGGAGGACGCCCGTGGCATCACGTCTGATAATTTCTGGCTGAGACGAGAACGTCAGGCTAAACGTGACGCCATCGCTCTCGACCCACGTGAAGGGCTGACCATGAACAAGCGTGGCGGTCAGCCGGCGGCTTCCGCTGCGGTCAGGCAGCGTCACCTCGACGTCCCAGTCATGCCAGTCGGTCGCACGCGACTCGACGGGCTGAAACTCCTCGCCGCCGACCTTCACCCAGGTGGCGGCCCTGACCTCGCCGCCGTCGGCCTGCCAGTAGGTCGGATAGCTTATCTGAAAACCGTCGGAGTTGGCGCGCACCATGGCCGGATAGCTCCACAGCGCGCCTCCGCCTTCTGAAAACCGGTTGTTGATTACGTCGGTCCACCAGTCATTGGTGGGTATCGGTCGCGGATTGCCGTCGCGATCGGTCTCGTCGACATAATATTTACGCGTCATGGAGTATGTGGCGTTCACGCCGCCGTGATCTGAAGTCCACGCCTTATAGGTAGGGAGAGTCGGCGCGTATGAGCCGCATCCCGCGCTGACCGGGGCCTGAGCGGAGAGTGCCGCCGGTAACAGCATGGCAAGTGCTGAAAAGCCTAAAATTTTTCTGAACATAGATTTGGAATAATTGCTGATTAATAGGTCGACGAAGCCCCGTCACTGCCACCACGGGCTGTGACGGGGCCTATGTCGTACGTCAGCCCCTGACGGGGCGCCGCAATTGGTCTTAACGTTTCATGATTTTCTTACCGCCGACGATATAGAGGCCGGCGGGAAGATTCTCAAGGCTGTTGCCGAGGCGAATACCCTGGAGATTGTAGACTGTAGTGTCTGCGGCGGTAGCGTCGTTGCCGATTGTCTCGATGCCTGACAGAGGACCGTCTGCATAGAAGTAGAGGTTATCGATTGCGAAGTCGGGAATTGTCGAGCCGGTCATAGAGAACTGGTTGACTGTGGGCTCTTTAATCTCATCGGCACGGGCTGAAGTCGGGAGTGTCACACCGAAATCGGCGAGAGATATGTCAAAGCTGTTCCACTTATTGGCTTCAATAGTAACAGTCTTGTTGGGAGTATTTTCGTACCCTTTCCAGACCGGAGCGAGTGTGAGGGTGCCCTCTGTACCAAAGCCAAGAATATCGATGTGAAGATGCGTAGCGTTCATAGCCGGAACTTCAAAGTCTACAAGACCACCCCACTGACCATTATAGTTGCTGAAGTAGGGAATTTCCTGACCTTCTATAGTGATGGTCGACATGACCGCTGTTGAGCCCCAAGCGTCGAATTTCGGAAGTACGTCGGCTTTGTACTCAGCGTTGGCGCTGAATATTGCCGAGACATTTGCAGCGGGTTTGTCAGATCTGGGCGATGCGGGATATCCGAGTGTCGTAACCTCGACAGTCTTGGCCTCGGAAGTGTTTTTGCCGTCATTGGCGGTTACCGAGAAGGTGTAGTCAGTAGAAGCGTCAAGACCGGTTACGGTGTAGGTGACTGCTTCGCCTGATTTGCCTTCTGTCTTCCAGCTCTTTTCGCCAGAGGTGATTGTGTAGTAAACATTATCGCTGAGGCCATCTGTGGCTGACATTGTCAGCTCAACAGAAGTCATGGCAGCGGTTGCTGTCACATCGCCAAGAACGGGAGCTGTTTCGTCACCCTCAACAAATGCGGGTGTGAAATAGATGTTGGCCAGGACAATGTCGGAGGCATTTTCGGCGTCGAAACGTACAGACATGGTGTACATTACCGTCTCCCCGGTCAGCACAACATCGATTGAGTTCCATTTACCGGCTTCGAGTGTGAAGGGATGATTATCACCGATTGTCGTAGTGCGTTCGAACACAACGTTACCGGTGGCAGATTCTGTTGCGAAGATGTCAAGGTGGAGCGAACGATATCCGAGAGTTGTGGGATCAATATCAGCATTCCATGCTCCTGTTGTGGTTTTATTCGAGAAGAATATGCAACGTGCGTTGCCAAACATCTGAGCAACTTCACCGTTGTCAAATGTCATCATACCGTAATTGTCTGCGCCACCATTATAGGCTAATGTCCATTCTACGTCTCCGTTATTATCCGTCAGACCATTGGTAAACACAGGTGTCTTAATCCTGCCTATCTCCGGAACAGCGGGAGCCGATACAACATAAACAACAGCTTCAAGCGAATTACCGTCAAGAGTTGCGGTCAGAGTTGCAGACTCACCAGAGTTGATGGTCAGGGTGTTGCCCTCAAGTGTGGCGTTATCCGTGACCGTGAGCGTTATTTTTGAAGCGTCGATGTCAAGGTTGTTCTGGTTCTTATATGTGAATTCGAGCTCAACCGGCTGTCCTAACTGCGCGAACGCAGGCGCAACGCTAAACGATGTCAGCTCATCCTCTGCTGGTGCTACAGCTGAAATCGAGCGCATCTTGACGCCCCAGCCCCAGTTAGTGGCTTTGGTTACCTGAAAAACAAGATAGCGTCCTTTGCTGCCCTCGGGAAGTATGGCTGTGTTCGACGTATATTGTCCTAAACCCGTAGCTTCATATGTAGGAGTAGTGTCAAGTATTGAGAGTGTCGGCACCTCATCCGTCAGATAGATTTTATATTCATCTGCTGCCGCACCTTCCCAAGTCGAGCTGACTACAGCTATCTCATGTGAGGCCTCCATGTCGATATAGAAGCCCTGGGCGCCTTTGGCTTGGTTCTCCTCGTTATTAATGGCACCGTTCTCAGGGTAGAGGTATACGTTGGCTGTGTTGGTGGGCACTGCGACAAGTTTCACGAGGTCGTCGGTGACGAATGTGTAAGAAGCATCGCCGTTGCTCCAGGTTTTAGCCTCACCGAGAGTATGAATCGGCTTCTCGGCCAGGAGGTCCTGGGCATCGGCTGTCACGGCTGCCGACAGACAGATTGCGCCGGCAATCGCATAGCGAAGTGTTGATGTAGAAAATCTCATGATTTATTTGAATGGTTAGATATGGTTAGAAATTGGAACTGATGTGCGACTCATCGTTTACGGCGGATAGACTCGTAAGAGACCATATTTTGGCCATGTCCGAATCATTTCGGGTGCAAAATTATGTCAACACAAGCTCTATAAACAAGCAACTCAACTCAAAAAAAAATACGACATTCTCAAAAACTCTACACAACTCACACCCTACAGATTCAGGTTAATCGGCTGTTTTCCAAAGATAACAGCAAAACTATGCTGTATAACACATCTATTTAACGCAACTCAACATGATGATTTTAACCCCAAAAAGCTTAAGGCGTAGTTCTCACTATCTCCTGAGTGCAAAAGTGGAGAGGGCGTCTGACATGGTTTACAGACCATCATATCCTGACGCTGGGAGAACTCCGGCTTCAGGTTATTTCAGGTTATTTCAGACTTGTTTTGCTGTCTTAATAATTATTACTAAATTTGCCGTGCCCTCCGAAGAGGGCATTTTGAACCGCAATTTTTTAACCTCATTAATCCCCTTATATCATGGACATTTCGCACATCGAACATGTAGGCATCGCAGTTCCGAGCCTCGACGAAGCAATCCCTTTCTACGAAAACATTCTCGGTCTCAAGTGCTTTGCTATTGAGGAAGTTGAAGACCAGAAAGTCCGCACCGCATTCTTCAAGGTCGGCCAGACAAAAATCGAGCTTCTCGAAGGTACAGCTCCCGAAAGCGCCATCTCAAAATTCATCGAGAAAAACGGCGGCCGCGGCGGCATCCAGCACATCGCTTTCGCCATCGAGGACGGCGTGGCCAACGCATTGGCCGAAGCCGAAGAAAAAGGCTGCAAACTGATCGACAAAGCTCCCCGTCGCGGCGCCGAAGGTCTAAACATCGCCTTCCTGCACCCGAAATCGACGGTCGGCACCCTCGTCGAACTCTGCGAAGACCCCAAAAAGAAATAATGCTTCTCTCTCCATCCATCACACACCACCACGAACTAAGCAAAACAAGTATAACCCCAATAGAGTAATGAGCAAGCAACTCGAGAAAATCCAAGAGCTTATCGACAAGCGCGCCGAAGCCCGCATGGGCGGTGGCGAGAAAGCTATCCAGAAGCAGCATGACAAGGGCAAGTACACCGCCCGCGAGCGTATCGCCCAGCTCCTCGACGAAGGTTCGTTTGAGGAGATCGACATGTTCGTGCGCCATCGCTGCCACAATTTCGGCCAGGAGAAAAAAAGCTTCCTCGGCGACGGCGTCGTAACCGGCTATGGCACAATCGAAGGCCGTCTGGTTTATGTCTTCGCACAGGATTTCACAGTCTTCGGCGGTTCGCTGTCTGAGACCATGGCCCTGAAAATCTGCAAAATCATGGATATGGCCATGAAGATGGGCGCACCCGTCATCGGTCTGAACGACTCGGGCGGCGCACGCATCCAGGAAGGAATCAACGCCCTGGCCGGCTACTCCGAGATTTTCCAGCGCAACATCATGGCCTCGGGTGTGATTCCCCAGATCAGCGCTATCCTCGGCCCCTGCGCCGGCGGTGCCGTCTACTCGCCCGCTCTGACCGACTTCACCATCATGACACGCGGCATCAGCTACATGTTCCTGACCGGTCCGAAGG
>ENA-OYXX01000811-OYXX01000811.1-human-gut-metagenome-genome-assembly--contig:-NODE-811-length-13211-cov-7.586272_pt1 | contig 13211 bp, 18 predicted proteins | sample MGYA00243976_ERZ653434 | MGnify/ENA primary metagenome ERZ653434 (study PRJEB26926, sample SAMN06165112) | human gut metagenome | biome: ENVO:00009003; feature: ENVO:2100002; material: ENVO:00002003...
TCGACCAGGATACCTGCGCTTGCGCCCTTGATGCGTTCAGCCAGAGCTTCGACTATCGCCTGCTTTTCGCTAAGAACCTTTGCATTTGGCATATTGTGTTTCACCTCCACGCGAATGATGACACGCCCAAAAAGAAAACCCCTGCGTCAAGACGCAAGGGCACAAAAACAATCACGGTAAACCTTGATATTGTTAATGTCCTCGGCAGGATTTACGGGCAAGACCCACCTGCTGTCTTTGGAGCGCCATAACAATATAACAAAGTTCCGAACGAAAGTCAAGTATTTTCAATGCTTTTCCGCGTAATTTTTTCAAGCTACGCGGTGATGTTCTTTTTTATGCGGCTTATCGCGTTTTTCTCAAGGCGCGATACTTGGGCCTGGCTTATCCCGATCTCGCGCGCGACCTCTGTTTGTGTCCGTCCGAGGTAGAATCGCAGTGAAAGTATGCGCCTTTCGCGCTCGGAAAGGCGTCCGACCGCCTCATCAAGCGCGATCTGCTCAAGCCAGTGCTCATCGGTGTTTTTCGTGTCGCCTATCTGATCCATTACGCAGACGCTCTCGCCGCTGTCGCTGTACACAGGCTCGTACAGAGAGACCGGGTCGCATATCGAATCGAGTGCAAACACGACCTCGGAGCGCTTTATTCCCAGCTCCTTGGCGATGACCTCAACATCCGGCTCGCGCCCCAGCTCGGCAGTCAGCCGCTCCTTGACCTGCAAAACGCGGTAGGCAGTATCGCGAACCGAGCGCGATACGCGCACAGCGCCGTGATCGCGCAGAAACCGCCGCAGCTCGCCCGATATCATCGGAACGCCATAGGTCGAAAACTGCACGTTCTGGCTGAGATCAAAGCAGTCAATGGCTTTGATAAGCCCGATACAGCCGACCTGAAACAGGTCGTCCATGCTCTCGCCGCGTCCGGAAAACTTCTGGATGACGGACAGCACGAGGCGCAGATTTCCATTTATGAGCTTGTCGCGCGCGGCCATATCGCCCGACTGCGCGGCGGCGATCAGCTCGCGCATCTCGGCGTTTTTCAAAAGCGGCAGCTTTGATGTGTTCACGCCGCACAGCTCGACTTTGCCCTGCATAGCATCACTCTCCTAAGTGATGCTATTATTTCCCGGCCTTTCCCGAATTATCCCCACATCAGCGCGCATGTCCATGCCGAGGCGAGAAACACCGCAAGGTCGGCCAGCAGCGCCGCCGGTATCGCATGGCGCGTGTTTTTTATCTTCGCCGCGCCAAAATACACCGCAATAACGTAGAACGTTGTTTCGCTTGATCCTATCATCACAGCCGCAGTGCGCCCGGCAAGGGAATCCGCGCCGCTGTTTTTGATGATATCGGCAGCAGCAGCCGTAGCTGCGCCGCCGCTGACAGGCCGCAGCAGCGCAAGCGGAACCGTTTCGGCAGGTACGCCTATGCGCTCCATCAGCGGCGCAAGCATAGCCGACAGCGCATCCAGCGCTCCGGACGCACGCAGCATGTACACTGCCGGGAACAGAACGATAAGCGTCGGCAGCATGTTTTTTAGTGTTTCAAGACCCTGCATCGCGCCGCGGCAAAGCGCCGGAAAAATATCCGTGCCGGAAATGAGCGCATGTATGCCCACCGACGCAAGGATGAGCGGCACGGCAAGCTCAATAAGCACGCTCACGGCCGACGCTCCATTGCGCAAGCAGCTGCCAATCCCACAGCCACAGATACAGCCGAGCTTATCCACACCGCCGGCAAAATGTCAAACGGCGAGGTCGCCCCCTCTGCCGCGCGTATGGCCGCAACGGTGGTCGGCAGCAGCTGGATCGACGCCGTGTTCAAAACGACGAGTCTGCACAGCTCATTTGACGCCTCGCCCGGCGATGCAAGCCGTGCCATCTCCTGTGCCGCGCGAATCCCCATCGGCGTTGCCGCATTGCCGAGACCGAGCAGATTTGCGCTGACATTTGCCGAAAGCGGCTGCAAGACAGCCTCGTGCCGCGCACTTTCCGGAAACAGGCGCCGCAGTATCGGCCTGAGCGCATGCGACAGCGCTTCGGCAAGCCCTGAAGCTCTCATAAGCTCCATCACCGCACACCACAGGCAAACAGCACCGCCGATAACTATGCACAATTCGATGGCGGCATGCGCCCCTTCCAGCGCCGCCTGCTGCACCTGTCCCACGGTTCCGTTCAGGCATCCGAAAAGAATGGAGACGACGATCATCGCCGTCCATATAAGACCCATAAGCATGACAATTCTCCTCGTATTTCCAAACACTTGTTAGTGTATTGTATTATTTTTCATGCAGTTAAATACATTTCATTACAAATCATTCTGTTAATTTGTAGAATTTTTGTGAATACTGAAATTTTTTGTTGACAGGATGAGTAATTTTGGTATAATTAATGGTGTATTTTGTGGGATATAAATTTTCCGAAATGGAGGGAGCCCATATATGAAATCCACAGGTATAGTCAGAAAAGTTGATGAACTCGGCCGTATAGTTCTTCCCATCGAGCTGCGCCGTACTCTTGACATTGCTGAAAAAGACGCACTCGAAATTTTTGTAGAAGGCGATAACATCATTCTTCACAAGTATCATCCTTCCTGCGTCTTCTGCGAGAACACCAAGAATATCATTAGCTACAAAGGCAAGAATGTTTGCCCTGACTGCATCAAAAAGCTCAAGGAGAAAATTTAATCTGCACGAGCAGCTAAACCGCCGACTTTTGAAGCCGGCGGTTTTTCTTTATGACGCATCGGAATATGTACGCCCGACCGGCTCTCGGATTTGCTCCCTCTGACGGAGGATATTTGCGCCAAGGCAAGGCAAAGGCCGAAGCGCATACTTTGTGTATGTGTAAGCCCGTCAACGCAGTATTGGCACAAATAGCCCCGTCAGAGCGCAAATAGACCCGTCAGGAGTTATAATAGGTACATTGCGCCCATAATTATCAGCAGCTCCTTGTCGCCGCTTTCACGGTACATAAGGTACAGAATGAGGATGAGGAGCAGATCCTCTGTTTCGAGCTCTCCGAGCTTTTTGGGAAGATCACCGAGGATGGGCAGTCGAGCAAGAGGCGCAGCAGGCAGCGACGGGCGGCGCTGCGGCGGACGGGGCGCAGCCGAAGTCTGCTTGGGCTTTTCGCTGCGGTGATCGTCAATGCGCTCGGCGCGGCTGCCGTTGCCGCGATAGAGATTATACGCTGCCATCGTCATCGCCTCCGAGCTTTTCGGCGGCAAGCTCCGCAATTCCGGCAAGGCGCGCGATCTTCATTGCTCTGTCCATTTTGCCGCGCCGCTTTTCGGACAGGAACGGCCGCATAGCCTCAAGCAGCTTCGCGTCGCGGCCGGCGCCGCCCTTGCCCGACAGCATGCCGCTTATTTTTTTCAGCATTGAGGAATCAATATCCGGCGCAGGCTCCGGCTGTTCGTCCGCGCTGCCGGACATGAGCGATTTTGCAAAGCCCGCAAACCGCTCCATCTCCTCGGGGTCATTCAGCAGCTTATTCAGCTTATCCTCAAAATCGCTCAATAAGGTTCACCTCACTGCATCGCTTTGCGCAGGCTTTCGGCAAGGCGCTTGCCCTCATCAGTCGAGAGCACGCCGCGCAATATGTCCTGCAAGGCCGCCATATCGCCGTTTTTCGCGGCTTTTCCGACCGCTTCGGCATCGACGAGGCGGCTGACCGCTTTTCCGTCGGCAGACTCGGCAAGCTTCATGAGCGCATCGCTTTTGCCGCTTTTTTTAAGCTCGCTGCCAAGCCGTTCAAGATCTTTCATCACTATCACCCGGTCACATTATATTCACCGACCGGCTCAAGCTTTACAATTTTATTCTCACAGGAGGCAGATCATGAAAATTGCAGTTTTTTCCGACACTCACGGCTTTAGCCGCGGAATGATAAACGCCGTTGAGGAATATAAGCCCGACCAGGTCATTCACCTTGGCGACGGGATGAATGACGCCGAAAAGGTGCGCGAAATGTTTCCGCAGATACCGGTGTGCTGCGTTCCCGGCAACTGCGACGGATACTATGACGACGAGGAAGCCTACAAGCTCATCACCCTCGGGTCGCTCAAGGCATTTCTCACACACGGCCACCGCTATGCCGTGCGCGGCGGCAAGCTCGACGTGCTGCTGTACGCCGCCGAGTGCTGCGGCGCGCAGATAGCCATGTTCGGGCACACGCACAGGGCGCTTTTCGACCAGATCGGCGGCATTTTCGTGCTAAACCCCGGAACCGCCGGCAAAGCGCCGCGCAGGACCTGGGCAAAGCTCGAGATCACGCCCGACGGCACGGTAAGCTGCGATATTTGCGATACCGTCTCTTAGTTTACAAAAAATCGTAGATTATTTAATATTTTTATACTATAATGGCTTTGCATTTTAACAACAGGAGATATGACATGAAAAGATTTATCGCACTGACACTTGCGCTTGTGATGCTCTGCTGCTGCGCGGCAGGCTGCGGCAGCGATACTAAGGAGGACACCGTGATGACCGTCAACGGCACCGCCGTGAGCTTTGACGAGTACATGGCAGGACTCAATCAGGCGGTCAGCGAGCTTGAGGATCTCTATCAGAGCTATTCCGGAACAAGCGTTGACTGGGACGGCAAGTTCCTTTTTGACGACACCGTGACGAACCTTGAGTGGTGCCTCAAGCGTGCAGGACAGCAGGTAGCACGATACCGCGTTGTTGAGCAGAAGGCCAAGGAAATGGGCGTTACGCTCACCGACGAGCAGACCGCAGCCATTGACGATCAGATCCAGAATATAAAGGATCAGTACGTCACCTCGGACGACAATGCCGACACTCAGCTTCAGGCGTTCTTTGCCTCCTACGGCTACACCGAGGACAGCTACAGAGAGCGCTGCCGCCTCAACTATCTGTACTCCGATCTGTTCACCGAGATCTACGGCGAGCAGGGCAGTAAGCTCAGCGATGATAAGGTGCAGGCATACGCCGAGGAAAACGACTACATCACCTCCGCGCACATTCTGCTGCTCACCTCCGAGACCGTGACCGACGCCGACGGCAAGTCAAGCTCCAAGGAGCTTTCCGACGAGCAGAAGGCCGAGAAAAAGGCCAAGGCCGAGGAGCTTTGCGCAGAGCTTAAGGCGATCACCGACGACACCGAGCGCTGGACGCGCTTCAAAGAGCTTATGAATGAATACAGCGAGGACACCGGCCTTGCGCAGTTCCCCGAGGGCTACTGCTTCACAAAAGGCTCGATGGTCACGGAATACGACGACGCGAGCCGCGCCCTTAAAGAGTACGAGGTAAGCGACGTTGTCGAATCGCAGTTCGGCTACCACGTCATCATGCGTCTGCCGACCAAGGGTACCGATCTCGTTTCCTACAGAAACGGCTATACGCAGTCGGTAGTTCCACTGACCTACCTCGCAGCTCCAGTAGAGTTTGACGCAGACATTGCCGATTGGGCAAGCAGCGCCGATATTAAATACACAAAGCTTTACGACAGCATTGACTTCAGCCAGTTTATCACCTCGGCAGGCTTCACCTTCCAGTCCTACGCAGACTACACCGCCGCAAAGAGCAAGGAGTCGTAACCTACTGCTTTAAACATTCAAGCAGCCACGGCAGAGCATTCTGCCGTGGCTGCTGTTGTGTTTTTTGCCGTCATGTGATAGTATTTTTCTGGGCTTTGACGCGCAAATCGCGCCGCGCAACCGAAAAGTTGCGCAATAGTTGGTGGTGCAACCGGGCAAAAACCGCTATACTGAGGCCATCAAAGCAAAGGAGAAAACACTATGAATTTCGTCGCAACAATGATCCCGTTCGGGATATTCTACATCGCCGTAGCATGTTTGGGTATATACTTAACTGTGCTCGTTATAAAGGCTCTGCGCAAATACTTAAAGTCCGAGCCTGTGAGGAAGGAGAAGCAGGAGGCCGCCAGAAACCTCGGAGAGGTTTTGAAGCAGCATCGGGTGGACTGCAAGATGACGCAGGAGTTCGTGGCCGAATCACTGGGAGTGAGCCGTCAGGCCGTTTCCAAGTGGGAGTCCGGCGCTTCCGATCCGAGCACGACAAACCTGATGGCGTTGGCAAAGCTCTTCGGTGTAAGCGCGGAGGACTTACTCAAGGAAGCACAATAAACATCGTAAAAAATACTAAGGCGCGCATATGGCAAAAACCATATGCGCGTTTTTTGCTTATTATTAAATTATGCTTCCTGCGACTCCGCAGCCCTTGTCGGCAGAGTTGCGCTGTATTCCGTTCCGCCGTCGCCGTAGGTGTATTTTACGGTCAGGTCGCCGGTCTCCTCGTTCTGCTCGCAGGCGGTGACTGTTATCGACAGCGCCTGAATATCGAGGTCAAGCTCATAGTAATAGCCGTTTTCGTCGAACATATCGCGCACCATCAGGCGGTGACCGTTATCGTAATCATGATACGCAACGAGCTTGCCGTTATCCCAAAAGGCGTTGAAAAACGAATCGGACACGCGGCCGTTTTTCAGGTCATAATAGCGGCAAAAGGTCTTGTCATTGACGTAAAACCTCACGCCGAGCAGATCGTCGTTTATAACGGCAACTCGCGGCTGATTTGCGCATATGGCGCTCTCCAGCTCCGCTCCGGACTTGTCCTTTATCGTGTAGCTGTACTTGGTAATGCCGCTTGAGTTATCCTCGGTGACTACAAAGCAGTCTCCATGCGAAAGTATCGCTGCGCTCGGCGCCGGGGTTTCCGCCGGAGTATTCTCGCCGCAGCCGGCAAGCAGCATAAGCATGAGCAGCATAATTGCCGCTATTCGTTTTTTCATGGCTTTATCCTTTCGTAGCAAACAAAGCTGTATTCGATATCTCCCTCGCGCAGCGCCTCGCTTTGGCTCGCAATGCGCCAGTCGGCGCTCGCGTCGAGGTTTTCAAAATAGCTGTCTGACTGCGGACAGCAGTTTATTTTTGTGACAAAAACGCGGTCAATATACGGCATCATGTCGCGAAAAACGCTCTGTCCGCCGAGGACCATTGCATCGTCATCGCAGAGCGAGCGCGCCTGCTCCGGGCTGTGCGCGATCTCCGCGCCGTCGATGGCCGCGTTCTGCCGGGTGAGGACAATGTTTCTGCGTCCCTTTAGCGGTCTGCCGCCCGGAAAATCGGCCAGAGTTTTTCGGCCGACGATCACCGTTCTGCCGCGAGTAAGCTCGACAAAATGCTGCCTGTCGGCCTTCAAGACGACCGGCTGCGTTCCGTCCGCGCCTATTCCCCAGTCGGAATAGACGGCAACTATTGCATCCATGTTATTTCCTTTCAGACAGCGACGGGGATCTTGGACTTGAATTCGGAATACTCATAGCCCTCGACCTTGAAGCTGTCGCGCGTAAACTTATAAAAATCATCCACCGTGGGGTCAATAACAAACTTCGGCGCAGCCTTGGGCGGATTTGCGATGATCTCCTCTATCGCAGGAACGTGTCTGTCGTAGATATGCGCATCGGCGATCACATGCACAAGCTCACCGGCCTTGAGTCCTGCCACCTGCGCGAACATATGCGTCAGCACTGCGTACTGCACGACGTTCCAGTTGTTTGCCGCAAGCATGTCCTGCGAGCGCTGATTGAGTATGGCATTGAGCGTGTTTCCGCTGACGTTGAAGGTCATGGAATACGCGCAGGGATACAGCGCCATCTCGCTCAGATCGGCATGGTTATAGATATTGGTCATTATCCTGCGCGAGGCCGGGTTGTGCTTCAGATCCCAGATCACTCTGTCCACCTGGTCCATGTCGCCCTCGGGATAGTGGTGCTTAACGCCGAGCTGATAGCCGTAGGCCTTGCCTATTGAGCCGGTCTCATCCGCCCATGCGTCCCACACACGCGTGCGCAGCTCATTGACGTTGTTGCTCTTTGCCTGCCATATCCACAAAAGCTCGTCGATCGCGGACTTCCAATAGGTTCGGCGCAGCGTCAGTATCGGGAACTCCTCTGCCAGGTCATAGCGGTTTACGATGCCGAACTTTTTAACGGTGTGCGCAGGCGCTCCGTCCTCCCAGCGAGGCCGCACCTCGCGGTCGGTATCCCACACGCCGTTTGTCAGTATATCCTTGCAATTTGCTATAAATATTTCATCGGCTCTGCTCATAATGCACCTCAACTAAAAAACTTTTTCTATTTTATCATCTCACCGAATTTTATGCAACGCATAATATGGGATTACCGGAGGTGATGTGATGAAGATACTTATCTGCGGCGGTGATGAGCGCAGCGTGCTGCTTGCAGGAATGCTCAAAGACGACGGGCACGAGGTACTATGCTTTTGTATGGACAAAGCGCAGCTGCCCGACGGCGTTCGCGCCGTTTCCTCGCCGGAGCAGGCCGATGCCGTCATACTGCCTGTGCCTGCCGAAAATGCGCACGTGCTTTTGAATGCTCCGCTCGGCTCGCAGCCATGCCGCATAGAGCACATACTCGACTGCGCAGGCTGCGGTGCTGTGATTATCGGCGGCAAGATAAGCGCACAGATAAAGACCTCGGCAGCCGAGCGCGGTCAGCGCTGCTTTGATTACATGAAATGCCCCAACTTCACCGTCAAAAACGCCGCAATAACGGCCGAAGGTGCGGTCAGCGAGCTTATGCGCAGAGCACGGGCTGCGCTGTGCGATATGCGCATACTCGTCGTCGGCTGGGGGCGCATCGGCAAGCTTCTGATAAATAAGCTGTCTGCACTGTGCCCGGCGGTATACCTCATGTCAGTGAACACCGAGGCAAGGGCACTGGCTGCCGAGCTCGGCTGCCCATCCCTTCCGCCCGACTGTCCGCGCGAGATCCTGCACGGCTTTGACGCCGTAATAAACACAGCTCCCGCGCAGGTCATCCCGGATCTGACGGCGTTTAAATCAAGCTGCATGCTTTTGGAGCTGGCCTCGGCTCCGGGCGGCATTGATCCGGCCGAGGCCGGCGCTGCCGGGCTTGACCTTACCGTTCTGCGCGCGCTGCCCGGCCGATACGCGCCCGAAAGCGCGGCACAGGCAATGCATTCAGCGGTTTCCGACATATTAAAAGGAGTTTGATATCATGGCAAAACCACGCATCGGCATAGCCCTCTGCGGCTCTTACTGCACATATGATAAGCTTTTTTCTCAACTTGTTCTGCTTTCCGATAAATACGAGCTTGTGCCCATAATGAGTGAAACTGCGGCAGCGACCGACACACGCTTCGGAAAAGCCGCCGATTTTTTATCGCGCCTTGAGTCATTGTGCGGCGCAAAGCCGGTTTGCTCCATTGCCGAGGCCGAGCCGCTCGGCCCTGCAAAGCCGATGGAGGCGCTCATAATCGCACCCTGCACGGGAAACACCATGGCAAAGCTCAACCACGGCATAACCGACACCGCCGTTACCATGGCAGCGAAAGCGCATCTTAGAAACTCAAAGCCGCTCATCATAGCTTTTTCCACAAACGACGCGCTCTCAGGCTCTGCTCCCAACATTGCCGGACTTTTAAACCGCAAAAACGTCTACATTGTACCCTTCCGTCAGGATGACCCGATAAAGAAGCCGTTCTCGGCTGCATCCGATTTTTCGCTCATCGGCGCAACCGTTGAATCCGCCCTCGCCGGCAAGCAGCTCCAGCCTCTTTTAATTGCGCATTGAGGCAGCTACGGATACGCATATTGCGTGAACCCGGTTCGAAACTGCCGGCAAAACCGTGTGTGCCTCGCGCTACATTAGTGCGGCATAGCGTTTTATTGCCCGGTGTCGAAGTTACCGATGAAACCGTGGTTGCCGCGCCATACATTAGTGCGCTGCTGCGTTTTGCACCGCACCTTGTAGGGAACGGGCTTGCCCGTTCCGCGTATCACGGTTTTACCTGCACTCACCAATCGGGCAACCGCAATAAATGTATTCGTAGGAGCAGTAAGGCGCCTCTGAAAAGTCTTCCCCTTGCGGAGCTTGAGGGGAAGGCTTTTTAGTGGCGCATTGACGCTGATGCCGATACATTCATTGCGTCAGCCCGACCGGAAACTGCCGACGAAACCGGTATATGCGGAACGGATAAATCCGTTCCCTACAGGTGTGCGGCGAAAAATTCAGCATTGCACTGCTGTAGCTCGAGGCAAACGCGGTTTCCTACGCAGTCCCGAACCGGGCAACCGCAAAACTCAGCAACGCACTACTGGGTTGCGTAGCAGTTACGGTTTCCACCAATGTCCCGAACCGGGCTACCAGAGATATATGTATCCGTAGGTACGTCAAATCGCCTCTAAAATATTGACAAGGTTCGAGTGGGCGGTATATAATTTTTGTTTGTGAAAATTACAGAATGGATGGGCAAAGATTATGAATGTGATCGGCTTCGACAACGAAAAATACATGCGCGAGCAGTCGCGCAACATAAGAGACAGAATCGCAAAATTCGGCGGCAAGCTGTACCTCGAATTCGGCGGCAAGCTGTTTGACGATTACCACGCATCGCGCGTACTGCCGGGCTTCGAGCCGGACAGCAAGGTCAAGATGCTGCTTAAAATGAAGGACGAAGCGGAGATCGTTATCGCCATTTCCGCCGACGATATCGAACGCAACAAGCGCCGCGGCGACCTCGGCATCACCTACGATGAGGACACGCTGCGCCTTATCGACGCATTCCGCGGCATCGGCCTCTTCGTCGGCAGCGTGGTCATCACTCACTATCGCAGCCAGCCTGCGGCCGAGCTGTTCCAAAAGCGGCTCGAAACGCTGGGCATCAAGGTCTATCGCCACTACATAATCCCCGATTACCCCTCGAACGTTGAGCTTATCGTATCTGAGGACGGCTTCGGCAAGAACGACTATATTGAAACCGAGCGCAGCCTCGTCGTTGTCACGGCGCCCGGCCCCGGCAGCGGCAAAATGGCTACCTGCCTCAGCCAGCTTTATCATGAGCATCTGCGCGGCATAAACGCAGGCTACGCGAAGTTTGAGACCTTCCCGATCTGGAATATTCCGCTCAAGCATCCGATAAACCTCGCCTACGAGGCGGCGACCGCCGATCTCGACGACGTTAACATGATCGACCCCTTCCATCTTGAAGCTTACGGCGAGACCACAGTAAACTATAACCGCGATGTTGAGATCTTCCCCGTTCTCAACGCTATCCTCACTCGCATATACGGCGAGAGCGCATACAAAAGTCCCACCGACATGGGTGTCAACATGGCCGGCAACTGCATCATAAGCGACGAGGCCTGCCGCAATGCCTCCAAGCAGGAGATCATCCGCCGCTACTACTCCGCGGCCTGCGCACTGCGTCAGGGTCTTGGCACGGTCGAAGAGGTACGCAAGATCGAGCTTATCATGAACTCGATCGGCCTTTCGTCAGCCGACCGTCCTGTCGTTGCCGCCGCAAACGCGCGTGCGGAGGAAACAGGCGCTCCGGCTGTCAGCATTGAGCTGCCTGACGGAACGATAGTTACCGGCAAAACAAGCTCGCTGCTCGGTGCATCCTCGGCATGCCTTATGAACGCGCTTAAAAAGCTTGCCGGCATAAATAAGGAGCTGCTGCTCATTGCTCCCAGCGTCATCGAGCCTATCCAGCACCTGAAAATAGAGCACCTCGGAAATCACAATCCGCGCCTGCACACCGACGAGCTGCTTATTGCGCTTTCCATTTGCGCTGTCACAAATCCGCTGGCAGAGCTTGCGATTGATCAGCTCGGCAAGCTGCGCGGCTGCGAGGCTCACTCGACCGTCATTCTCTCACGCGTTGACGAAAATCTTTTCTCCAAGATCGGCGTCAACATCACATACGAGCCGAAGTATCAGGCAAAGAAGCTTTATCACAAAAAGTAAAATTTTCAAAAAGGCAAGCAAAAATGCTTGCCTTTTTTGCTGCTATATTTTAAAATCAGCTCAAAGGAGTGATAAGCATGACAGTTTTAGTTACCGGCGGCATGGGCTACATCGGCAGCCACACCTGTGTTGAGCTGCTCAAGCAGGGCATGGACGTCGTGGTCATAGACAATCTTGTAAACAGCAGCGAAAAGGCCAAGGAACGCATCGAGGAGATCGCGGGTAAAACTCTGTCTTTTTATAAGGCCGACGTGCGCGACCGAAAAAAGCTCGACGAGATATTTTTATCGCACGATATCGACTGCGTCATCCACTTTGCCGGGCTTAAAGCCGTCGGCGAATCTGTCGAAAAGCCGCTTGAGTATTACGACAACAACCTCGGCTCAACGATAACGCTGTGCGAAGCAATGCGCGCGCACGACGTTAAAAAGATCATTTTCTCATCCTCGGCAACGGTGTATTCCTCGGATAACGACATGCCGCTGTATGAGACCTCGCGCACCGGAAAATGCACGAATCCCTACGGCTGGACAAAGTATATGTGCGAGCAGATCCTGCGCGACTATGTAAAAGCCGATCCGAGCTGGAGCGTTGCGCTTTTGCGGTACTTTAACCCTGTCGGCGCACATCCGAGCGGACTTATCGGCGAGGATCCGAAGGGCATTCCGAATAACCTCATGCCGTATATCTCACAGACCGCCATCGGCAGATTTGAATATCTGCGCGTTTTCGGTGACGACTACAATACCCCCGACGGCACCGGAGTGCGCGACTATATCCACGTTGTTGACCTTGCACGCGGCCACGTTGCGGCAATATCGTACATGGACTCGCACCCGGGTGAGCTTATCTTCAACCTCGGCACAGGCAAAGGATGCAGCGTTCTCGAGCTTGTGCATGCGTTTGAAAAGGCAAACAAGCTTACCGTTCCGTACAAGATCGTAGGCCGCCGCGCCGGCGATATCGACGAGTGCTACTGCTCGCCGGAGAAGAGCCGCCGCGAGCTTGGCTGGACAGCGCAGTATAACGTTGAGGACATGTGCCGCGACTCATGGCACTGGCAGACCCTTAACCCCAACGGCTACAGAGACGAATAAAAAAATTTCCGTGCTTTTCGCACGGAAATTTTTTATTCAAACAAGCAGCAGCCCGACGAAAAAGGCTTCCTATGCGCACCGCCGAAAGGCCGAAAAACACGACAGTTATCATATCCGTCAGCGCCAGAGGTACGCTGAACCCCTCCGGGACAGTATCCTTTGTTATCTTGTTTTTTCTGCTCATGGTTTGCACGCGGCTTTTTTCTTTCACATTCGAGATATAAAATAGCACACCGCCGCAAAAATGTCCACAGGCCATGCGAATCATTTGATTCGCATGGCCTTCAGTCTGTCGAGAAACCCGGCTGCGGAAACCGGGTTTCTAGTGCATTTAACGG
>ENA-OYXX01000814-OYXX01000814.1-human-gut-metagenome-genome-assembly--contig:-NODE-814-length-13203-cov-4.160481_pt1 | contig 13203 bp, 8 predicted proteins | sample MGYA00243976_ERZ653434 | MGnify/ENA primary metagenome ERZ653434 (study PRJEB26926, sample SAMN06165112) | human gut metagenome | biome: ENVO:00009003; feature: ENVO:2100002; material: ENVO:00002003...
AGATACTGCAAGACAAGATGGGTGGCGGTGCCCCGCTCCGCCGGTGTCAGTCCCTTTTTCTCCCGGCGGAATTTCGGCTGGACAAGGGGCCGGATATAGGGCGTGTGGTAGGCATCTTCCGCGATCTCCTGATCCAGCGCCCGGCCCTTTAGCTGCGTGGCGGTGAGTTTAGCGGGGAGAGTTGTTTCCCGCTGATAGGGATACCGGAAGGTCAACAGCGTCGGGTCAAAGAGCGTTTCTCCTGCATCCTTCTCCGTGTCGGACACGGCCACTCCGGGCGCCCATCCGAAGTCATCGCCGTCATGGATGAACACCTGCCATGGGGCGGTATCGCCGGTATACAGACCGCCCGCCATCACCCCGGCCATATCCCGCAAAGGCGCGGCCTCCGGGCGGCACAGCAGCGGCAGTAAGATCCAATCTCCGAAGCACTTCCCCTCCGCCACAACCTCCGGCATGACGGGACAGGCCGCGGCGGCGGTCAGCTTTTGAAGGCGCTTTTCCGCGCCGTACAGCGCGTCTACCAAAATCAGCTTTTCCTTTGGCCGGGTCATGGCCACATACAGGATCCGCTGTTCCTCCGCAAGATTTTCACGGCGAAGCTTTTCTTCCAGCGCCAGCCGGGCCATGGTGGGATAGCGGATCTTCCGCTTCAGGTCGATGCACAGAGGGCCAAGGCCCAGTGCCGGGTGCACCAGCACCGGCGTATCGAAATCCTGCCGGGAAAAGGCGTGCTCCAAATCGCAGAGGAACACGATGGGAAATTCCAGGCCCTTGGATTTGTGAATACTCATCATCTGAACGCCGCCGTTCCCCCCAGCGGTTTTCACGGCGGGAGCCTGCCCGGCGTCAATGAGCCGCCGGAGTTGGGTGATGAAGGCGAACAGCCCCCGGTAGCCGCTGCTCTCAAAGCGCTCGGCGTGGCGGGTCAGGGCCACCAGATTTTCCTGCCGGACGCCGCCCTCGTCCATAGCGCCGAAGATACCCGGCAGATGCAGCGTATTGTAGATATGCCACAGCAGGCGGCACATGCTCATGTCTGCCGCCGCGTCCCGCAGTCCGGTCAGCATCGTCAGGAACGCTTGTACGTCCTCGCCGCCGTCCGCCAGCAGAGCGTCATAGAAGTCTCCCTCCCGGTCACGGCTGCGGATCTCCGCCAGACGGTCCGGCGTAAAGCCGAACACCGGGGAGCGGAGCACGGCGATCAGCGGCACATCCTGCCGGGGATTGTCGACGACCTCCAACAGGGCCAGCGTGACAGAGATCTCCGGGGTCTGGTAGAAATCGCCGCTTTTCTCAAAGGAGCAGGGCACATCCCGCTCCGCCAGCGCTTGGGCGAAGGCGGCGGACCGGCTCCCCGGAGAGCGCATCAGGATCACGATGTCCTCCGGGCGGCAGGGCCGCAGCGTGCCGTCCTCCCCGGTGACGGGATAGCCCTCATCCAAAAGCTGACGGATACGCTGCGCCGTGAACCGGGCCTCCGCCAGCAGCCGTTTCACCGGGCGGTCATTTGCCGCCGACTTCTGATGGGCGGAGATGAGGTGGAATTCCGTCTCGCAGTCCTTCCGGGGCGGGTAGTACTCCGCGCCAAAGTGGAGGGACTCGTCCTCGCCGTATTCCATCTCTCCCATCTCCGCCGACAGGATGTTGGAGAAGACGAAATTGGCCGCGTCCAAAATCTCTCCTCGAGAGCGGAAGTTTTTGGACAGCAAAATTTTGCGGTCCTCCCCTTCCAGCGCATTTTCAGCAGGTGTGAAGCGGCGGTACTTATCGAGAAAAATCGTAGGGTCCGCCAACCGGAACCGGTAAATACTCTGCTTTACGTCCCCTACGGTAAAGAGGTTTTTGCCTTCACGGGACACCGCCCGGAAAATGGCGTTCTGCACCTCGTTGGTGTCCTGATACTCGTCCACCAGGATCTCCCGGTAGCGGCCCGCCACCTGACGGCCCAGTTCCGTAGGTGCGCCGCCCCGCTCCACCAGCAGGCGAAGGGCCAGATGCTCCTGATCGGAGAAGTCGGCGCAGTTCATCCGCAGCTTTTCCGTCCGGTAAGCGTCGGAAAAGTCCGCCGTCAGCTTCAAAAGGGCTGTCATGGCTGGGGCCATGGTCTGAAGGTCCTCCATGGCCTCCGTATCGCTGACCGCCAGCATGGGAGCCAGCTTTTTGGCGGCAGTTTTGGCGTTCTCCCACAGCCCCTTCAGTCTCACGATCTCCGGGTCATCCGCCATTCCCTTCGGCGTGGTGAGCCGGGGGAATTCCAGTCCATCCAGAGAAACGCGGGCGGCCTCCCAGTTCTGTGCTGCCGCCAAGGGTGCGAAGCTGCGGCTGGCCCGCAGGAATTTTTCGCCATAGCCCTTATAGAGATCCCCGCCTACGGTGGACTGTCCCGCCCGCCGCAGCGCTTCCATATAGTGAAACCCCTTTCGACGGATGACCGCCAGCAGCTCGGCGGCGTAGGGCGTTTCGTCGAAGTCCCCGCTCCGATTTTCCCAGATCGTCCGATTTTCCGCGAGCCAGTGTTCGGGATCAGCGTGACTTTGCAGCTTTTCGTAGGTTTCCAGCACCAGATCCTCCAGGGCGCTGTCATCCCGGCCCGCGCCCAGCGTATCCGCCAGCAGCGCGCCGCCCTCGTCCAGTTCCTCGTAAAACCGCTCCAGTACCCGGGTCAGCACGCGCTGGCGCAGGAGCTTTGCGTCATTTTCGTCCAGCACCCGAAAGTCCGGCGTCAGGGTATAGCGCTCTCCCTCCTGTGCCAGAAGATGGGTGTTCTCCCGCAGCAGTGCCGTGCAGAAGGCGTCCACGGTCTTGATGTCCGCCTGATACACCCGCAAAAGCTGGCTGCGGAGGTGTCGGTCCTCCGGGGTCTCCGCCATCCGTTTGGACAGTTCGGCGGCGATCTTGCTCCGCAGCTCGGCGGCGGCAGCCTTCGTGTAGGTGATGATGAGAAAATCATCGATATGGCAGTGGTCCTCCGTCACGTATCGGAACAGCCGCTCCACCAGCACCTTCGTCTTGCCGGAACCGGCGGCGGCAGACACCAGCAGGCTGCCGCCCCGGTTTTCCACCGCCGCTTGCTGCTGCTCCGTCAGCTTCAGCTTTGCCATGAGTCACCGCCTCCTTCCTCAAGTTCTTTCCAAAATTCCTCCGGTTTTACCGGCAGGATGTACCGCAGACGATCCCGATCCCGTCCATCCCGGAACTGACAGGCGGAGACCCAGTCGCAGAAACGGCACTGGCTGTCCTCCTCGCTGTGGCAGCAGGGGTCCGCGTCGATGTTGCCGCTGCGCAGCTCGTCGGAGATCTGGCCCAGCAATTTGTCCACATACGTGCCCAGTTTTCCCAGCCGGGCGGCGGAGGCGAGGCTCCCGGAGAGATTTCCGTCCTTGCCGACCCGCAGCGGCAGATAATGGGGCTCCGTCAGGGCCTCATGCTCCATGGCCTGCAACACCGCCGGGTCCTCCAAGAGAAGTCCGGAGCGCTTCAGTGTCTTTTCCCGCTCCTTTTGCAGAGCTTCCTGAGAGATGCCCCGCTCCGCCGGCAAAATCTCGTCCCGGGCGGGGAGATACAGCACGCCCGCCGGTTCGATCTCTTTTCCAAAATATTCCGTTCCCTCCTTTTGCAGGGCAAAGAGGTACAGCAGCATCTGAATATCCAGTCCCATGCGGACGTTGGCCAGATCGAATTTCTTCTTGCCGGATTTGTAGTCCACCACCCGGAGGTACAGCTTATCGTCCTTGATCCAGCCGTCCACCCGGTCCACCTTGCCGCCTACCCGCAGTTCCCCGTCCGGACGGGAAATGGTGACGGCGGGCAGTGTTCCGTCCTTCCCTCCGAACCCCAGTTCGAAGGCCATGGGGACAAAATCCGAGTGGCGCAGTTCCTCCGCCACCTGGTCAATGATAGCGTAGGCGTTGGTCCGCAGACGGTTGAACAGATACCGGAACCGGGGGGTACGGTTCTGGAAATTGTGCAGCTCCTGTTCCGCGTATTGGTCGATATATTGTCGGGTCAGGCGGTGAAGTTCTTTGTTATCCACCGCGGCAAAGCCGCCCTGCCCCAGCACATCCCGGGTGACATTTTCCAGCAGATAGTGGAGAAACGTGCCGATCTGGGGCGCGTCGAAGGTGGCCGGTTCCCGGGGTTTGGCCCGCAGACCGTACTCCATGAAGTAGGCGAAGTGGCAGGAGCGCATCCGTTCCAGCCGGGAGGCGGTCATGGAAACCCGCTCTCCGTAAATGGCCCGGACTGCGGCGGGAGACAGACTGCCCCGTCGGGCCGCGGCGGCCCGCTCCATGGCGCTTAAATGCCGGGCACAGTCCGGCTCCTGCTGAAAATACCGCCACAGGGGGCCGTCGGGGTCCTGTCCCGCCATTTCCAGCGCAGGTTCAACGGCTGACAGGCGATATGCCTTGTCAGCTCGCTCGTGTTCCACACGCAGCTCCGGAAACAATTTCCGCAGCCGCTCCACCACAAACGCGGGGCGCAGTTCGCTGCCGGAAACATCTGTCACCGGATAGCTCACCGTCAGGCCCGCCGTGGGCTGGGCAAGCGCGGCGTAGAGGTTTTGCAGTTCAATGCCCATCCGTTCCATGCCGGTGGGGGCCAGCTCGACGCCCCGGAGGGCCAGCGCCTGACGGTCATCCTCGTTCAGCAGGCCGCCGCTCTGACCGGGGTCCGGCAGCACGTGGTCATTGGCTCCCAGCAAAAAGAGGTAGCTTGTGGTATGCCGGTCATTCCGGGTGATCTCACTGACGGACACCTGATCCAAAGCCACGGGGATGGTACCCACGCTGTACTGGGTCAGCACCAGCCGGAACAGCCGCTCAAACTCGCTCTGTTCCAAGTGTTCTTCCCCTAAAATTTCCACAAACTGATCCAGCACACCGCAGAGGATCTCCCAAAGCTGAGCGGTCTCCTCCGCCTCCTGCATCCGGCCCGCCTCCGCCTGCGCATGCATCCGCTCCGTCAGGGCCGTTTCCAGTTTCAGCTCCTCCATGAAACCGTACAGGGCCTCTACATAGTCCCGGGCCGTCTCCCCGGCCTTCAAGCCCGCCGCCAGACGCTCCAGCGGTTCCCGCACCCGGCGGCGCAGTTGATTTACCTGCGTCAGCACGGCCTGCCGCTGGTCGTTCCACAGCGCGCCGTAGCCGTCCGGGTTTTCCGTCCAGTCCTCGTCCCGGAGCCATGTCTGGCCGTGGATGTCCCATTTCAGAACATAGTTTTCCAGCAGGTCACATTCTTCTGCCGTCAGGCCCGCCAAACCGGTTTTCAGCCAGCGGAACATATCCTCGTACTCATAGCCGTTGGAGATGGAGGACAGCACGCCGGTCAGCAGGCTCAGCACCGGCTTTTCCAGAATGTCGCTGCGGCGGCTGAGATACACCGGGATCCCGTACCGCTCGAACACCGTTTCGATGGTCCCGGCGTACTCCGTCATATTCCGGGCCGCCACGGTGATGTCCCGACAGCGGCACTTCCCCGCCGCCAGCAGACGGCGGATGTCGGCGGCGGTCTGCTCCACCTCGGAATAGACAGTGGCGGCCTCCCGGAGCCGGATGGCGGTGCTGTCGCCCTCATAGGGCAGATTCTCCCCAAAGAAATGGCGCTCCAAATGTCCAAGTGCTGACGGGTCCTCATTTGTTAAGGATAGTAGCTTTACAGGTTTCCCCTCAGAAGCGGCCAACCGCTCCAGCATGGACATGGTTTTCAGCGTGGGTTCAAAGATCTCCTCCCGGCTGTTGACCTCCCCCAGCAGCGTGACCGTGACAGACCGGGCCTGCCGCAGAAAAATCGCCAGCGCCCGCCGCTCCTGCGCGTTGAAATAGGTAAAGCCGTCGATGAAAATGTCCTTGCCCCGCACATAGCCGGACTCCTCCAAATGGTCGCAGAGCTTGGTCATCCGATCCCGGGCGTCCAGACCGGGACGGCGGAGCCGGGCCTCATAGGCGGCGTAGAGCAGACTCAGATCCGTCAGCTTGTCGTGGGTGGCGCCGTCTATGACCTGCGCCTGCTGGTACAGGATCTCCGGGGTCACCTCGTAGCTTCGCAGTTCGTCGAACAGCGCCAGCATCTGTTCCAGAAAGCCCACCTTTTGCGAGGGTTTCCGGTATACGGTCATCTGGGGGGCCGTTTCCAGCAGCGCCCGCTGGAGGGTCAGCAGCTTGCCGCCGTTGTCCAGCGTCACATCCGCGATGCCGCCGGTGATGCTCAGCACCCGCTCGCCCAGCCGCCGAAAACTCAGCACCTCGGCATGACGGCTGGCGGTATCGCCGCAGGCGCTGCACACGTCCACCTCCGCCTGGTGGGAGGCGTGCTCCGGCACCAGCAGGATCTGCTGGCTGCTCTCCCCCAGTTCCGCCATCCGCCGCAGTATGGTATCCGATTTTCCCGTTTTGGCACGGCCGATCAAGATCGTCAGCATAGTGACCTCCCGCAGTTTGTTTTTTCCCATTCTATCACAACGCCGCCGCCAAAAACAGACCCGATTGCCTTTTTTTCGCCGCCATGCTACAATGGCTTCGCTATGAATTCTGACATACAGGAGTGATCGTCATGCCCCATATTCCACAGGACACCACGGATACCGTGGCCCTCGAGCTGTTTGAACCGGCGCTGGACGCCGCCCTGCGCCCCTCCCCGGATTACGATGTGAGCCGCTGGCTCTATGTGCCCAACACCTATTCCGAATACCGTTATATTCTGGGCACCCGCGGCCAAAAGCCTCTGATCTGCGTGGGGATCAACCCTTCCACCGCCGCGCCGGACGCGCTGGACCCCACCCTGCAGTCCGCCCAGCGCATCGCCCTGAACAACGGCTATGACAGCTTTCTCATGTTCAATGTCTACGCCCAGCGGGCCACCCGGCCGGACGATATGGAGCGGGTGTGCAACAGCGCTCTCCACGAAGAGAACCGGAAAGCCTTCCGCTATCTTCTCTCCCTTTCGGAGACCCCTGCTATCTGGGCCGCCTGGGGGAACATCATCGAAAAGCGGGATTACCTCATGGACTGTATGCGGGATTTCGCCGCTGACGGTCAGGCCGCAAACGCTCAATGGTTCACCGCCGGGCCGCTTCTGAAATCCGGCCATCCCCACCACCCCTTATACCTGAAATCCACTACTGCATTGCAGCCCTTTGATATTGACGCTTATCTGTGCCGCTGATCCAGCCGCCCGTCTGGATTTCCGGACGGACGGTTTTTATCTTTGCCCTCCCTTGTCAAAAAAACACAAAAGTCCTCCGCTGAACAACGCCGAATTTTGGTAAAGCGGCGGCAGATTCCTTATTGAACATTCAAATTCAGCGTGTATAATGAATTATTATTCATGTGTCTTCATAGGAGGCTGCTTATGAAAACCTACAATTTTAAATATGGACATGGGTCTGTGTCCCTTTCCCTGAACGAAGCGGATATTCTGGCGGAGCTGCATGGAACAGAGACGCCGCCCATCAGCGACATCCGTTCTGCCCTGTTCGCCTCGCTGGAGCAGCCCATCGACAGCGCGCCTCTGCGCCAGCGGGTCCGCCCCGGAGACCGGGTGGCGCTGGTGATCAGTGACATGACCCGATTCTGGATGCGGCAGGATCTGGTGATTCCCCATCTCGTTGACTATCTCATCGACGAATGCGGCGTACAGCCGGAGCATCTGACCATCGTGGTGGCCAACGGCACTCACATCGGCGGCGATGAGCAGGAACTGCGGACACTGGTCACCGACGGGGTCTATAACCGGGTCCGTGTGAAGAATCACGACTGCGAGGCCAAGGATCTTGCCTATCTGGGCACTACGCCCCATGAGACACCGGTGTGGATCGACCGCACTGCCGCAGAAGCGGATCTGGTGGTCTGTTTAGGCGCCGCCACCCATCATGTGATGGCTGGCTTCGGCGGCGGACGAAAGAGCATCCTCCCCGGCATCAGCGGCTTGGAGACCATTCGCCACAACCACGCCTATTCGCTGGACAGCACCAAGCTCCGCACCAACCCCGCCATCGGAAACGGTGTGTTGGCGGGAAACCCGCTGCACGAGGATATGTGCGAGGCGGCGTCACTGGTGAACAACCTCTTCATGGTGAATCTGGTGATGAACGCCGACATGAAGCTCTCGTATATCTTCTCCGGCCACTACCTGACCTCCTGGGAGCGGGCCTGTACTGCCGTGGATGACATTTACCGGGTGGATATTCCCTGCCGGGCAGACGCCGTGGTCACCAGCTGCGGCGGCTTTCCCAAGGACATCTCCCTCTATCAGGGCACCAAGACCATTGACAATGTGGAATCCGCACTGAAGCCCGGCGGTACGCTGGTTCTGATGATCGAAGCGCCGGAGGGCGGCGGCCCCGCCGAGTACTTCGACTGGAGCAAGAATTTACAGGACGGCACCATTGAGCAGCGTCTGCGGGAGGCCTTCACCGTGGCGGGCTACATCTTCTTCCTGAACTGTGAGCAGGCCCAGCGGTACCGCATTTTCATGTATTCCTCCATTGATCCCCAGACCGTTGCACCCATGGGGATCCACGCCTTTTCCGATATGGACGCCTTACTGAAAGCCGCGGAACTGGACGGAAAATCCACCTATATCATTCCCAACGGGTCCACCGTGATCCCCCGGGTGAAAGGAGAAACGCTATGAGACCTGTAAAATCATATATCGCCAAGCGATTTCAGAATTCCGACGCCGGACTGAGTCTGGACACCGACGCGCTGGCCCGGTATTCGGATATCATTGATCTCAGCATCGGCGACACGGACTTTATCACCGATGACGCCATCATCGACACCGCCTTCCGGGAAGCCAAGGCCGGGTACACCCACTATGGAGATCCGAAGGGTGATCCGGAGCTGATCCGCTCCGTCTGTGACGCATGGCAGACGGATTTCAAGCAGCCCCTCTCCCCGGATCACGTTCTGGTCACCGCTTCCAGCAGCATGGGAATGGCGCTGGTGATGCTGTCCGTTCTGGACCCCGGTGACGAGGTCATCGTCTTTTCCCCCTACTTCTCCCTCTACCGCACTCAGGCGGAACTGGCCGGCGGTGTGTGCGTGGAGGTCCCCACCTATGCAAGCGAGGGATGGGCCATTGACGAAGCCCGTCTCCGGGCGGCCATCACCCCCCGTACCAAGCTTATCGTGTTCAACAATCCCTGCAACCCCACCGGCATGGGCTATGACCGCTCCACGCTGGAGCTGCTGGGCCGGGTGGCGGAGGAGCATGACCTGCTGATCGCGGCGGATGAGATCTATACCACCTACCTCTATGAGGGGGACTTCATCCCCCTCCGCACGATCCCTGGGCTTGCCCACCGGGTCATCACCCTGAACAGCTTTTCCAAGAATTTTCTCATGACTGGCTGGCGGGTGGGCGTAGCCATCGCGGAGCCGGAGATACTGGAGGTCATGAGCAACATCAACAACTCCCTGATCTATACGGCCCCCTCCATCTCCCAGCGGGCCGCCATACAAGCGCTGGCGATCCGGCAGACCATTCGTGAGAAATACGTTCTGGCCTACCGGGACCGCATTTTCTACGCGGCGGACCGGATGGAGCAGATCCCCTACCTCAGTCTGGTACGGCCCAAGGGCACCTTCTACCTCTTCCCCGGCATTGAGAAAACCGGCCTCAGCGCCGAGGACTTCTGTCAGGCGCTCCTGGAACGGGCCCACGTTCTGGTCACACCCGGCACGCTGTTCGGCAGCACCGGCGCCGGACATTTCCGCATTGCGTGTACGGTGGGGCTGGACCGCCTGAAGGAAGCCTTTGACCGGATGGAGGGCCTGTCCTTCTGACGGCAATTTATTCGCATGTTGTGAATATTTATAAATATTCATTCAGCAAGTTTTCGATTATATACAGTTTGCCTATTGATTTTAGCTGAATATTGCGTATAATCATACGTATAAACAGAGTTGATTCAATAATCACTCAGGATTTGGAGGATCATATGAAAAAGAATACATGGAAAAAGCTCATGTCTCTGGCGCTAGGCGCCATGATGATGCTGTCTCTGCTGACCGGCTGCGGCAGCAAAACTGAAGATTCCGCTCCGGCGGACAGCACCCCGGCTGAGGAAACCCCGGCAGAATCGGCCGCAGCGGCAAGTCTGCTGGAAAAGGTCAAGACCAGCGGCAAGCTGGTAGTCGGTACGGAAGCCCAGTACGCTCCCTACGAGTTCAAGGATCTGAATGCTAACTTCGCAGGCTGCGATATGTGGCTGGCCCAGCAGATCGCCGATCATCTGGGCGTGGAGCTGGAAGTAGTGGATATGTCCTTTGACGGCATCATCCCCGCCGTGAAGTCCGGTCAGGTGGATCTGGGCATCGCCGCCTTCACCAAGACCCCTGAGAGAGCCGAGGAGATCGACTTCAGCGATCTGTATGAGAAAAGTGCCCAGCTTCTCATTGTAAAGGCAGGCAACGCGGACCTGTATTCCACCAAGGAATCTCTGGCAGGCCAGAAGGTTGGCGCGCAGAAGGGCACCATCCAGTCTCAGCTGATTCAGACCGCTCTGCCTGACAGCGAGCTGTTCGAGTTGGAAAAGTATCCTGCTCTGGCGCTGGAAGTCCAGAACGGCAACATCGCCGGCCTGGTGGTGGATCAGGCTGTGGGCGAATCTCTGATTGCCACCAGCAACGGCGGTCTGGAAGTCTCCAACTTCGCCTTCACCTCTGAGGAAGCCTCCTTCGGCAAGGCCGTTGTGGCCGCCAAGGGCAGCGAGGATCTGCTGGCAGAGGTCAACACCGTCATCAATCAGGTGGTCAATGACGGCAGCTACCTGAAGGCTTATGACGAGGCTGTGGAGCTGGCAGCCAGCATGGGTCTGTAAAATAAATACCGATTCTGATTAGAACCAAGCACGGACGCGCGGGGAACCAACTCTGGTTCCTCGCGTGCCCGCCTGATATTTGCCGGATACCGGCACACAAACAAGGAGGAATTCTCCCATGGCCTTTTTGGAAACCATGGCAAAGCTGATAGAACGCTACAACAGCTTTTTCACCGAAGGCATCGTCAACACGCTCATCATCGCCGCCTTCTCCGTTCTGTTTGGCGCGATACTGGGCACCCTGATGGCCTCTCTGCGGATGTGCCGCATCCCTCCCCTGCGGTGGATCGCAGTGGCGTACATCGAGTTTGTCCGCGGAACGCCGCTGATGGTGCAGCTCATGTTTATCTTCTATGGTCTGCCCATGATCGGCATTACCATTCCCAACATTTCCTGGATTCCCAACTTCTCCCGGTTCGCCGCCGGTATCGTGGCTATGAGCATGAACAGCTGTGCCTATGTAGCGGAGATCATCCGTTCCGGTATTCAGGCTGTGGACGGAGGACAGATGGAGGCTGCTCGGAGCGTTGGCTTCAGCAGCGGTGAGGCCATGCGGCTGGTGGTCCTCCCCCAGGCCATCCGCAATATTCTCCCGGCGCTGGGCAACGAATTCGTCACCGTCATCAAGGAATCCTCCATTGTCTCCGTGATCGGCATTGCCGACCTGATGTTCCGCACCAACGATGTGATCGCCGTGACCTACAAGAATCTGGAATGTCTGGCTGTGGCGGCGCTGTGCTACTTCGTGCTGACCTTCGTCAGCGGCCGGGCGGTATCTCTGGCGGAAAGGAAGCTGTCCCATGGAAAATAAGCGTGAAATTCTGAAAGTTGTGGACCTGCAAAAAAAATTCCACAAGCTGGAAGTCCTCAAGGGGATCAGCACCACCTTCCACGAAAATGAGGTGGTCTCCATCATCGGTCCCAGCGGCGGCGGCAAGTCCACCTTCCTCCGCTGCCTGAATCTGCTGGAGCAGCCTACCTCCGGCCAGATCCTCTTTGACGGCACGGATATCTGCACCATCAAGGGTAAGGCCATCGACCACTGCCGTCAGCGGATGGGCATGGTGTTCCAGCAGTTCAACCTGTTCAGCAACATGGACGTGATGCACAACCTCACCGCTGCCCCGGTGCGCATTAAGGGGATGTCCCAGTCCGACGCACAGGAGAAGGCCTTGGAGCTTTTGGCAAAGGTGGGTCTGGCCGACCGGGCCGACGCCTATCCCAGCCAGCTTTCCGGCGGCCAGAAGCAGCGGATCGCCATTGTGCGTTCCCTGATGATGGACCCGGAGGTCATGCTGTTCGACGAGCCTACCAGCGCTCTGGACCCGGAGATGATCGGCGAGGTGCTGGACGTGATGAAGGATCTGGCGGAGAGCGGTATGACCATGATCGTGGTGACTCACGAGATGCGCTTCGCCCGGGAGGTCAGCAGCCGTACCATTTTCCTGGACGGCAGCGTCATCGGCGAGGATAAGCCCTCCCACGAGCTGTTCTCCCACCCGGAAAGCCCCCGGCTCGTCACCTTCCTGAATAAAGTTCTGTAAAACCTGTAACAGCCCGTGCGGAATTGATCCGCACGGGCTGTTGTCATTTGGTCAGCTTTGCTTTTAAGGTCTGCCACAGCTCCACTGATTTGAATTTCAGGATATAGCCCTCGTCCGCCTCCGTGATGAGGGCCACCTCCTGATCCGTCAGTCCCGCATCCAGCGCGACGGTGGGAACATCGCTGGCCGCCGCCGTACACAGGGGCGGAAACACCACGCACCACCAGTTCTGCCCCGCCGCCTCTCCGATCAGGACCCGCAGAGCCAGATATTCCCCGGCGGGCAGGGCAAAGCCGTCATATTCCTTTGTGGGAAAGGACGTTTCCGCCAGCTCCGCCCGGACGCCGTAATCATAGCCGTTGGCCGTGATGATGACACGGGCCGTTTCCTCCAACTCCGGGAGGATATCCGTCAAGCGGCGGCTGGCCTCTGCCTGACTGTCCGCTCCCCGGAGGGTCTCCGTGGCCTGTTCCAGCACGGCGTCCCGCACCTTCAGCTTCAGCGCCTGATCCTCCTCGGAATCGGAGTTGGCCAGTACGTGAAGCCGCACCACCTTCTCCGCTAGCTGGCTCTGGGTGTGAAGGGCCACCGCCCCGGAGGTCAGCGCCAGCGCCGCCACGATCATCAACGTAAGCTCGATGGGATGCAACCGCTGTTTCATAAAAAATTTCCGTCCTTTCCGGATACAATTCTCATGTATCTGGATTCTGGACGGAAATTTTGCGTTTTATACCAATTTACCCACAGGTTTTCCTAAATAGGTCTGCGGATAGCGCTGCTTCAAGGCTGTCTCTTATACACATCTGACGCTGCCGACGACTCCTTACGTGTAGA
>ENA-OYXX01000815-OYXX01000815.1-human-gut-metagenome-genome-assembly--contig:-NODE-815-length-13190-cov-4.140617_pt1 | contig 13190 bp, 16 predicted proteins | sample MGYA00243976_ERZ653434 | MGnify/ENA primary metagenome ERZ653434 (study PRJEB26926, sample SAMN06165112) | human gut metagenome | biome: ENVO:00009003; feature: ENVO:2100002; material: ENVO:00002003...
TGGGCTCGGAGATGTGTATAAGAGACAGGCTTGTAAACGATGGGCGAAATGGTAGGCCGGAACAGGATCACGCCGGAAATCCCCTCCACATGAACCCCCTCGTTCAGCATGTCGATGCAGAACAGCAGCTTTAGCTTGTCGCTCTCATCCGTCTTGAAGTCTGCAAAAGCCTTGTCTGTACCGGGGTCATCCGAGTAGGCTTCGTAGACCGCCACTTCCGCATTCACCTTTGCAAACCACTCCGGCACATGAGAGATCATTTCGTCCATGTGCTCTTTGTTGGCGCAGAACACGATGTACTTTCCAGACTTGTTCGTGATATGATGTTCAAAAACCTTATCCAATCCATCTGCCTGTTCCAAGGCACGGCGCAGGGCATCCAGATATTTTTGATTTACGTCCTGAATCCCAGCAGAACGCAGATTATCCACTCTTGTCTGATAGCGTGCCAAGTCTTTCTGGTACTGATAGACGGTGGTCACATAGTTCGGAGTAGGCAAAATACCCCTGACGATTGCTTCGCCAAGGGTCATGTCGCTCGCAACACGGCCATCAAAAAGCTCTTCGGCCATGTCACGGTTATTATCCAGATACCGGACGTTTGTCGCCGTCAGCCCCAGCAGCTTTGCCTCCGGGCATAACTTTAACAAAGCCACCGTGCTTTCGCCCCAGCATTCCGCGCCGGCACGGTGGAATTCGTCCAATATGATATAAGAGGGCTGAAGTCCCGCGATTTCTGCAAGCTGGCCTTCGGTACAGCACATCAGCTTCGCATAGGTGTAAAAATGGACGTTCGCCAGCGGAAAGTCCGGGTCGTTCCTTTTCAGGCTCTCCAGCTGGGTCTTGAAGATATATTCACTGGGAGAAAGCCAGATCACGACCTTCTCCGGGTTGTCCTCGATCAGCTTGAACGCAATGTAGCTCTTTCCGGTGCCTGTCGGATGAACAATGGCAGCCTTGCCGTACTGCTCCATCATCCGGACTGCCGCATGATATGCTTTCTCGTTGTGCTCAAACAGACGCAATGCCACCTTGTTCACCCCTTTCCGCAATAAAGGGGTATCCTTCACATGGAAAATGGAGGATACCGATCTTTCGACATCATTGTTTGAACTCTCCTCTTATTTTATCATGGTTATATCTGGGAATCAATAGAGTTCCTTGCAAATGTATCCCATATGACCTTAGAAAAAAACCTCGCAGAAGCTGAAAGTTTTTGCACATTGCCCAGTTCTGCATGAAAAATCCAGCTAAAAACGAAGGTGGACAAAATAAGTGGTCAGATGGGTGTCCAAACCGTAGGAGGAAACAGAAATGGCACGACGGGGAGAAAACATTCACAAACGCAAGGATGGCCGGTGGGAAGGCCGGTACATCAAGGCACGCACGCCGGGAGGAAAAATCCAGTGGGGCTATATTTATGGCGCGGCCTATGCAGAGGTCAAGCAGGTACTGATTCGGAAAAAAGCGGAAGCGGGCTTCTACAATCTGAAAAGAACCGACCTGACCTTTGAAGCGTTGGCCGAGGTATGGTTGCGCTCCCTGCGGAACAGCATAAAAGAATCCACCTATGCACATTATTCGTACACATTGCACAAGTATGTTCTTCCTGTTTTGAGCAAAGCGCCAGTCGCCTCCCTTGAGGAAAGCTTTCTGGAACAGGCCATGCAGCAGATCATCTCGCCCGCAGATGCCACGCACAAGCCGCTGGGAAACTCCTCTGCGCGGGAATGCCTCTCCATGCTGCGCCGTATCTGTAAGTATGCCGCGCATTTACGCCTGATCCGCCCGATGGAGCTGGAAGTTGCGCTGCCGAAAGCCATCGACAAGATTTCTGCGCCTCTCTCCCCGGCGGAACAGCAGCGACTTCATCAATATGTACAGGCGAACCCTACGCCTCGCAAAATCGGCTTATTATTCGGACTTGAATTAGGTTTGCGTATTGGTGAGATCTGCGGCTTACAATGGGGCGATTTCGACCTGAAACTTGGCACGCTGAAGATCAACCGGACGGTCTGCAGAATTTCCTGTGGAAACGGCCATACAAAGGTGGTCATCCAGACACCCAAAACCCGCACCTCCCGCCGGGAAATTCCAATCCCGAAACGGCTGCTTATTATGCTGAAAAAGCTGCGCGGAAAAGCCAGTGATTCTACATGGTTTCTATCTGGTAATGAATCCAAACCTACAGAGCCCCGTTGCTATCGGAAAAGCATTAAGGCGTATCTGAAACAGGCGACCGTCCGGCAAGTACGTCCGCACGCGCTGCGACACACCTTTGCTACCACCTGTTTGCAGGCGGGGTGTGATGTAAAGACCCTCAGCGAATTGTTGGGACACGCTAACGCCAACATCACCTTGCAGCGCTATGTGCACTCTGACCTGACCCGAAAGCGCCGGGAGATGAACCGAATATTCTCCCATCAGGTGTCTATGAGGGGCAGAAAAGCGCTGAATCTGTTGGAATAACGCCAGATTTTGCCCATGGCCCTCCATTTTCCATGTGGAAGATACTATTTTGTTGAATGTATTTTTCACCATTACGCAGCAGTGTATTCTCTAAATCATAAAATACTTTTGCAGCATACGCAGATGCGTACGCAAAACTGCACGAACTTCTGTACCATCCTATTGAGGTGAACTTCATCATGACTGTAAAAGATGCCGTTGCCAAACGCTTTGAACAACTCTGCGACCAGCGTGGGATACGCCCCAACGAGTTAGCGACCCGTGCCGGTGTAACACCATCTACGGTATATAGTATGCTCGACCAATCCCGTCAGCGTGTGTCCATCGCCACCATTAAAAAGCTCTGTGATGGTCTTGATATCACGCTTGGTCAGTTCTTTTCCTGTGCGCTGTTCGATGAACTGGAGCAAGAGATCCAATAGCTCACCGAACGATCTGCTTGGCTCTCCCTGCAACGCGTACTCTCTTTTCTAAGTGAATTTTAGAATTTCATATCCATTGTCAGCCTGATTTGTGTTCTTTTGCATGGGTCAGGCTATTTTTTTTTTTTTTTACGCTAAAAAGCCCCTGCCCATCACATTTCTGTGAAAGGCAGAGGCCTTCTTCTGCTAGATTTTAATCAGAGCTGGGGAGATGGAACAACTATCTCATTCTACCGGGTCAGTGTCCCTTACCAGATTTTTAACTACCCCCGGGGTGTCTGACATAGCGTTTTCCTGTTGCATTCTGGCGCATACCGCTTCGTAGATATAGGCGTTTACGCTTTGCCCCGCCTGTTTCGCTGCCTGCTGGATAGCCGCTTTTTCTCCTTTTGGCACCGATAGCTCCAAACGGTCATAATTATTCTTCACATATTTATGAACTGCACGCTGTTGTGCTGCACTCGTCTTTGCCATTGATTTTTCCTCCCGTACATTATAGTGCTTATTATAGCATCTGTTACCTATTCTCGTGAATATATATTTTGCACAAATTTGCGCCCGGATCATTGTACAATATTCCATCTTGATGTATTCCCGTGAATAGTTTATACTCATGCCATCGGGAACACCGGTTCTCACATCCGACCATTCACCAACGATTTGAAGAGAGGTACACACATGAGTATCAACGTTTTACTGACCCTTGTCGAGCAGTACAAGGAGGCCGCCCAACTGATCGAGGCTGCACAGGCTGAACAGGAACAGCTGAAGATCCAGATCCGTGAGGCACTGGCTGAGCGCTCCACCAACTATCTGGAAGTAGGCTGCCACAAAGTCCGTCTGTCCGATTTCTCCAGCACCCGACTGGACAGCAAAGCCATCAAGACCGTAGCGCCTGACCTGTACGACCAGTACAGCAAAACGGTCACCGGCACCCGCCTGAGCATCACCTGACATCACCCGAAAAAAGCCCCATACAGCGCCTACCGTCCAAAGTTTGCGCTGTACAGAGCCCAACACACCCGCCGGGGCGGGCTACACCAATATTATACCTGTCCCGGCCTTTTTTATCAAGAGAAAGGTTCGAAAAATCATGAAACAGACTGTCAAAACCTCCCGCGCTGCTGGTCAGCTGGAAAAGATGTTCCGCGAGCTCAACAAGCACTACTTTGCAGGCAAACTGCCTGAGCCCATCATCAGCCTGAAAAAGACCCCTTCCGCCTATGGTCATATCACCTGTTCCAAGGTCTGGCAGGCAGGCGGTGAGAACAAGTACGAGATCAATATTTCGTCGGCCACCCTTGACCGCCCCATCGAGGAGACCGCTTCCACCCTGCTGCACGAGATGGTACACGAGTACTGCATGGAGACCGGCATCAAGGACACCAGCAACAACGGAGTCTACCACAACAAGCGCTTCAAGGAACAGGCTGAAACTCACGGTCTGGTGGTGGAACATCACGACAAGTACGGCTGGACCATCACGAGCCCTTCCGAAGAGTTGTTGGACTTCATCATCTTCATGGGCTGGCAAGATATCCAGATGGGTGAGCGTCTGGCGTGGGAGGATATGTTCGGCACCGGAGTAGGCAGCAAGGCACCCGGCAGCAGCCAGACCGGCGCACCGAAACCACCCAAGGCCAAGAGCAGTACCCGACGGTGGATTTGTCCAAAGTGCGGCACCATCATCCGGAGCACCAAGGAAGTGCGGGTCATCTGTGCGGACTGCATGGAGCTGTTCGTGAAGGCTGACTAAATCATAGCAGGACAGAGAGCGAGGGCACGAGTGAGAGTAGTGCCGGATTTAAAAGTGCACCCGTAAAACAGAGATTCGCCGGGCTGTGAGAGGACGCCCATTATTTAAAGGAGAGCAGCCATGACCATTATATCAGAACGTTTGCAGCACCTACGCCTGACGCACGGCTATACCCAGACCGACCTTGCCCGAACCATGGGAGTGACCCGCCGGGCAGTCTACGCATGGGAACACGATAAATGCCCCGAGATCCCCCATCTGATTCAACTTGCCCAATTCTATCAGGTATCCACCGATTATCTGTTAGGGCTGACGGAGTAAGGTGTGCCCCGCCACCGGGGGCCTTACCGGAGACTTTTTGTCTGCTATAGTGTGGTCATCCATCAGTCTGCGCGACGGCAGCCAGAAATTACACGTGCACTTGTAAGTCCATCTTATCGGATGCACCGTTTGGTAGACTTCAGGTACAGCAAAAGCAAGACACACTTCAAAATATCAGGAGGATACTATCATGAGTGGAGCTATTTCGTTTTTCCTTGGGTTGTTTGGTCTGGGTGCAGCTGGAGCGGTAAACGCCGGGCAGAACATCAGTCAGTCAAAGAAGCAGGCTGAGCTTGGCCAGATCTACACCGCACGAGCCGCCGATCGGTCAGACGCTGATCTTCGCCAGATGCACGAGCGGGTGCGCAAGGAATGGCGGAGTATCCCTGATTGCCATCAGATAGCAGCAACAGAGCTCTGCCGCTCAGACACGAGTAGCAGGGCTCCCTTTAGTATATCAGCAGTAGAATTTAGACTCCCCAAACACGTCATTCCATTGCGCGATGATATAACTGGAACGGCTTTCGAGAACGTCCACAATTGCGTTTAGCGTTTTTGTCGGGATTTTGGAGTTATTATTGGCGACAATACATCCACCTGCTTCTGTTATCCAAATCTTTGTAGCACTGGCATTGGGCACGCCTTTTGCGACATGGACATGGACAGGTTCAAGCGGTGCACCTTCATTACTCCAAAAGAAAATCACATAGCCAAACAATCGAAACAGACTAGGCACTCTCGATTCCTCCTTCACGAGAAAAGCGGATCAGCAAATGTGCCGTAGATTTTATCAATTCCTTCAGGCTTGCCATTTCAATTTCGGAATAGCCGTTGTTTGTCCACAGATAGCCAGGCAGAATACAGGTCGCCGACTTGAAGCCGTTCTCGACAGGTGTTTCAATCTGCACCCTCACCTGTTCCTGATCGCCGTTCTGAATCGGGGACGAATAGACAATTTCCGTACCATCGTTCAAAGTCATAAAAGGATAAAGCATCAAAACACCTTCCCTCTGGTGATATTATATCATGCCACTCTGTCTATTTCAATCTATTCCTATGGGTTACAGGTGAATCTTTCATTGTGTCAACAGTACCTTTATGCGGACAAAAGACATCAGCAGCACAAGCATGGTTGTTCAGTCCCGGCGGATTTGCGGCTCGATTATTATTTTCACCACTTTTGAGCATATCCATTTGCGTTGTGATTTGCGACCCTTGGAGAGCATGGAGGTCAGAGCGTAATTTTACGCACACCCACTTTGAGCTACGGGTGACGTTCTGGACATCCATCTATGGGCTTTCATACGGCAATCCCATCAGCGCAACAAAGCATAGTCAAGCTCCCTGCTGCCCCGCTCCTATCCCCTGCTACATCCTTGCTGGTGTACGCCACTGCCGTACATTTGCGACATATTTCGGCGCTTTACGACGTATTTGGACGCTTTTCGCCTATTTTTGCATATTTTGCGTTACATTTATTTCGGACTGGATAGAACAGATTCAAATATATGTAATAAAGCTGGTGTCAAAAATGGTTACTTCCGATTTGTCCGCCCGTATCAATGATGTACTGCGCTATGTCGGGATCACCCGCAACATGAACGCCTACATTATTCTATCACAAGCCCTGACGCTGATTGCCGAGGACGAAGACCGCCTGCGAGCCGTGGAAAAAGAGGTCTACACGCCCATTGCCGACAAGAAGCCGTATGAGCCCAAAGCAGTCCAGAGCACGATCCGCCGGGCATCCAAGGTCGCATGGGATCTCTGCCCCGATCACGTTCAGGAGTTGGCTGGCTATCCTCTGAATGGTCGCCCTTCTGCTGTGACCATGCTCGAGCTGCTCTATAATGGTGTCGCCCGCTATGACGATCTCTCTATTCTAAAATAAGCGCTCTTCAGCAGCAACACCCCGCTACTCTATGTCGAGCAGTGGGGCGTTTTGCGTCTTGATGAGGTGTGTGGTCGTGGAATGCGACTCCCTTTTGCCAGCCCAAAATTCCGCCATCCAACGATATCCACAGCGTAGACGCCCTTATATTATACGGTAACACGATACATTCCGTTCGATGTATACTTTTTAATGGCATCAAGCCCAGATAGAATCACTCCGGACAGACGCTTACCGGAGGCCACACGATCCACACTGCACCATTATTTCATCACATCATACACAGTTATTTACTCATCATCGACAAATTCCTACTGATCGAATGCCAAGCCACGGTTAAACAGCCCACTTTAATTCTTGCTGATGGTTCTTAATCTGCTTGCAGCCAAACGATTACCATCGTTCTTTTTTGCTCCAAAGAACCTCGATTCAGTTCGCATCGTTGGCACTTTGCTCACTGATCTTCATTCTTTTATCGCAAAATTACTAAGAATGATAGAATCAATATAGAGTGAATCACCGCTTAAAAACGCACATTGTATAATAAGAAAAGTGAAAATTTGAGCGGTAATCATGCATATAATCTGTGCAGTATCCAGAATCTCACGCGCTCAGTAGTTCCGATCCATTTTTGTACAGACTCCACGAAAGCATTGTAATCCTTCAATCTACTATTAATCACCCTTAGCTCAGGCATATTTTGGTTCTTGTGGCGATCGTTGGGATTCGTGATGCATCCTCTTTCTACGAGTTCTTTGCGCATGATTTCCCAAGGGATTTTTTCATCCAGATGCTCTTCAATATAGTCTTCCAGCTCTTTGAACCGCAGTGGCTCGATTTTGCTCAGAAGCGCATCACTTTCTGTAACAGCATACAGCATCCCCCATTGATAGCCTTTTTCCATCATCTGTTTGAGTGCATCCATCTGAACGAGGTATTGATGTTCCGCGCGGCGTTTCCACACCCAGCCATTACCATATTCATCGCGGTCAACCGTCCGGCTGTACTTATCCAGCATCTTCACAGTCCCCGGCTTATGCAGATACATTTGCCACACCTCTGGATCAGACTTTCCATCTTTCCATTTCTTTGCTGGCTCCAACTGTCTTTTTCTGATACGTTCTCGTTCCTGTTTGATCCGGTCGTGGCTGTAGCCTTTAAAGTACACTGCGCAGGTGTCCTGTTTGCTTACCGGGCGCTTTCGTCCTAAGATCTGCGCGTTCACGATCGGGTCCCATAGTCTGCTGATGATACAGGTCAATTCCGGGTCTTTGATGTTGACACCATTGTAAAATACGGTCGTCACAATTGTAATCCGCTTGCACAGTTTTTCGTCCTGTAAAACCTCTTCCAGCCCATCACAGTCCTTTGCTTCCGGTCGATAGGGCGAGCAGGCCGTGGCGATTTCACCAGCGAATTCATCCTCCAATTCTCTCACCAGTTTATTCATGTGAGCGATCTGGTCGACAAATATCAGAACTTTTCCTCGCCTTGCTTCCTGACGGATTATTCTGATCTCCTCCGCATCTGTCCAGTAAAAGACCGCGCGTTCCACATAGCTGTAGTCCGATGGAATATGATAGTAGTTCTCTGGCAAGACCTCATTTGTTTCATACCGCCAACGATGAAAGAACGGATGTGCCGTTGCGCTCATAAAGATCACTGGGCGGTACTTTGTCAGTTCGTTCAGCGTTACATAGGAGAAGTCGATGTATTTATTGATCGTTGCATCCGTTAACAGATAGTGGTATTCGTCCGCCACGATATAGCGAAAGCTTTTAAGGTAGTCCATTGCGCCTTCCGGGTTGGCTTTGCAGAACGCCTCCATCCACTGATAGGTCTCTACCCGGATCGTATCTTTATATTTATTCTTGACTCTGCTTTCGTAAACGATCTGCCGAAGGTCATGATTCCAATGCCCAACCTTCTCTTCCGTCCCTCCAAGCCGCTCCACCTCCCGCTGAATCTCATTTCGCAGGGGGACACGATTGCAAAGATACAGAATTTTCCAGTGCTTTTGATATGCCCATGGCAGTAGAATATTCAAGATAAAATAGGTTTTACCTGAGTTCACGCCTGCATCAAAGACGATTCTGGTACCGTCCCGCCAATTTTTAAAGTTCTCCTTCACCAGCTCCGTGATGCGTATCCGCTTCGGCTCGCTGGCCACCTCCGGGATCACTGCTGTTTCCGCCGGGAGCACCAAAACGCCCTCTCCCTGTGGAATAGACATCTCCTTCGCCGCCGTCACTTCCATCTCTGGCGCTTCCTCTGCCTCCTGTCCGGTACAGCACCCTTCCTGCAGCTCGGCGGGCTCTGGCGTCTGGAGACTGGATATTCCCTCCGCCTCTGCTGCCTGTCTGGTGGGCTCCGGCTCTGCGTTTATCCGTTCCAGCTCTGCAATCGCTGCACGGGCGCTTTCTGTCCATTCCTGCTGCTCTTCCTCGGTCAATGGGTTCTCCCTGCAGTTGCGTAGATATTCCTCATATTCATGTGTCCCGTTCTGTTCATCGGACGGCTTCAGGAAAAAACCGCCGAATGGCCAATGTGTCTTTTTATCACTCATATATTGATATTTCTCCTATAATAATATAGGGCGCACAGCCCAGCCATCCTGCCAGACCATGCACCGGTTTGTTAGCGTTTACCCAGAAAAAATCTCTGGTCAAACACTTTGTTCTGTGCTATTATAGGGGCGGGAAAGATCAACACACACTATTCCCGTCTCTATGGCCGCTTTACCTGTTGGCGCAGGTAAGGCGGTTTTTGTTTTACTGCTGCACATGGGACCCTGCCTCAAGTGCTGCCGCCGCTTCTGCAAACGTCTGCATGGCGCTGCTGTAGCCGATTTGGAACGAATGCTCGGCAACGGACGCGACCAGCCCTTCCAGAATTTCAGATAGGGTCTCGTTCTGCACTTCGCTCAGATACGGTCGAACAAGCGTATCCAGCTGATGAAAGCTTGCCTCCACAGCACTTTTGAACTTCTCTTCGTTCTGCTTGATCTCGTCAGCGGTCTGAAATACATCCTTTAAAAAGCTCATTTTGATCTCCTTTTTCATATCTATAATCGTATTTTTTAGCTCTTTCCCGGCGGGGTACGGAGCAACCTTTAGGTTCCACATATTATGCAGCACCTCCCGGGGCGTTGTTGACCTTCTGTGCCTCGAATCATGTCTCTGGTACCTCATTGTCCTTGTGCCCTTCAAGTTCAGCATTCATCTCAGGGCTCAGCGTTCTGGTAAACCCCAAGTATGCCTGGATCCCCAGCTCTACAGCGTATTGTTCTGCTTGGGCCATCAGCTCTGCCGACAACCGTGCGATCCTATTCTTGTCCGCCTCATCAACCGGTCGGTGCTCGCCTTAGTCGTAATTCGCAACCCTCTGGTAGACTGTCTCGACGCTCTCCTCCGTAACACATCTGATGAGCAGCTCCGGCTCGCCTGCCTCATTCAGGATAGGTCTGATCCGCAGCGTTGTGCCATCGTCCAGATTGTACAACAGTCCCTTGTGCAGCGGAGCATCGTAAAAGCAGGGCAGGATGCACATCCCCGTGTCGGCCGTTTTTCCAGTCAAAACGTTGTTGAGTGCCGCCTCTGCATATTGCTCCTCTTCACGGTTCTCGGGCAGGAGATTTGCATCATTGAAGTATAGTTCGATCATATCAGTTTCCCTTTCATTATGCACATTTGTTGCTCTTCAGAGTTAAGGTCAAAGCCTTGTCCGCCGGGCAGATGGACTGCAACAGCCCCCGCGCCTCGCTCTCTAGCCGTTGGAGTTCAGCACGCACCTGCTCCCATTCCTTCAGCTCCCCGCTGGCGACTCCCTCACGGATCGTGCGTCTTACAGCTTCTGCCAGCGCCTCCTCCAGCCTTGTATGATAGGTACAAATATTGTACTCCACCCCGCCATCTGCCTTCGTATGCGCCTTTTTCAACGTATAACACACGCGGTTCGCATCCAGATAATAGTTGTTCCAAATTTTCAGCAATTCCAACACCTCTAAATTATATTTTTTGTTTATTTTGCCAAAATCCACGTACAGTTTCCCTTGTTGGTAGGATGCTGCCCGGGCTCTATGCTCCATATGTCATGTAGTCTTCCTCCTTTGAATTGAATCGTGTTTTTTAGAACGGTCTTGCTGTCTTCCCCCAACAGTGCCAAAGCAGGTCAGATCTTTCAGCCCACCAGTGCTATGGGATTTTCAGCGGTCTACTGCACTGCATGCTACCTCCTCCTTTTTGTCCCTGCTATGGCGGCCTCAACCTTGCAAAGCAGAACTCGATATTGCAAAGGCAGAAAGTGTATTTTTTCGCTTTTCATCGATACTTTTCGCTAACATTGCAAAATTGTAGTTATACACCCTCAGCAGCCATTATGCCACTGCCGTGCTCCTTGTCAGGGCTGTAACGCCGCAGACTCCGCCCTCCGGTACACTTTGCCGGACGTTCTTGATGAGATCGTCGCTACTCAGTCCGCTGCGCGCATGGTTATAGGTGCTTTCACTGCATCCAGTTTTTTCCAGAACCAGCCGTTGAAGCTCCTTGCTGACCATACGGTTCCCCGGGGCGGCATTCAACGTACGCAGGATCTCTCTCTCAACTTCTGCATACTTCTGCCCTTTATTGTCTGGCTTCTCCCGACAAAAATCCTCATCCTTCCAATCCGAAGTCGAGTCAAACTTCAGCCTTACCGTCTTGATCCCCCTGACCTCTACCGTCTCGGTGGTAAAAAGGATCGTATCCGCCGGTACACCATAACTGCTTTTTTCGTGGGAGACGTAGCTTTTGCTGCCATCCCTCGTATGCCCCATAATCAGCACGCTGCGGGCGGTATCCCAAAGCTCACCCGATCCATTCAGGCGCTTACGCCCAAACGCGGATGGATTTTTGTTGGTATGAGTCACCAGCAGGATTGCAAACCCCTGTTGCTGTGCCAGCATGCGCAGATTCTGAAGCACCTTCCGCATCTGTTGGCGGTTGTTCATATTGGCAGAGCTTGGCAAAAACGCCTGAAGCGGGTCAATCACCAGCACCAACGGGTTCGCCAAAATGATCCAATTCACCAGATCCGGGTCGCCAAGACAGGGCATTTTCTTCGTCTTTTCGTAGAATACATCGGGGTCGATCACCACAACCTGACCAAGATCAGCACCAGCAGCAGCCATACGCGGACACAGCACAGCATCGATGGGGTCCTCGCCCGCAAGGATCACAACGTTGCCCGTGCGCTCGGGTGCCTGCGGAAAAGCCTCCGTAGCCTCGCCCATGGTCAGGGATCTCGCGATCTGCGCCACAAACTGCCCCTTGCCTACACCGCCGTCACCGCAAAGCAGCGTGATTTCGCCGCACTGCAGACGTCCGGATACCAACATTTCATGATTTTTGGGTGTCACATCGCTCAACCGCTGAAGCACAACACCGCTCCGGTTCAGAACATCCAGCTCAAGCTCCACTGCTCCCCCGGCGAGGCCTACGGGCGCTGCACCGGGCGCAATATCCTGTACCGCCCCCTCGTCAGCCGCCTGTGCCTTCATGGGCAACTGCAGCAGGTTTGTGTTCAAAATGTCATTTCTTTCCATTTTTACATTCCTCCTTGTCCAAATAGATTTTTGACGATGTTCAGTTTTCAAGGTGCTCCACCCCGCTTTCACGGGATAGTCGCCCGCTCCGTCGTTCAGGGGCAGCTTCCGAGTCGCCTCGGTCACCGCCCCCGCACGTGGGGCGCGCTCGTCGAGATGTCGAGCACGTCCGGGGCTTTCCCGGCCGCTCTCTCCTCCTCGGGTGCATAAGCATAACACACTCGCCATGAGTTGTCTAGGGCTTTTTCGAAAAAAGTTTTACCAGACGCGCTCTAAGGCACCTGCTGCTCGTTTTTTCGATTTTTGCCATAAACCTCTATGTTATCAGCAAAAAGCCGTTGTAGAGGCTCTTAGGCGCGTTTGCAGCCGCATAAACACCATATCACAGGCCGTAAAAGCTGTCAAGGGTCGCTCGCGCCCTTCTTCTACCCGCACAATCAGAGCATTAGATTACTAGTTATGTATATTTGTTGGTTGTTTACGCCTCTGCCGCCCGCTCCATAAACACATCAGAATACTAGTCATATTTTCTTATCATTCTGTTCCGCTTTAGAATCCTGCACAACATCACATCAATATACCGGTTATGTAGTCTTGTTAGGATCAACTCCGCCATTGCACCTAACCCGCTTACCGTATGTTACTGTCGTCAGCACTCTCGATTTTCATTCCTGTACTTTTCTCAATCACTTGAATCCATAATCTGTCTCTTATACACATCTCCGAGCCCACGAGACCGTACTAGATCTC
>ENA-OYXX01000818-OYXX01000818.1-human-gut-metagenome-genome-assembly--contig:-NODE-818-length-13151-cov-6.934026_pt1 | contig 13151 bp, 10 predicted proteins | sample MGYA00243976_ERZ653434 | MGnify/ENA primary metagenome ERZ653434 (study PRJEB26926, sample SAMN06165112) | human gut metagenome | biome: ENVO:00009003; feature: ENVO:2100002; material: ENVO:00002003...
TATCAATATTCTGTTGTGGGTGCAAATTTAATAAATTATTCTGAATAAAACGTATTTTACCATTTGTTTTATTGTTTGTTTCGGATATAAAAAATGGCTTATCCTGCATTTCTGTGTGCAAGGCATTGTTTCTTTAATGCGACATGATTAATTTCTGTTAAAAAGAATGTGAAAAACAAATACGCAATTCTTTTTGTCGCGATAATTAATTATTTTTGAAGTCACATTTGGAGTGAACAATAACAGAAGGGTGACATCATCTTGACAGAGATATATGAACATAGACAATTTATTGAACGGTTTTCGTGGCGAGTCGACACTCGACACAACTCTTGGTATGACTTTTCACTCGACGCCCGACCCCGACACCTGTATGGGGCGGCTTGCCGTTGACGGGCGTACCCGCCAGCCTTTCGGCGTGCTCAGCGGAGGCGCCACGCTCGCCTTGGCCGAGACGTTGGCCGGACTGGGCTCTCTGGCGTTGTGTCCGGGCGAGAAGTATGTGGGTGTGAACGTGAGTGGCAGCCACGTAAAGGCCGTAAAGGAGGGTGACACGATTACCGCATTGGCCCGTATAGTGCATCGCGGACGCAGGTTTCATGTATGGAATGTGGAAGTGAGGAACACGGCCGGCGAGATAATATCTACAGTCAGTGTGACCAACTATGCCGTGTCCATAAAGCCGAGGGAGGTGTGATTATGGCATCTTACGCATATTACAGGTTGCCATACGATGACCGTTATACCGTGATGGAGCAGACATCGGGTGAACCGGAACGGGTGGACTCGTGTGCCGGACTTGACGGACGCAGCGGTTTTGTGGTGGCTCCGTTTGCCGTGTCGGCAGATTGCCCCGTGCTGCTTATTCGTCCTGACAGGATTGAGTGCCGGTCTGTGCCGGAGGATGTCTGCCGGACAGCTGGTGCAGATGTGGCAGGCGGTCAGGCCGGTACCGCGGCATCGAACGTGTTGCGGGTGCATGCCGACAGGGAATCATATTCGGAAGATTTTGCCGACTGCCATTCACGTCTGGCTTCAGGAGAGTTCCGAAAGATAGTGCTTGCGCGCAGTGAAGATGTTGAGACGGTGGAAGGCGTTGATGCCGGAGCCCTGTTCTTGCGTGCCTGCCGTATGTATCCGCGTATGTTTGTCGTGCTCGTTTCCACACCGGTTTGCGGTACCTGGCTTGCCGCCACGCCCGAGGTGTTGCTTGAAAGCGGCGGCGGCAGGTGGCATACGATAGCCCTTGCCGGCACGATGGAGCTGAAAGACAGTCAGATGGGGTTCGACAATCCGCCGTTGCGGCAGGGTGACAGTTCTGCAGACGGAATATCGTGGAGCACCAAGAACATAAAGGAGCAGCGCTATGTGGCAACGTATATAGCCGACAGGCTGGCCCGCTTCTCTACCGATTGTCATGAGGAGGGACCGCGGACGGCGCGTGCCGGCAATCTTGTGCATTTGCGCAGTGACTTCACATTTACCCTTGCCGACGGTTTGCATACAGGCAGTCTGATAGAGACGTTGCATCCCACTCCGGCCGTATGCGGCTTGCCGAAAGACGCAACATTCCGTCATATAGTGACCAACGAGCATACCCGCCGCAGTTATTACAGTGGCTTTATGGGACCGTTGAATCATGATGGTTATACGCGTCTTTATGTGTCGTTGCGCTGCATGCAGATAGTTGACTCACGTCACTATCGTCTGTTTGCGGGCGGTGGCTTGCTCAAAGACAGCATCGAAGCTCAGGAGTGGTGTGAGACGGAAGCAAAGATGGAGACCATGAAGCGGCTGCTGACCGCAACCGAATAAAGGAACGAACGATTAAAAACAATGTATAGCAATAAGGATAACGTAAACATACTGACGGCATTGCTTGTCAGGCACGGCGTGGACAGGGTGGTAGTGTGTCCCGGTTCGCGCAATGCTCCGATAGTACATAATTTCAGTGAATGTCCCGAATTGGAGTGTTTTCCTGTCACGGACGAACGTTCGGCGGGGTTCTACGCTCTTGGCATGGCCTTGGCTTCGGGCAAAGCCGTGGCCGTATGCGTCACGTCGGGTACGGCGTTGCTCAATCTGGCACCTGCCGTGGCTGAGGCGTTCTATAGGCATATACCGCTTGTCGTAATATCGGCCGACCGTCCGCAGGCATGGATAGGGCAGCTTGACGGGCAGACATTGCCGCAGCCGGGTGCCTTTGGGTGTTTTGTCGCCCGCAGTGTCACGTTGCCCGAGCCGGCAGATGTGATGACGGAGGAATCTCATGGTTTTGATGACACCCGGCGGTATTGTTCCCGTTTGGTCAACGAAGCCCTTATAGCGTCGCAACGTTCGGGCGGTTGTCCGGTGCATATCAATGTACCGTTAAGTGAGCCGCTGTTTGATTTCTCTGTCGGTAGTCTGCCCGATGTACGTGCCGTAAGGCTGTTGGGACCGTCCGGTTGTACGGATGCGTTGGTTGGGCAGGTTGCCGAACGGCTGTTGTCCGCCGCCCGTCCGATGGTCGTTGTCGGACAGCATGCCGACAGCACGGAGCTGGCTTCGGCTCTTTCGGCTTTAGCCGGACATGCGGTTGTGTTGCGTGAGCCTCTTTGCCCCGGTCGTGGTATTTCGCATTTTGACGAAGTGCTGTATGTAGTAGGGCAAAATCCTGATTACGAACCCGATTTCATCCTGTATGCCGGCGACACTGTTGTGAGCAAGCGCTTGAGGAAATTCCTGCGTGCCGCGGTCGGTGCGGAGACATGGGCAGTGAGTGCCGACGGTGAAATTCATGATACGTTCAACAATCAGACGGCGGTCATCAACTTGCCGGCCGTTGCTGTCATGAGCGGTGTGGCTGCGTACATCGCCGGCAGGAAATCAAAATGTGACCATGCCTTTACCGACCGTTGGGCGGCAGCACTTTTGTCTGCCGCAAATCATGCCGCTTCCTACATGCCGCGTTATTCACAGATGATGGCCGTAAAGCGGTTTGAGGAGATGCTTGACGAACTCGATTACGGCTGGAGCGTGCATTATGCCAACAGTTCAGCCGTGCGGCTCGGCAATATTTATGCTGACCATTATATATATGTGAACCGTGGGGTAAACGGCATCGAGGGGTCGTTGTCCACTGCCGCAGGTTTCTCTGTGGTGTGTCCGGACATGACGTTCTGTGTCATTGGCGACCTCAGTTTCTTCTATGACAGCAATGCCCTTTGGAATCAGAATCTTCGCGGAAATCTCCGTATTCTGTTGCTCAACAACTGTTGTGGCGGCATCTTCCACCAACTGCCGGGACTTGAGGCGTCGCCGGTGCGCGACAGTTGCATAGCCGCCGGGCATCATGCCAGTGCCCACGGTATCTGTGATGCCCATGATGTAGGCTATCTTGCGGCTCACGATGCCGGCGAACTGGCCCGCAATATGGAGACGTTCCTCTACAGCGGTACCCGCCGCCCATTGGTTTTTGAAGTGTTTACGGATGCGGAAGAGGATGCCGGGGCAATAAAAGAGTATTTGGCAGCGTTAAGTCTTTAGATATTAAATGTTTGAAAACGATGAAAAGAGAATGGAAAAAGATCAGGGATTTCGAGGAAATCCTGTTTGAGGAATATAACGGAATAGCAAAGATAACAATCAACCGCCCGCGCTATCGCAATGCCTTCACGCCGAAGACGACGTGGGAGCTGTCGCAGGCGTTCTCGCTTTGCCGCGAGATGCAGGACATCAGTGTCGTGCTGCTGACCGGTGCGGGCGACAAGGCTTTCTGCTCCGGTGGCGACATGAACGTGAAGGGGCGCGGCGGATATATTGACGGCGACGGTGTGCCGCGGCTCAGCGTGCTTGACGTGCAGATGCAGATACGCCGTCTGCCGAAGCCTGTCATTGCAATGGTCAACGGCTATGCCATCGGTGGCGGTCATGTGCTTCATCTTGTCTGCGACCTCACCATCGCCAGCGACAATGCCATCTTCGGACAGACAGGGCCGAAGGTAGGTTCGTTCGATGCCGGTTTCGGTGCGTCGTATCTTGCCCGCATTGTCGGTCAGAAGAAGGCACGCGAGATATGGTTCCTCTGCCGCCAGTACAGTGCGGAGGAGGCCGAACGTATGGGAATGGTGAACAAGGTGGTGCCCTTCGACCGTCTTGAAGACGAGTGTGTGGAGTGGGCGGAGACGATGATGGAGCGTAGTCCGTTGGCCCTGCGTATGATAAAGGCCGGACTTAATGCCGAACTCGACGGACAGGCGGGTATTCAGGAACTGGCCGGCGACGCCACCATGCTTTATTATTTCCTTGATGAGGCTCAGGAGGGTGGCCGCGCGTTCCTCGAAAAGCGCAAGCCGGACTTCAAGAAATACCCTAAGATGCCGTAGTTTAAGTGAAGAAGTAAGAGTGAAGCGAGTGTATCCATTTTGATACACCCTCATAACTTGAAAAAAACATGAAATACAAGATAGATATAACGGAGCGTGTGCTCCACTTCAAGCAGCCGGCGGGAACGTCGCGCGGCATTTATACCACCCGCAAGTCGTGGTTTTTAGAGCTTACTTCGCCCGAGATGCCTGGGCGGAGCGGAGTGGGGGAGTGTGCCCCGCTACCGTCGTTGAGCTGCGATGACATACCGGAATACGGCAAGACGCTGCGTGCACTGTGCGACAAGTTCGAGCAGGAAGGCGTGATAGACTATGCCGTGATGCGGCCTTATCCGTCGATGCTCTTCGGTTTGGAGACGGCACTGCGCCATTTCGAGGCCGGTACGACGGCGTTCTTCGACACACCATTCAGCCGTGGAGAAGAGGGAATACCCATCAACGGGCTTGTGTGGATGGGCAGTTACGACGAGATGCTCAGCCGTATGGAGGCCAAGATAGAGCAGGGCTTCCGATGCATCAAGTTGAAGATTGGCGCAATAGACTTCGACAGCGAGCTTGACCTGCTGCGCCGCATCCGCGAACGCTTCTCCCATCGGGAGATGACGATACGTCTCGATGCCAACGGAGCGTTCCGTTTTGATGAAGCTCTGTATAAGTTGGAACTGCTCTCACAGTATGCCGTGCACTCCATCGAGCAGCCCATTGCGGCACGCCAATGGGGCAACATGGCCGAACTGTGCCGTGAGTCGCCGCTGCCGATAGCTCTCGATGAGGAACTTATCGGGGTGAACCAGCCGGAGATGAAGGCTCACATCCTTAACATAATAAAGCCGGCATATATTGTTCTGAAGCCGTCGCTGCACGGTGGTATGCGCGGAACGGAGGAGTGGATAGCCGCCGGACGGGCCAAGGACATCGGAACATGGATAACGAGCGCGCTCGAAAGCAATGTCGGACTGAACGCCATTGCCCAGCTGACAGCCCATGTCTATGGCCGCAACATCCGCGTTCCACAAGGTCTCGGCACGGGACAACTGTTCACAGACAACATTCCGCTGCCGCTTGAGGTGAGGGGCGAGAAGCTGTGGTACGCTGTTGAATAAAGGTCTTTACGATTTTGTGGCTTTTGTATTTGTAATGTGTAATGGATTTAGAGGAGTTCTTGAACGAATGGCATAACGGTTCCGACCGTTTGCTTGTGCATACGAGCGGCTCAACCGGCGAGCCGAAACCTCTGTGGGTGGAGAAGCGCCGCATGGAGGCTTCGGCCCGCATTACGTGTTCTTTTCTCGGATTGAAGCCCGGCGACACGGCTTTGCTGTGCATGCCGCTTGACTATATTGCCGGCAAGATGATGGTTGTGCGTGCGCTGACGTGCGGGCTTCGTCTCGTCACAGTCGAACCCTCCGGCCACCCATTTGATTCTTCATTCTTCACTTTTCATTCTTCACTTTCTCTTGTTGCCATGGTTCCCATGCAGGTTTACAACACTTTGCAGGTGCCTGAAGAGCGTGGGCGGCTGATGCAAGTGCGCCATCTGATAATTGGCGGCGGGGCAATCGACGACACCATGGCGGCGGAACTCCGAACGTTTCCCAATGCCGTATGGAGCACTTACGGCATGACCGAAACGCTGTCGCACATTGCCCTGCGCCGGCTCAGCGGACCGGATGCCAGCGAGTGGTACACTCCGTTCGACACGGTGACGGTCGGTCTGAACGCAGAAGGATGTCTTGTTATAGATGCTCCGGAAGTCTGTCCCGCCGTGTTGGAGACCAACGACCGTGCCGAGATAGCACCCGATGGGCGGCGTTTCCGCATCCTCGGTCGCCGTGACAATGTTATTTGCAGTGGTGGGGTGAAGATACAGATAGAAGAGGTTGAGCGTGCACTGAATCCGCATCTGCCGTTCCCTTATGTCATAACGCGGTGCCGTGACGCCAAGTTCGGCGAGGCCGTCGTGATGCTCATGCAGTCGGATGATGTGGACATGGCGCGCGAGGCATGCCGCCGCGTGCTGCCCCGCTACTGGCAACCGAAGCATTATCTGCCCGTTGCCGCCATTCCGATGACGGAGACGGGCAAACCGGCGAGGAAGCGGGCGGAGGAAATAGCGGGAGAAATGGCAGGTAAAATATAAATTTATCGGGAAGAAACCTAAATATTCACAAAGTAGGGACATATTTTTGTATTTGTCCGCCTGTAATATGCCGAAATTCTACGCATGTTATAAACGGACAAATACAAGAATATGTCCCTACTTTATGTGGAATATTATTTCCTTTTATTGCTTTATCTTCAGCACCGGAGCAATCGTGTTGACTTTCTCCGGCAGTGTGACGGTGAGCTTGCCTCCGGCCTGCGAGAACTTCACTTTGCCGTAACCGAGCAGTTCTATTGATTTTATTTTTTCGGCGGCAAGGCTGCGGATGCTTACCGTCATGTCGTCGGGCCATGCAAGAGCCGTGGCATATATGACGTTGCCTTTGGCGGTGAAGCGGATTTCGTCGGCGCCGGCCTTGGTGTATTGGCCGTCGTTGAAGCCCTGCGCATTGATGGCGATGTCGCTGTCGGCGATGGGACCCTCGCCGAAGACACGCCACGGGCGGGTGCCGACGATGCTCTCCTTGTTCACCTTCATCCATGCGCCGAGTTCGCGGAGGATGGCCTCCTCTTTTTCGTCGAATGTGCCGTCGGCGCGGAGCGGAACGTTGAGCAGCATGTTGCCGTTCTTGCTCACTATGTCGACGAGCAGCTTCACCACCGTAGCGGCCGATTTATAGCGTCCGCGCTCGTACGTGCTGGTGTTGTAGTGCCAGTCGCCGAGGCAGTTGCAGCACTGCCACGGCTGTTCCATAATTTTGTTCGGCGCTCCGCGCTCCACGTCCCATACAAGCGCCTGCTTCTGCTCGTCGGTGAGTATTTTGCCGAACACCACTCCCGGGTCGGCCTTGCCACCGTTGCGTGTCCGCGTGGCGGTCTTTGTCTTCAGATGGTGGTTGTACATGTGCGCCGTAATCTTCATTCCCGCATCGCTTACGGGGTAGAACGGCAGTACGGTTACGTCAAAGTAGATAAGGTCGGGCGAATAGCGGTTGATGGCGTCGAGCGTGCGGTTGTAGAAGTTGGTGATGTATTCCTCTGTCGGTATCACGGCACCGTTGCCCCATCCCCACTGACTGTGTATACCGCCGTTGTCCCACATTTTGTCGCTCATGTCGTGGTTCTGTGCGTAGAGTTTCTGCGGGTCGAGCCCCTTCCACCACTTCTCCGTTCCGTCGGCGTTTGGGCGGTAGCCGTCTTCCTTCGTCAGCCATCCGTCGTATTTCACACCGCGTTTCTCTCCTTTCAGGTCGAAACGTCGCGCCGGCTCATACCACATCCAGGCATGGTCGGCGTGGAACGATATGCCGAAGGGCAGTCCCGCCTTCTTTGCCGCTGCCGCCCATCCGGCGAGGATGTCGCGCCGCGGTCCGATGTTCACGGAGTTCCATTCTTGATACCGGCTGTCCCAAAGGTCGAAGTTGTCGTGATGGTTGCCGAGCACGAAGAAATACTCCGCGCCTACTTCCTTGTAGAACTGCACGAGTTTCTCCGGTTCCCACTTCTCCGCCTTGAACAGCGGCAGCACGTCCTTGAAGCCGAACTCCGACGGGTGACCGTAGTGCTTGAGATGGTGGTTATACTTGCCCGTACCTTCCATGTACATTTCGCGGGCCATCCAGTCGCCCGAACCCTCCACGCACTGAGGCCCCCAATGTGCCCAAATGCCGAACTTTGTGTTGCGGAACCACTCTGGCGTCTCGTATTGGCGCAGCGACTCCCATGTCGGTTCGTACTGTCCCTTGTCCATCGGCTCCTGCGCCTCGCTCACTTTCACCTGATATTCCTGTGCCGTGGCTGTTGTCGCGGTAATTAATAAGGCTGTGACAGCGGTCAGGCGGAAAGATTTGATTTTGAACTTAATCATCATTATTTTTTATTTTATAAATACTGTCCGTTGTGAAAAACATTGTCGTTCCTATTATAATAGGCATTATAAGGATAAATGCTCCTTTTTTCTTTTTAATAGTTTTGGCAAGATATGAATTCTTTTATTTCCTCTTCGGTTGGAAGTTCTATCATATACTTCTGTACAAAGATGTTAGGGTCTAATCCTGCTGTTGCATATTTGACTAAAGTATCTCCCTTTTCAGTGCACAAAAGGATGCCTATGGGCGGATTATCGTCCGGCTGCATCACTTCAGACTTGAAATAGTTAAGATACATGTTTAGTTGTGAAGCATATTCGTGGCGGAACTTGTCTATCTTTAATTCTATGATAATATGACATTTCAATATACGGTGATAAAACACGAGGTCGGCAAAGAAATAATCTTCATCAATCAATATGCGTTTTTGTCGCGCCTCAAAGCAGAAACCATGTCCCATTTCCAACAGAAAGTGTTGCAGGTTGTCAAGAATGGATTGTTCCAAACCGTTTTCTGTCATCAATGCGCGGTCATTCAGTCCCAAGAATTCCAATGTGACAGGAGTGTTTACAACATCTTTGGGTTGCAATACTGTGGCTTGCTGCCTGACCAATGAGGATAAAGTGTCTTTGTTCTTGGATAGTCCGCAACGTTCGTAATACAAGGACGCTATTTGTCGCTCCAATTCTTTATATGACCAGCATCCGCGAATGGTTTCCATTTCATAGAACGCACGTTTTACGGGATTGTCTATTGCAGAAATCAGCATGAAGTTGGAGTATGTAAGCCTGTTAAAGAGTTTGTCCGCCGGAATCATCCATTCCGTTGCTGTTGCCAAATCGGCGGATGACGTCCGCCGGATGTCCATTGCCAAATCGGCGGATGCCATCCGCCGATTTGGCTCTATGAGTTCACCATATTTTTGAATTTGCGATATGGTGTATTGTATAACAGGTTCTTTGAGCTGAGGATAAACAATATAGAACCGCCTGAACTCACGGAACCTGCGTTCGTTCAGTCCCTTTATTTTCAACCGCTGTTCAAGTTTCTTTAACATATGCTCCCCGTATGCGGCACGATCTTCTCCGTTTTGTTCAAATTCCACGATATAGTAGCCCATAAGCCAGTTACGGGATGTGAGGGCAAGGTTTACGGCGTGTGCAGCTTGTGTCTGCAGCGTGTTCTGTATCGTGCCGATATGTTGTATTAATGCTTCAAAATTCATGTTGCTATATATAAAGAATGTACAGGCAATTCTGCCTCCGTTTATTCAAAAGTCAGCTCAACGGGGCCGAGCAGTCCCGACGGGAGCAATGGTGAGTCGGCGGTGAAGAACTTGAAACAGCCCACTGTCTTGCGGCCTTTCGACGGACGCGGCGTGCCGTTGCGCAGCCAGTCGGGTATGGACTTCATGAAGCGTCCGGCAACGGGATTTCCCGGTGCGTATGAATAATGGAACGGCTCCGACCATTCTATATCATCAGGCTCACGTTCGTCTCCTATCATCCGGTTGGGCCACAGGTTGGTCACATCTATCTCTATCGTGTTGTCCCCCTTGTGCAGGGTCGGCGTGATGTCGAGCAGGAACGGGGCTTTCCACATGACAGGGAACGCTTTTCCGTTGACGCGCACGGCCGCCATGTTCTTGACGTCTCCGAGACTGAGCACGGCGCGTCGGCCGTTCAGCTGCTTTTTCTTCAGCGTCACGGTGCGGGTGTAGGTGGCTGTGCCGGAGAAATAGCGGAGTTCGTCCGTTGCCGATGTCGTCCAGTCGAAGAGCGTATCGGTCGTGACGGTCGTCGGACCGTCGGCCGATATCGGGAAGGAGATAGTCCAGCCCTTACTGATATCTACGGATGCAGCGGGAGCGTCGCCGTGCCGTGTGAGCAGGGCGTTTTCAGACGGATTGGCTCCGGCGGCATACATATAGGCTGTCGGTGTCATGGGTTGCGGTCCGCAGATGACGAGGAAACGCGAACCGTTAGGTTCAATCGAAATGACGATGCTGTCTTTCTGCTGCTGTGCGTCCATCGTTACGGAGTAGGGGTCCCACAGTTCCACGCTGCGCTCTCCGGCGAAGGCGGCCATGCTGAGAGTGTCGGCCACCGTGCGGTCCGTCGGGTTACAGAGGAAGATGATGTCGTTGGCACCATCGGTGCGGCGATAGGTCTTGAAGCGGTCTGTCAGACTGAGCTGGTCTTTGGCCGGCACTCCGCGCTGCAGGAGCGACTGGCAGCGCGCCATATAGTCGAACAGAGCGCGTGCACCGCCCGCCTTCCACCATGTCTGCCCGGGCACAAACTGCGTTCCCCATTTGCCGAACGACATTCCCGGCTCAATGTCCGGCCATGGATTGGCGGCGCCGGCGTGGAGCATCATGCGGTTTACGCCGGTGCAGAATGCACGGTCGCACACGGGTTTGAGCGACTGCGGGTCATCCTGCCATGCGTGCAGCGGCCAGCACGTGAAGGCTTCGGCCACGAGCATGCGGCGCTGCGTGTTGCGCATCACCTTCTCGTGTCCTCTCATGTCCTTCCATCCCCAGTCGGGCTTCACCCAAAACTCGGTGGCAGCGATGGCATTGGGCGATTCTTTCAGAATTTTGTAAATGTCGAGCACGCGGAACGGCTTCTGTCCGCCTGTGCCATAGGGTTGGATGAGCAGCTGCATGCCCGGTGTCCGTTCGGCCAGCTCTGCCATATAGCCGTAGTAGTTTTCGGCGAAAAGCGATGTCAGCACGTCGGTGAAGTCCTTTTTGAATCGGGCGTCCTCTTCCTTGCTGCCGATGACGGCACGCCCGACGATAGATGGCAGATATGGCATTAGGTTGTAGCCCTTGCGCGAATGGAACTCGTCGGGCAGAACTACGCTCCAGTCCTGTCCGCCCGCCTCGTAGCTGTCTATCTCAATTCGGTTGAACGTTTTGCCGGCCATGTCTCCAGCCAAGTCTATGAGCATCTGCGGATAGCCGTCCCAAAAGTGTTTCACGGCTTCGCGGCGCATTTTGTCACATTCCAGTCCCTGTCCCGACACCGGCGACTGTGCCTCGTTGGTCTTTCCGTTGGTGGTGTGGCCGAAGCGCAGCACCGCGGGATGGGTATTCAACATATCCGCCATCTGTCGGGGAACGGTCAGGGTGCCGTCGGCCGCCATATATTGCGTAATGTCGATGATGTCATCCTTGCTTACGGTGGAGTCGGCGGGCATGGCCAAAACGGCAATGTCTTCATAGTAATTGTATTTCGGGTCGACCTCAGGTTTGGGGAGCATGACAGTAAATCCTCCTTTTCCTTTCGTCTTTCCTTTTTTTATTTTTAGAATATCCTCAGCCTTCAGTCGTATTTCGGAGAATACGAGTTTCTGCATCGAATACTCCGGTGTGACGTTGCCGTAGGCGCTCGACGACCATCCCGGACAGTTGTGTGTGCCGAAGCTCAGTCCCAGCCGCCGGCACTCCTCCATCGCCCATCGCATCATCGTCTTCCACTTCCCGCTGCCGATGGCGCATGTAGGGTCGCCCACAAGGCTCTGCATGTCGCCACCTATTTGGAAGTTCTGCACGCCCGCCAGTCCCGCGGCCTTAAACGCCTCAAGGTCTTTGGTGATGCCTTCCTTTGTTACGAGTCCGTCCATCCATTGCCAGATGATGAGCGGGCGGTTCTCGTCTGTGGGGTTGAGAAAACCGTCTTTGTATGGCGTTTGTGCGCCGGCTGCCATCGGCCAGCACGCTACTAACATTGCCGCTACCGACATATATTTCCTTATTCTGTTCATGATTTGTTTGTAGTGGATTGTAGATTTGTTTGTTATAGAAGTCATTGTTTTGCAAGGAGAATTTGTCAAGAACATTGTATCTCCTGCAAATATACGCCAAAAGGCTGACATGGCCAAACAAAAGATATGTATTTATGTGCGTATCCCGATAAATTTGTGTAACTTTGCAGCCGCTTTCTGCGCGTGGCCACGTCTTTATGGCGATGATTGCTTTTGCATAGGTGGCTTCGGCGGGGCGCAATGACAATGGAGTGCTTGACTAACCTCCTTTAACAAAACAAGAATTATGAAACATGACAACCGTCAGGTCAGTGTGCTGTTCATGCTATTCGGCATACTGTTCTGTGTCTGCCTGATTACGGCAAACGTGCTTGAAACCAAGCAAATAGCATTGGGGCCGGTGAACATCACCGGCGGCTTGTTGGTATTTCCAGTGTCTTATATCATCAACGATTGCGTCTGCGAAGTGTGGGGCTATGGCCGTGCACGGATGCTGATATGGACGGGATTTGCCATGAACTTCCTTTTCGTGCTCTTCGGAGCTGTGGCCGATGCCATTCCCGGTGCACCGTATTGGAATGGCGATGAGGGTTTTCACGCTGTTTTCGGACTCGCCCCGCGCATTGCCGCCGCATCTTTTGTGGCTTTTCTTGTCGGGTCGTTCATCAATGCCTACGTGATGAGTCGCATGAAGGTGGCGTCGGCAGGCCGCAACTTCTCCGTGCGTGCCATTCTCAGTACGGTGTTCGGCGAAACCGCCGACTCGCTTCTCTTCTTCCCGCTGGCCTTTCTCGGCGTGTTGCCCATTGCCGAGTTGCCGTCGCTGATAATATCCCAAGTGGTACTCAAGACGCTTTACGAAATAATCATCCTGCCGATAACCATCCGTGTTGTTCGCTTCACCAAACGCTATGAGGGCGAAGACGCGTATGACAGGAACATAGACTATAATGTGTTCAGTTTTAGGAGTAGTTTTAGGAGTTAGAGGAGTTAAAGGAGTTATCGCTTCCTGCGGTCGCTCAGTAGTTAAAGACGTATG
>ENA-OYXX01000824-OYXX01000824.1-human-gut-metagenome-genome-assembly--contig:-NODE-824-length-13110-cov-4.168671_pt1 | contig 13110 bp, 10 predicted proteins | sample MGYA00243976_ERZ653434 | MGnify/ENA primary metagenome ERZ653434 (study PRJEB26926, sample SAMN06165112) | human gut metagenome | biome: ENVO:00009003; feature: ENVO:2100002; material: ENVO:00002003...
GCATACGAGATCTAGTACGGTCTCGTGGGCTCGCAGATGTGTATAAGAGACAGCTGTTATCTTCTCGTCGTTAGCCATATAGTTATAACTTGGTCAAGACTGTATGTCGAGAGTGCGCGCGCCAAGGAGGTAAACCTTGCGGCATATCTCTCGCGCCTGACGCTGAGCTTCACGGCCTCCTCTGAGGTCGGCATATGAGATGCGTTTTCCCACCCTGATTTCAAAGCGGCGGCCTACACAGCGGAAGACCTCGCCGGGCAGAAGCACCATCTCGAAATTGAATCTCAGTCCGAGACGCGTCCTAAGTTTTGCAAAATTATAAAAAAAGTTTGAATTGCGGCCGCCAAAGTAGAGCGGAATTATATCGCGGCCCGACTCGATTGATTTATTGACAAACATCTTGTGCCACTCCAGATCATGGATACGCCCGCGGCGTCCGCGGCGCGACACCAGTCCGGCGGGAAACACAATCACAGGACCGTCACCGGCAAAGACGTCACTGATCTGTCCTGCCTCAGAGCGCGACTGAGCCCCAAGTTTATTGACGGGGACAAAGATGTCAGAGAGCGGTTTGAGCACGGTGAGAAGATCGTTAACCACAAATTTCACCGGACGTCCGGGGTGACGCCGGGCCACCATGTCGATGATGGCGATGCCGTCAAGAGCGCCGAGCGGATGATTGCAGACATATGTAACACGCGAGTCATCGCCTGCAGGGAGAAGCTCGACGTCGCGAATATCATAGGTGACATGGAGGTCATTTAGAACACCGACGCAAAAATCAGCGCCCCGGCGGTCGCCGTTATGCTCAAGCAGCCAGTTCAGTTTATCCTGACACACAAGCCTTTTAGCCCAGGCAATCAACGTCTTTGGGATATAACGGTAATAACGGGGGAGACGCTGGCGCAGGACCGCGTCGACATCGATTCTCATCGCTACATCTCTCTCTGTTTGCACGTGTGACATTAAGGCTTACCGCATTGTGTTTGAAGCTGCAAATTTAGTCATTTTCGGCCGAAAACACGTATCTTTGCATCACAAAATACCCCACTATGATTTTTCGCATAATCGGACCCGAGAGATTTCCGGGTGCATTTTTCAGTGACCGGGCCGCCGCGGCTGACGATTCAGAGCCGCCAATATGCTTCATCGCCACTCTCGGCTGGAGCGCCGGGGAGGTTGCAGACGCTATTGCTTCTGCCGCCGGGACACCTGTCGCAGCCTTAGTCATAACAGACACGACCGACTGCCCCACATCTGACGACGAGACATCGCGCGCCGGTGAGATATGCCGCGAGCGAGGCATCACGCTGACTCATCTGACATTTGCGCCCATTGCGGGCACGGGCATGACCGGGCGATGGCGAGACACCGTCAACGCAATCTATCGCGGCATCTACTGTCATGTTGTCGGTAACACCGCGCGGGCATCGATTATCCACGCTCTCGATGCCGCAGAGGTTGCAGTCAGAGCAGCTATGCACGGAGGTCACCACTATGTCAGCGACAACTATAACCCGACTGTTGATGCCATAGCCGACGCTCTGGCGCGCCGCATCGACGACAAACGCATCGCCGTGCTCAAACCGCGGCAGGCGCACACGATGGCATGGCTGACCGACCTCTTCACCCTCGGCCATGCCGGCGCACGCAAACGCCTCGAAAGGGACACAACCGACGCCCTATTCACCTCTACGCAGATTCTCGAGGATATTGATTATCAGCCGAGAGATACCGTCAGCTACCTCACAAACCACATCTACACCGATGAAGACCTCTGACCGTCTGTCAGCCGCTGCACACGACACCGCGCTGTCGCTGAAATCGCTCGTGAAGGTGGCGCTGAAATCGCGCCGGACAACGCTCAAGCGCGCCAAACAGAAGGGCCCTCTGATAATCATGGGTAACGGTCCGTCACTGAGGCAAACCATGGCCGAACATTCAGACCGACTGCTCTCATGCAACACCATGGCCGTCAATTTCGCGGCCAACTCCCCGGAATTCAAGACGCTTAAGCCCAAATACTATATCCTGGCAGACGACCACTTTTTCACTAAAGGAGACACTAATGTTGAGCGTCTATATGAAAACATCAACTCCGTCACCCATGATATGACCCTCATCGTGCCCCGCGGCGCGTCTCCCCGAATCACCAATCGACTGGTCAGGGTGGTCACATTCAATAATGTCGGCGCCGAAGGATTCACCGGGCTAACCCACAAGTTGTTTGACTGTGGACTGGCGATGCCTCGGCCGCGCAACGTGATGATACCGGCTATAATGTCGGCAATCAGGCTCGGTTATCGTGAAATATATCTGACCGGAGCAGACCATACATGGACCCGCACCCTCAGCGTCGACGAGCACAACCGCGTGGTCAGCATCCAGCCCCACTTCTATGAAGAAAACAATCACGAGAAAGAGCGCATAGCCTCAGTATATGAGAATGTGACGATAGACTCAATACTCGAGAGCTTCGCCATAGCTTTCAGGGCATACCGCGACATCGCACGCTATGCCACAAGCCGCGGTATCAGCATCTATAACGCCACACCGGGCTCGTTTATCGACGCCTTTGAGCGTCGCAATCTCTGACGACACCCCTCCGACCCTAAAGACACGAAAAAAGCCGCATCTCACGATGCGGCTGATTTCGTTGTTACTTGCATAATCTTATCGCAAGTCAGCATTAAACACGATTTTCTTCACACTTCTATTGTCTATACTTCCAGTGTTCAATTTAAGAAGTCTTTTTTACCGTTCAAAATTATCGCAATTCCTTTAACTGATAACTAATTTTACACACTGCAAAATTACACTGCCAAATCAATATGTGTAGCGTCTATTTGGGCTGTCTAAAGCCATTCTAAATTATCTAAACCTTATATCTCTGATTATTTGAGATATAGTGTCTGCAATCAGGGTCGTATTTCTAAAAAGTATTGGCATTTTTATAAGAAACAAGACCTTTAGACGCCACCTGAAAAATCTACCTCCGAGAAGTCAAAATACGAGAAATCTTACCATCAAAGACTCACAAATAGACACCTAACATATTGATTATAAATCAGAGTCCGATTCAGCAATCAAAAAATTAGATTTACCTGTCAAGGATCGACCACGAAACCTAAGCGATACGGCCAATTGCGACCACATCGGAGTCGAATGAATCTCGCGAAATGGCTCGTGAACGGAGCTTGTTGCGGTAAGTGTAGACCGTGTTAAGCGACAGTCCGAGGAATCGGGCCACGGTGATTGCATCGTCGATGCCCAGACGCGCGAAAGCGAGAACCCTCAGTTCGGGTGTCAGTTCAGTTGGCGAAGGCGTGACGATCTGCTTGTCTGGAAGTAACAGCGCATTGACACGCTCGGCAAAATCAGGACATATACGGGCAAAACCGCGGTCGAAGGCCGCGAAACGTTCGGCCTGCAAGCCCTCCCCTACTGGGCGTCGCAACAGCGATACGAGATCATCGAGCTGTCCGGCAGCAATTTTACGACGTGCCACACGGTTGAAGTCCTCATGGTGTTCCTGTTCGCCGGCCGTTATTTCAAGGAAATTTCCGATTGCCTCGTCACGCGCATCGTTGGCGCGGACAAGCGCGTCGGAGCGCAAACGCTCGGCACGAAGGCGGCGGCAGAGACGCCAACGGCTGAAGACAACACCCGTCAGGACGAGAATCACGGCCACCAGAGCTATTATGTAGCGCCACTCGCGTTCATGGGTATAGGAGAAATAATCGTCGATAGCATCTGGATATTCACGAAGAAAATGACCTGCTCTGGCAATATCACCGGCAGCGGAAGAATTTGAAAAGGCATATGCCAGATACTTGCGGCCAAGTTCCGACTCTCCGCGGTCAAGCATGTCAAAACCGAGAAAAGAGAGCGCAGGTCCGACCATGTCACCGCGATTGAGGTCATAGAGCGATGCCAGACCGAGGTAGTAGGTGGCATCGTCAATGCGTCCCTTTTCCCTAAGCAGACGCGAGAGCAGGAATGCTGCGCGCGAAATCTCGTAGGCATCAGCCGAACGGCTTCTGACGACTTCTGTATACGCAGCGCGGGCGCGCTCTTTATCGCCGTTAAGGTCATATTTCACACCCGATAAGAGCGAATTGATAGGCGACCACGAATAGTGGCAGGTCTTCAGCGAATCGACAAACCGCCCCCCCTCGGCAAAGTGAGACGAGGAGTCAGTGGTTCCGCCATAAAGCGCAATAGCACCAAAATGAATCTTGGCCATGGCTGCAAACGCCCTACCGCGGTTCTGGGGGAAAATCCCATTTTTCATCTCTGTACGGACATCGTCGAGAGCCTCAGCCACCACACCGGTCACAGGATAGCCTGCTGCACGCGTCAGGACGGCCCACTGACGGGTCACGGCGTCACCGCTCTGCTCGGCGAGACTTATGACACGCCCGCAGACCGCAATCATCGAGTCAAGATTGAGTGTTTCGTATTCAGTGATGATGTCACGCATCAGAGCGAGACGTCCCGCAGATGATTTTGTGATGCCAAGGACCTTTTTCATGGAGTCAACCTGGGCGCGACGATCTTCGACCAACGATGGGAATCGGTCGAGAGACTTGTCGATTAGCGGCTTCAGATCCTCGAACGTCGAGGGCAGCAGCATATCATCAGCCGCGCACCGTAAACCAAACAAGCAAAATAGAAGTGAGATTATTAATAATCTGGTCATGATAGATAATCGGTGATATTTGAAAAGGCCAATGCAAAAATAAGAATAATAATTGAAAGTAAACTAATAAATCACACAAAACTCACAAAAAAACTCACAAATCGCCTCTACAGACATCACCTTCAATCTGTCAGGCATCTATATCGGGACATCTCAACGATTCAATTAAATCGTTGCAAATCAGTTTGGTGCCAACTAAGCATCACTAATATTCCCTTAGAATCACCTCAACATATATTGTAAACGAAGACGTAGGGTGTAATTTTGTAAACAAAACCAAGAAGCGAATGAAAAGAAGGAAGCCCCCTCAAGGCGATAGCGAACAGGAGGCCGACAGTTTAACATTAGGGTTAAATGGATGAGCCATGCCGTGACGCAGGCGTCGGCAATTCCAGATAATTGAAATAGTGCAAAAAGTAAATGTGTTTTATGTTAGGTTTGTCAGCCTTTTCGGCTACAACAAGAACAGGTCGCTGCGTGAGCAGCGGCCTGTTCCCGTTAAGGTGCGGTCAGATGGTTGCAGAGCCTCCTGAATGTAGCCGGCAAACTGCGTTCGTCTCCTTTTAACATCGTTAACTTTCAAGTGTGAAAAAATGTCACTAAATTTGGGGTGTGCAATGGCGCCGTCTGACGAACAAAGCGGCGGTCAAAAGCGTTTGATTTATAAATCGTCAGGGGCATCGCGATGATAGAGACACCTGGCAAACAAAGAATTAACGTTAAACAGCAACTGATTTATGAGCAACAAAACAAGTTCCGAGGGAACACCTCAGGTGATGCGCAACGTCTTCGGCATCATCATGATACTCGTCTACATAGGCATGGGTGTGCTTATGTTTATCAACTTCTTCCAGTTCTCAGAAAGCTGGACATGGGTGCGCTGGACATTAGGCATTCTGTTTATTGTCTACGGCTTCTGGAGGGCATACCGCCAGTTCAAAGGCACAGACTACAGCCGTGACGAATAAACGCCGAGCCTGACACATGACAGAACCGAGACTAACAGGAAAGCCCCTCTCAGGAGGACCTTCTTGTCATAGCGGCATTTTTTACTGAATACCTTCTAAACCAACACCGTCGTCAACGGTCTAAAAGATATGAGACTAAGGACTATCACAAAGGCACTCATCGTGGCGACCGTCATCGCCGCCGGGGCCGGGCTAAGCTCATGCGATAAGAAAGCCACCTCGTCATCATCGTCGGGCATGGCCAAGATTGCATGCGACCAGTCATTTGAGAACATAATGCAGCAGGAAATCGAGGTCTTCGAGTATATCTACCCGAAAGCAAACATCATGCCCTATTATGTTGACGAGCAGGGCGCCATTGACTCGCTGATGAACCTCGGCGACGTCAAGTCAGCCGTCATCACGCGCCCGCTCACCGAAAAGGAGAAGAAATATCTTGAAGACCACCGCAAGCACGTCAAACAGATGCGTATAGCGGTCGACGCCATCGCGCTCATTTCAAATCCGGCCAACGACTTGGAAGAGCCGATCACGCGCAGCGAGTTGGGCAAAATACTCGCTGGCGAAATCACCCGCTGGGACCAGATAGGGCCCTCAAAGATGGGTAAAATCGACGTAATATTCGAGCATCAGGCCTCAAGCACCGTCAAATATATGCGCGACTCGCTCATGAACGGACGTCCGTTCGGGCCCAATGTCTTCGCCCAGAAGACCCCCGAAGATGTCTTCAAAGTGGTTTCGGAGAACAAAAACGCCCTTGGAATCATCGGCGTGAGCTGGATTTCGAGTGACCTGAAAGGACGCACTCCGACGACCGAAGAGCTGGCGCAGAGTCTTGAGCGCAACGACACCACGTCGCTTGAATTCAACCAGGCCATCAAGGTGCTGAAAGTGCGCGCCGACAGCGCTCTGACCGCCTATAAGCCCTATCAGGCATATATCTTCGACGGCTCCTACCCTCTCTATCGCTCGATATGGATGGTCACCGTTGCTCCAGGCTCGAGCCTCGGCCACGGCTTCTATAGCTTTGTCACCGGATTCCAGGGACAGAAACTGATTCAGCTGACAGGCGTGCTCCCCGCCATCGTCAGACCGCGCATGGTCAGCGTCAACTGAACGGCGCTGCATAATAAAGAGACACTCCGATCGTTATTATTGAAAAACTTAAACATAACCCATTGCAATGAAATTCAAATCTATCGTTTTCGCTCTTGCCATCGCCTCGGCACCGGTGTCAGTCATGGCCCAGGGCGGCTATCAGGACGGCGTGGACTACTACAACGCTGACCGTTTCGAGCAAGCCAAGATTATCCTCAACAAGACTCTCAACGAGTCAGGCACAGACAAATCACAGGCTTACTACTATCTGGGATGCATCGACATGCGCGAAGGCAACACCGCAGGCGCCAAAGCCAACTTCGAGAAAGGTCTGGCAGCAGGCGACTTCGCCCTCAACAACGTCGGTCTGGGTGAAATCGCCCTCAAGAGCGGCGACAAAGGCACAGCCAAAAACTACTTCCAGACCGCCGAGAAGTTAGGCAAAAAAGACCCCGAGGTATCGGCAGCCATCGCACGCGCATACTTCAACGTCGACCCCGTTGCCTATGCAAAAGACATTGACAAATATGTGGCCAAAGGCCTGAAAGACTCCAAGAACCTCGGCGCATCAATCTACGTGCTCCAGGGCGACATGGCAGCCAAAAAAGATATCGGTCAGGCAGCAGGTTACTATGAGCAGGCAATGATTTATGACGAACAGGCCGGCAACATCAACCCCGAGGCCTACGTCAAATATGCCAACCTCTACAACAACACCACCGAGAAGACCAACAAGAAATACGCCATCAGCAAACTCGAAGAGCTGAAGTCGAAACTCCCCAACTCGGCACTGGCTCTGCGCGAGCTCGCCGAGAAATACTATGACGCCGAACAGTACTCCAAAGCCGCTCAGGTCTACAAGGAGTATATGAGCAACCCCAACCACTTCCAGCAGGACGAACAGCGTCTCTGCCAGCTGCTCTACTTCGACAACAAGAATGACGAATCGCTGGCCATCGCCAAAAATATTCTGAAGAACGACCCCTCGAACCACTATATGTATCGTATGGTGATGCTCAATGACGTCGCTCTCAAGAACTACACCGAAGCCGCCGAATATGGCGCCAAGCTCTTCGGCGCCAAAGACGTGACACTCACCTCGATGGACTACAACACCTATGCCGAAGCTCTCGAAAACCTCGGCCGCAACGACGAGGCTGTCAAAATCTACGAGTCTGGCTACAACGCCAACCCGGAGAAAAACAAAGAGATGCTCGCAACCATCAGCTCGCTCTACTCTGACCTGAAAGACTATGGCAAGGCAGCCGAATATCAGCAGAAATATGTTGACCTCGGCGGAGCATCGCTCAACGACCTCTTCACCCTGGCCAACCGCTACCGCAACCTCGCCCTCTCGCAGCCCGAAGGCTCGGCTGAGCGCACCGAATCGGCCAAGAAAGGTCTCGTCTATATCGACCAGGCTCTCGAAACAGCCGCAACCAAGGCTCCCCTCTACCGCAACCGCGCCGTGCTGCTCCAGCTCCGTGACGGTCAGAAAGCCACCGAGGAACTCGTAGACACTTACAAGAACCTCATCAGTGCTCTCGACGAGAATCCCGACAACAAAACCACACAGGCTGACCTCTACAAATCGGCTTACGCCACCATCGGTTCATACTACTACACCGCCGGCGACAAAGCCAACGCCAAGGTCTACTATCAGAAGCTCTATGAAATCGCTCCTGACACTCCCGGACTCGGCGATATGATCAAGAAGCTCTGAGCCCCCTGCCTGAATAAGAAATAGCAAACCCCGGGGCCGCGGTCGACAATGACATCGCGGCCCCGTTTTCAACACCTGACCCACCACACCAAGCACGACACAATGTCAAACCTGCCACCACTGGCCGAGCGCCTCAGACCACGCACACTCGACGACTATATCGGACAGACCCATCTGACGGGTCCGGACGGAATAGTGCGCCGCATGATTGAGACGGGCCAGATAGCCTCATTCATCCTCTGGGGACCGCCGGGAGTTGGCAAAACGACGCTTGCCCGCATCATAGCCAACACTCTCGACACACCCTTCTACACCCTGTCGGCAGTCTCAGCGGGGGTAAAGGAGGTGCGCGAGGTCCTCGACCGCTGTCGCGCTGACGCCGCCAGCATATTCTCTAAAGGGCGTCCGATACTCTTCATCGACGAAATCCACCGCTTCAACAAGTCGCAGCAGGACAGCCTGCTCGGAGCCGTCGAGAGCGGTATCGTCACACTCATCGGCGCCACCACCGAGAATCCGTCGTTTGAGGTCATACGCCCCCTGTTATCCCGCGCTCAGGTCTACACCCTGCGTCCGCTCGACGACACGATGCTCGCGGCGCTCCTCAACCGTGCGCTGACCAAAGACAACCGCCTCGCCGGGCGAAGCATCGACGTCCGCGAAACTGAGGCTCTTTTCAGATTTGCCGGCGGCGACGGCCGCAAACTGTTAAACATTCTCGACCTCCTCGATGGTTCCACGGCCGAAGACAACACCATAGTCATAGACAACAAAACGGTCACGGAGCGTCTCCAGACCAATCCGGCCGCATATGACAAAAACGGCGAGATGCACTATGACATCATCTCGGCATTCATCAAAAGCATACGCGGCAGCGACCCGGATGCGGCCATCTACTGGCTCGCGCGCATGATAAGCGGTGGCGAAGACCCGGCCTTCATCGCGCGCCGTCTTGTCATTGTAGCCGCCGAAGACATCGGTCTGGCCAACCCCAATGCGCTGGTGGTGGCAAATGCCGCTTTCGACACGGTCCACAAAATTGGCTGGCCCGAAGGTCGTATCCCTCTGGCCGAGGCCACGGTCTATCTCGCCACATGTCCCAAAAGCAACTCAGCATATATGGCCATCGACGCAGCTATGGCGGTTGTCGAGAAGACCGGCAATCTGCCCGTACCGCTCCATCTGCGCAATGCGCCTACGAAAATGATGAAAGAGATGGGATACGGCGCGGACTACAAATATGCCCACAACTATCCCGGCCACTTCGTCAGACAGCAGTTCATGCCGTCGGAGCTCGGCCATCAGGACTTCTGGCAACCGGCCGATAACCCGTCGGAGACACGCATGGCTCAGCTCCAGACACAGCGCTGGAACAGCCCTGACACGACACCGGAAGCAGGCGACAAAGGCAAATGACATTTTGCCAACCCGTGAATAATCAGTAACTTTGCGCTGTGCGACAGCACACTCCCCAAAATAAGAGAAATCATACTTACCATAACAAAACAATCAGCTCATGAAAAAAACATTCGCAGCCGCGGCCGCCGTCATCGCCTTACTCGGCACCGGCATCACCGCGTCGGCCCGCCACTCTAAGGCAGAACCCGGCGACGTCATCCTCCATGCCTGGTCATGGTCGTTCGACACAATCGCAAAAAACATGAAAGACATCGCCGAAGCAGGCTACACCTACGTGCAGACCTCGCCGGCCAACACCTGTTACGTCGGCGAAGAGGGCGGTATGGCTCTCTTCTCCAAAGACGGAGACAAAGAGAGAGGCAAATGGTATTACCACTACCAGCCCACCGACTGGAAAATCGGCAACTATATGCTCGGCACGCGCGACGACTTCAAGGCCATGGCCGACAGCGCCATGAAGTATAATGTCAAGATAATCGTAGACGTGCTTCCCAACCACACAGCAATTGACACCGCAGCTGTGCTCCCCGGACTCCTTAACGCTGTCGGAGGACGCGAAAATCTCTATCATGCCAACGGCTTCAAACCCATCACCAAGTGGAACGACCGTCTGGAGTGCACCACCGGCGAGATGGGCGGCCTCCCCGACGTCAACACCGAGAATCCCGACTTCCAGTACTACTATCTGCAGTATGTCAATGACCTTGTGAACCTCGGCGCACGCGGTTTCCGCTATGACACGGCCAAGCACATCGGTCTGCCCAGCGACCCGCTCGACCCCAAAGCCAAACAGAATGACTTCTGGGACATCGCCACAGGCCGCAAAGGCGTCAAAGGGTTGTCGCTGCTGATGCCCGACTCGCTGTTTATCTACGGCGAGGTACTTCAGGACAAAAACGTCAAAGAGAAAGAATATGCCGAATATGTTGACCTGACCGCAAGCAACTACGGCCACACCCTGCGCCACGCGCTCGAGAAACAGTCAGGCGACTCGGCCAATCTGGCCGACTGGAGCCATCCAACTCCCGACAATCTCGTCACCTGGGTTGAAAGCCATGACACCTATGCCAACGCCCACGAGAGCGCTCATCTCAACGATGATGCCATACGTCAGGGATGGGTCTATCTGGTTTCGCGCGCACAGGGCACACCGCTGTTCTTCAGCCGTCCGGCAGGACGCACACCCGAAAACTACTGGGGCAACAACCGTATCGGCGCCCGAGGTAATGATGAATTCCGTCACCCCGAGGTTGTAGCCGCCAACCGCTTCCGCAAAGCCATGGCCGGTCAGCCCGAAAAACTTGTCAACTACAACCACGGTGCAGTCCTGACTGTCAGCCGCGGCGACAAGGGCATCGCCCTGATTAACATCAGCGACAAGGCCCAGAAACTTGATGTAGTGACCACCCTGCCCGACGGCGAATATACAGACGGAGTTCACAACAGTGTATTCAAGGTCAAAAAGGGCCATCTGAAAGGCAAACTCGAACCGAAAAGCTCCGCGTTAATCTATTAACACAATTTAACTCTTAGCAAAATGCCGCTCTCGGGCGGCATTTCCTTTGCTTTTTGCTGTCGAAACAAGGGTTAAACCGTGCAAAAGTATTAGCAAATTGCCACCCAAAACAGCTCAACCATGGTGGTCGATCTATTCGCAGCTGACAAAAAGCTATTTTTTCTCAAAACTATTACATATCTTTGCGGTGTCAGAAAGAAAGTAAGACACTTCACTTTGACAACCGAGAAAACAAGAAAGACAAAGAAGGAAATAGACAGAATAGACAAGGACTTTTTCATTGTACATTTTAGACATCAAATAATCCACTGACGTTAAGTACTATGTGTAAGCAGCGACGCGTGTCCGTGAGGCCACGCGTCGATTGTTTTTTACCTTTCGTTTTGAAAGACGTCCGCATCTCCGGCTGGAGATGCGGACGCGATATGAAATGACACGTAATAGTGGATCAGCGTTTGAGACGGTCGAGTAGGCCGCCGAGACCCGACTTAGCGGAGTCATCGTCCTTAGACTTGTCAGAAGCGGATGACTGCTTTGTGGTTTCAGGTGCCTCACCTGTCTTCTTGAGCTTGAATCCGGCTGTCATACCATCATATGAGCCCATCAGAGCCGAAAGTGTTTTCAGCGAAGTGGAGCCCGAAAAAGATGCTACCTTGCGCATGATTTCGAGAAGTTTCGTTACATCAAACGTCAACGACATCACCGACGACGACTCGGCGTTGACATAAGCGGCCATCTTGCCCATCGAAAAGCCCATCACCTTGAACGTGAACACCAGCGAGTTGGCATTCTTTTCACCGGTTGTCGAGATTGTACCCGAGAGGCTACCGCGTGCAAGCTGCATGATGAATGTCGAATCGGCGTTGACCGTCAGCACCATTTTGTCGAAGCCAACCTTTTCATAATAGGGAGCAAGTTCGCTCTCAACCTTGGCCGAAGCGGCTACACCCCCGGCTTTTGCAAGGAAATTGTCGCTTTTAAAAGCCACGGCGGGTTTCTGATATGCCCAGACTCCGTTGAGATAGGAAATATCAACAGTTTTCGAGGGGATAATTCCCAAGGCGTTTCCGATGCCCGCCAGAGCATCGAGAACATCACTGCCTGACTGACCTTTCTTATTGCCCGCGTCATTATTCTGAGATGACTCCGACTGCTGGCCAGATCCCTTGAGTTTGTCAAGAATGTCATGTATGTCAGGCGACGCAAAAGCGCCAAGCGAGACCGTCACGAAGCTCAGGGCGAGTGAAATTAATTTCTTAAGCATAATATATTAGGTATTGTTGGTGTGTAATGAACAAAAATAAATACCAGCAGCTGCGGCAGTCGCCAGGGATCAGACGATTGCCGACAGCAGAGCTGAGGAGATTGACATGTAAATAACCATGCCGACGATATCGTTGGTGATAGAGATGAAGGGGCCGGTGGCCAGGGCAGGGTCAATCTTGAAACGCTCGAGGGTCAGGGGCACAAAAGTGCCGAACACCGAGGCGAACATCACTACTGCGAAAAGCGATAGCGACACAGCCACCGTCGTTGCCTGATGTCCCGGGCCGAGGCGGAAGAAATTATAGAGAAAGACCAGCAGCGAGATAATACATCCGTTGACAAGTCCGACGCCAAGTTCTTTCAGAAGTTGTCCGGCCGAGTTTTTCAGCGACATGGAGCCGTTGGCGAGGCCCTGCAC
>ENA-OYXX01000825-OYXX01000825.1-human-gut-metagenome-genome-assembly--contig:-NODE-825-length-13100-cov-8.317746_pt1 | contig 13100 bp, 10 predicted proteins | sample MGYA00243976_ERZ653434 | MGnify/ENA primary metagenome ERZ653434 (study PRJEB26926, sample SAMN06165112) | human gut metagenome | biome: ENVO:00009003; feature: ENVO:2100002; material: ENVO:00002003...
TCATGAATTTGTAGGGACATATTCTTGTATTTGTCCGTTTGTAACATATTTATATTAAAATGTTAATTCTACGGACAAATACAAGAATATGTCCCTACAAGTTCAGGAAACTGATTTGACACGACCTATCTTAGGGCTGTCAAATCAGCACTATTCCTTATTTTATTCCCACAGAAAGCGGATTGCGCAGAGCGTCGAGACATGAGGCAGCGCGCAGTTTCCACTCGTCGAAGCTGCGGCAGTCGTACTTGCTCCATGCCGAACCGAAATAGTAGGTATAACGGTCGCCGCCCTTATAGCCGCGCAATATGCCGAGTGCATGGCCGGCATTGCCGCGTGTCGGGTTGTCATACATCAGCTTTTTCGTTTCGCTTACACCGTTGGGGAAGAGCGCACCGACGTATATTTGGAAGTTCTGGCCGGCCGGATTGTCCGTCGGGTCGGCATACAATACATAGTCCTTGCCTGTCTCCACACTCTCGGTGTCCTCCGTATGTATGACCACACCCGATGCCAGGTCGGCAGTTTCTGTCAGTCCGTCATACCACACGGTCATCTTGTTGAAGTTGGATCCCTTGTCAAGACTCAGTATCCTGTTCTCCACCACATTGTCGCAGCCCTTTATCTTTGCCGGATTGTACACCAGCTTCACCGTGAAACGTAGCGGACCGTTGTCGAGTATCTCATAGTCCTTGTAGCAATACGGGAACAGTATCCTGTCGCCGTCCATCAGTGCCGGAGTGCCGCAACCGAGCGTCGGACCCACCTTGTAGCAGTCGAGACCGTGACCCTGGTCGAAGTGATAGCTCGTTATCATGTTGAGCGAATCGGCGGCAGCAGGGTTTGTCTTCTTGAGATTTGCTATCACAGGCTTCGTCACGTCCTCCACATAGTAACGCTGCTCAACGGCAAGGTCGGGGGTGTTCTTCACCCAAACGTCGTTACCGTAAGCGTCCTCACCAGTGCGCTGCAGGGCCGGACCGTAGCAGCGGTAGGCCGCACGGTCGTTCTCCCAGGCAATATCATCCACACGCTCGGGATACATACGGCCGTAGCAGGTGTTGACGAACGTCTTCGGGGTTCCCTTCTTAAAGGTATAGAGAGCCGTGCCGCATGGACGTACGGCGGCATCGATGAGCACCTTGCCGTCGTATGTTAGCTGGTAAGGCACCTGCTGGCCGAGAGCATTGTAGACACAGAACTGGCGTCCGCCACTTATTCCGAGGCGCGCAAACACGTCTTTGGCGTCAATCTCCACAACCTCCTGGCGGAAACGGTCGGTACTGTTGGTCACACCCACGGTGAACGTCTTGGCATCCTGCGGACGCACACTGCCGTCATCGTAACGCACCTTCTCACAGGCGGCGAGCAGGAAGGCACCCGTGCCGAAGTTGGTCACGTTCTGTGCCGTAAGCTGCTGGCCCTTGATGGCCTTCTCGCCTATGGGCTGCACATAGCCGACAGTGCCGTCTGCCTGAAGCGCCACTGTAGAAAGATACTGCCATGCACGGGCAATGGGGGCCTCGTAGGCGGCGCGGTCGAGCAGTCCGTTGTTCACACCCCACATCAGTCCGTAGGCCAACAATGCCGTACCGCTGGTCTCACGGCCTTCTGCCTGCTCCGGGTCGAGCATCGAACGGGTCCAGTAACCGTCTGCCTGCTGGCACTTTACGGCTCCTGCCGCAAGGCTCTTGAAGCGCTCCACGAACACTCCGCGGTGGGCATAAGATGCCGGCATGTCTGCAATGACCTTTGCCAGTCCGGCGAGCACCCATCCGTTTCCGCGCGCCCAGAAATCCTTCTTGCCGGCCTCTGTCTTGTGCGCGGGATAGATATACTTGCCGTCGCGGAAGTAGAGATTGTCCTCCTTGTCGTACATCAGATTGTCGGCATAGGTGAAGTTGTCGTACATCTTGTCGAGATACTTCACGTCGCCCGTCGCCACATACATCTTCGACATCACCGGCATGGCCATATACAGGGCGTCGGCCCACCACCAGTAGTCGGTCTGCTTCGTGGCACACTCATAGCCCATCACCTCCGTGGCGCGCGCAATCTTGTACGCATCGGGATTCATGGCATACATGTCGAGGTAAGTCTGGAAGCATATCTGCCAGTCGCCGAAGAGCACATAGTCCTTTCCCTCGCCGTAGTTCTTGTACTTCCACTGCGCGGGATTGGCCTCCGTCGCCCCACTCCACTTGTTGTGGCGCGCCCACTTGTCGCTGTACTCCAGATACTTCGCCTTGCCGGTGAGGCGGTAAGCCTCCATATTTCCGGTGAAGTAAACGGCGTCATCCCAAAAAGCCCTCACTTCCGGCTTGTTGTTTTGCTGCCAACTGTCATTCACTTTCTCCACAATCTCGATGGGCGACAACTGCGGAGCCGCCTTCTTCTTCTTTGCCTTTGCATCCACCGATGACGGCATGAGCGCCGTCATGAGGGCAAGGCCTACTGTTAGTAATCTCATTTTGCTTGTATTTTAATTAGTTAGTTTTTTTAGGTTTCACACTCTCCACGCCCCTGTTTACGGCCGCATCTCGGCGTTGAAGAAGTTCAGTACCTGACGGAAGAGGTGGTTGCGCGTGTTTCCTCCGTAGATGCTGTGGTTGCGGTTGGTGTAGATGTTCTCCTTGAAGTCCTTGTCGGCCTGCACGAGAGCCTCGGTATATTCGGCCGTATTGCGGAAGTGCACGTTGTCGTCGGCCATGCCGTGGCATATAAGCAGTGCGCCGCTCAGGTTCTTTGCACGGGTTATCGGGTTGATGTCGTAGCCCGAAGGATTCTCCTTAGGCGTACGCATGTAGCGTTCGGTGTACACCGTGTCATAATAACGCCAGCTTGTAGGCGGCGCGATGGCCACTCCGGCACGGAACACCGCCCTTCCCTCGCTCATGCTCATGAGCGTGTTCCAGCCGCCGTAGCTCCATCCCCATATGCCGATGCGGTTCTTGTCCACATACGTCTGCGCACCGAGCCACAGGGCTGCCTCCACCTGGTCGCGTGCCTCAAGCTCGCCCAAACGCAGATAGGTGCACTTCTCAAACTCGGCTCCGCGCCCGCCGGTACCGCGGTTGTCAACGCACACCACGAGGTAACCCTGCTGCGCGAAGTAATGTTCGAGCACGGCACCCTGCCCGCACATGCCTATGTTCCAGCTGTTGAGCACCTGCTGACTGCCCGGTCCGCCATACTGGTACATGATTACCGGATAACGCTTCTGCGGGTCGAACGCGGCCGGCTTCACCATCCATCCGTTCAGTTCCACACCCTCGGATGTCTTGAACGAGAACATCTCGCGACTGCCAAGCCCGTAGGCCGCCATCTTCGCCTTCAGCTCATGGTTGTCTATCAGCGTGGCCGTCACCTTGCCGGTGTTTGAGCGGAGCGTATAGACGGTGGGATTGTCGAGGTCGCTCCACGTATTGATGAAATACTTGAAGTTGCTGCTGAATATGGCGGAGTTGCATCCCTCGCGGTCGGTCAGCCGCTCCGTCTTGCCGTTCTGGCGGGCCACAAACACCTGTCTGTCCTGCGGTCCGAGCTGTGTGGCGGCATAATACACGTCGCCAGTGGCCTCGTCCATGCCGTAAAGGTCGGTCACCACGCTGTTGTCCTTCACAATCTGGCGCTGCAACTGTCCCGTAAGCGAATATACGTAAATGTGGTTGTAGCCGTCGCGCTCGCTCGGCATGACGATATGCCTGTCGGTGATGACAATCCCGTCCATAGATTCTTCCTTGACATACTTGTCCACCTTGTCCTGCACAACGAGCTGGCACACCGTCGAAAGGGGGTTGGCCATGTATATCGACAGGCAGTCCTGATGGCGGTTCATCGTGTATACGGCCACCTTCGTGGGGTCGCTTGTCATGACTATACGCGGTATATACCCGTCGGCATCGAGCGGCAGGGCCATGCGGCGGGTCTGCCGCGACTTGATGTCGAAACTGTAAACGGCCACCTTCGAGTTGGCTTCGCCCGCCACGGGGTATTTGTATGTGTACTCTCCGGGGTAGCCGGCATACTCCTCGCGCGCAGGGTTGAGACCCTTGAAAAGCGGGAACGAATACTCCCTCACCCCCGATTCGTCATACCTTATCCAGCATATCTGGCGGCTGTCGGCCGTGAACACCATGGCACGGCTGTGCGAGAACTCCTCCTCACACACCCAGTCGGGTATGCCGTTTATCACCTCGTTGCGCCGTCCGTCCTTGGTAACCTGACTCTCGGCGTTGTCGTAGAGCAGCTTTACGAGATGAATGTTGTTGTCACGCACAAAGGCTATCATGTTGCCGTCGGGCGAGAAGAGCGGAGTCTGCTGCGGTCCGCCGTCAGACAATGGCATCATGCGGTTGTTCTCCACCTCGAATATGTAGTACACCGCCGTAAACGAACGCCGGTAGATACTCTTGGTCTCTGTCTGGATAAGTATGCGGTCGCCCTTGGGACTGATTATGTATCCGTCTATCCTCTCCAGCTTTTTCCCGCGCACGGTATTCACGTCAAACAGTGTCCCCACCTGTTTTCCCGTGCGGAACGAATACTTCACAATCTGCTTCCCGTCGCTGCTCAGCCGCGAATATGTCTCCCCGTCTGCAAGAGGCCTTACGCCGGTGATGTGCTCACCGCGGAATTCACCGCCCGTTATGCTCTTCAGGTCGAGCCTGCCGCCGGCAAAAACATTGGCGGCGGCCATGAACAATACGGCACACATAAATGCTATCTTCTTCATCGTTTATTTATATTTGGTTTTTATTTCGCATATCCATATATTCCGCAAAGTTACAATTAAAATATGAAAATAAACAAAAACGCCGGCAGAATGTGACTTTCTTAAAGTCAAAGACCTGGTGTAACGGTATCGGCGGACGCTGTTTTGCGAAGAAACACGAGTCATCCCGGCCACAAACAGTAATATTGGTACGTAAAACCGAAAGATGTTTACTGCCGCTTTTAGTGTTTATCAGTATCTTTGCACAACGAAACCGGAGGCGGAGTGTCACGGTAAGGCAAGACGGAGACATCAGGATTGCATAAAAGACAGACGCCGTCTGAAAAATCAGGAAGCATTACGACATACAAAACAATGAGACATAACGGTTGGATATACGGCATTGCCCTGTGTGCCGCAATGGCATGTGCGGGCGGAGGCCGGGCGCAGACTGCGCCCGACTCTTCACATGTTTATAATATAGAAGAGGTGGTGGTCACCGGCAGCAACAGCGCCACGGAGCGCAGCCTGCTGCCTTATACGGTAAGTGTTGTTGACGGCAGGCGCCTTGAAGCCACGGGGCGCACCCAGCTGCTCTCGGCCCTGTCGGGACGTGTGCCGGGGCTCTTTGTCACCGAACGCAACATCTTCGGTTTCGGAATAAGCAACGGCGGTTCCGGCGGCATCAAGATTCGCGGTGTGGGCGGCGAGCCTACCAACGCCATACTCATGATGGTTGACGGCCAGCCGCAGTTCGCCGGAGTCTACTCCCACAGTGTGGCCGACTTCTACGAGACCGAGTATGTAGACCATGTGGAGGTGCTGCGCGGCCCGGCTTCGGTGCTGTACGGCTCAAATGCCATGGGCGGTGTCATCAATGTCATCACCAAAAACGGAAGACACGACGGCGTTCACACCACCCTTTCCTCACAATACGGGTCGTACAACACGTGGCAGACGTCACTTACCAACACCACGCGCTTCGGCCGTTTCTCGTCACTCGTCTCCTTCGGCTACGACCGCACCGACGGCACCGAGGACAACTTTGACTTCAACCAGAAAAGTTTCTACGGCAAGATAGGCTACGACTTCAGCGCCCGATGGAAGGCACGGGCCGACTATTCGCTGATGAACTTCGCGGGCAACGACCCCATCTACCCGAAACTTTCCGATGCGGAGTCCACCGACATCTACCATCAGAACATCACACGCGGCGAGACGTCGCTGTCGCTGAGCAATGTTTATGACCGCACCAACGGTTGCGTCAGGCTGTATTACAGTTACGGCAATCACTTTGTAGACGACCCGCGCCATTTCCACAGTCTTGACGACCGCTTCGGCGTGCTGGCCTGGCAGAACTTCACCCCGTGGGACGGCACCGGCGTAACGCTGGGCTTCGACTTCGACACCTATACGGGTGAGATACCCATGTCGGGGGGCCATGCTTTCGGCGACGGCAGCCAGCAGGCACAGATGCAGACCATCGGCCGCAAGAGCGTGACTGAATATTCGCCCTATGTGACGCTTTCGCAGAGTCTCTTCGGCGGTGTGCTCACCCTGAACGGCGGCCTGCGCATGGCCAACAGCGACCGTTTCGGCACCCACTGGATTCCGCAGGGCGGCATCGTGGTGCGTCCCGGCGGCGACTGGATGGTGAAGGCATCGCTGGCCAAGGGCTACCGCAACCCGTCGTTCCGCGAGATGTACCTTTACCGTATGGCCAATCCCGACCTCGAACCGGAGAACATGATGAACTATGAAGTGACCGTCGGCAATACGCTCTCGCGCTACTTCGGCTTTGACGTCACGGCCTATTTCAGCGAGGGAAGCAACATGATTCAGACGGTGTCGATGAAGAATGTGAACACCGGCAGCTTCATCAACAAGGGTGTGGAGCTGGCGGTCAAAAGCAGTCCTGCCGACAATCTCACGCTCAACGCCTCTTACAGTTACATGCACACATCGCTCCACGGACTTACGGCGGCACCCAAAAACCAGTACTACCTCGGCGTGGCCTGGCAGCCGCTGCACCGCCTGTCTGTCGATGCCGAGCTGCGCGGTGTGGGCGGTCTGTATGTTGCCGATGGTGTGGAGAATCAGAACTACGCCCTTGTAAACATGAAACTGACGTACAAAGCCATGTCATGGCTTGATGTCTTTGCCACCCTTGACAACATAACAAATGCCAGATACACCATCAACGAAGGTTATGAAATGCCGGGATTCACGGCAATGGGAGGTGTGAAACTGAGGTTTTAGACGGTTGGTTCGATTATCAGGCATCCTCCACGGTACGGCACATGTCAATTATGAGACAGCGCGCAATATCTATAATGAGCTTGGCGTGCCAGCCAATATCGTGCTCGGATAAGTGTCATAAACATCTGTCTTCAGGGATGGCAGCGCCTTTACACTGCCTCCTTTCATCACTTTTGCATGAGTTGAACGTTGTAAAGAGGAAATTTTTTATTTGATGTTTCAATAAAAAAACAATAAAAATCTTGTTTTTACCACACAATGTATTACTTTTGCATTATAATATAATACAATAACAATATGGAGGCAATAATTAGAAAGCAAACTTCTTTCCGCCTGCGCGAAGACCTGTTGGAGGTCTTACGGGAACAAGCAAAGAAAGCGAACAGAAGCCTGAACAATTTTGTGGAGAGCACTTTGATGGATGCGTTGTATTCGGAAGCAAATGAAGAAACACTTGCTGCCATAATGGAAGCACGCACGGCAAAGCATAAAGAAACATTTGACAACGTGGAAAGTCTGATGGAGGAACTTAGAAAGTGAAAAAGAGGCTGCATCCGACAAGTCAATTCAAAAAAGACTTCAAACGTATTCTGAAATACCCTAAAAAGGTTGCTGCCTTCGAATATATTGCAGATTTGCTTATCAATGACATGCCGATACCCAAAGAACACAAGCCGCATTTGCTGAAAGGACAGTACAAAGGGTGCATGGAGTGCCATATAGAGGATGACTTCCTACTCATTTGGATTGATGGGGAAATAATAGATTTACTTAGGATTGGAAGCCATTCCGAATTGTTTTGAGATATTTTCCATTCATGATATACAACAAAAAAAGGGAATACCGAACGTATTCCCCGAGATTTTTCAGTGATTCCGTAGGGATTCGAACCCTAGACCCACGCCTTAGAAGGGCGTTGCTCTAATCCAACTGAGCTACGGAACCATCAAATCGGGTGCGAAGGTACGAATATTTTGCCATATCTGCAAATATTCGGTACCTTTTTTATCCCCGCCGGGCAAAATATTTCAATCTTTCAATTAAATCTTTCAATACACCCTCTCCGGCACAGCCGCGTGGCGCCGTCAATATCCTGACGTGGCGCCACCAATATCTAAACGTAGCACCATCAATATCCCGACGTGCCGCCACCAATATCCAGACGTGGCCGCCGTCAATATTCGAATGTGCCGAATTCAGACTTTATCGTGAGGCTCTTCGGCCCCTCCTCGATATGGCCCACCACCTGTGCGTCGATGTTGAAGCTGCGGCTTATCTCTATTACCTTTGCGGCGTTTTCCGGACTCACGTAAATCTCCATGCGGTGACCCATGTTGAACACCTTGTACATCTCTTTCCAGTCGGTTCCGCTTTCCTCGCTGATGATGCGGAAGAGCGGCGGCACGGGGAACATGTTGTCCTTCACCACATGGCAGTTGTCGCCCACGAAGTGCAGCACCTTGGTCTGCGCCCCGCCCGTGCAGTGCACCATGCCGTGTATCTGCGGGCGCAGCTCGTCAAGCATGCGCTTTATCACCGGAGCGTAAGTGCGCGTGGGCGACAATACGAGATGCCCCGCGTTGACGGGCGCGCCCTCCACCGCATCGTCAAGACGGTAGCGGCCGCTGTACACCAGTTCGTCCGGCACGGCGTGGTCGTAACTCTCGGGATACTTCTCCGCCAGATACTTTGCAAACACGTCGTGGCGCGCACTCGTCAGCCCGTTGCTGCCCATGCCGCCGTTGTAGCTGTCCTCGTACGTGGCCTGCCCCGACGACGACAGTCCCACGATGACGTCGCCCGGACGTATGTTGGCGTTGTCTATCACGTCGCTGCGCTTCATGCGGCACGTCACCGTGGAGTCTACGATGATGGTGCGCACGAGGTCGCCCACGTCGGCCGTCTCGCCGCCCGTGGCGTAAATGCCTATGCCCATGGCGCGCATGGAGGCGAGCAGCTCGTCGGTGCCGTTGATGATGGCCGAGATTACCTCACCCGGCACGAGCATCTTGTTGCGCCCGATGGTGCTCGACACGAGTATGTTGTCCACCGCGCCCACGCAGAGCAGGTCGTCGGTGTTCATTATCAGTGCGTCCTGCGCTATGCCCTTCCACACGCTCAGGTCGCCCGTCTCGCGCCAGTACATGTATGCCAGCGACGATTTTGTGCCGGCTCCGTCGGCGTGCATTATGTTGCAGTACTCCGGGTCACCGCCCAGGATGTCGGGTATGATCTTGCAGAAGGCCTGCGGGAAAATGCCCTTGTCTATGTTTTTGATGGCATTGTGCACATCTTCCTTGGCGGCACTTACGCCGCGCATCATATAACGGTTGTTGTCCATTTTTGTCTTGTTTTATTTATGTTCACTCCTTGCCGTTCCACAGTTCCCAGCTTGCGAAAGCCTGCAGCAGCAGCATCTCGAGACCGTTCTTGGTGTTTGCCCCGTGCGCCGCGCCCTTCTTCATGAAGAGCGTGTTGTCGGGGTTGTAGATGAGGTCGTAGAGAATCGTGCGGCTGTCCATGGCCTCGTAAGGCAGCTGCGGGCACTCGTCTACGTTGGGGTACATGCCGCAGGGCGTGCAGTTAACTATCACGTTGTACTCCCTCACCACCTCGGGCGTTATGTCGCCGTACTGTATGGTGCCCGGGCGCTTGAAGCGGCTCACGAACACCGTCTCCAGTCCGAGCGCCTTCAGACCGTAGTCGACAGCCTTCGAGGCTCCGCCCGTGCCCAGTATGAGCGCCTTGCGGTGCACCTTCTCGAGCATCGGCTCCATGCTTTGCGTAAATCCTATCACGTCGGAGTTGTAGCCCTTCAGCGTCACCTTGCCGCCCTCGTGCGTCACCTTCACCACGTTCACCGCCCCTATGGCCGTGGCCTCGGGGCTGAGCGTGTCGAGAAACGGCATTATCTTCTGCTTGTAGGGTATCGTGACGTTCAGTCCGCGCAGGTTGGGGTGCGTGTCTATCACCTCGAGCAGCGAGTCGATGCTGGCTATCTCGAAGTTCTCGTACTTCGCGTCAATGTTCTCGTCGGCAAACTTCTGGTTGAAATAGCTTATGGAGAAAGAATGTCCGAGGGGGTAGCCTATTAAACCGTATGTGTCCATATATTATATAGTATATAGTCTTGTTCTATTTTGTAGCGAAATACATCGTGCAGATACCGAACGTGAGGCGCTTGAAGCCCGCGCCGGCGAAGCCCGCGTTTTTCAGTATCTCCACCATCCGCTCACCCTGCGGGAAAGCCTCGATGGTGGCTATGAGATAACTGTAGGCACTTGCGTCGCCTGATATTATCCGGCCGTAGACGGGCAGTATGGTGTGCGAATAGATGCCGAAAAGCTGCTTCATGGGGAACCTCACGGGGGTGGTCAGCTCGATGATGCACAGATGTCCTCCGGGACGCAGCACGCGGTGCATCTCCTTCAGCCCGCGGTCGAGGTCCTGGAAGTTGCGTATGCCGAAGGCGGCCGTCACGGCGTCGAACGTGTTGTCGGCGAACGACAGGTTCATGCAGTCTTCGCGGGCGAATGTCACCGTGTCCTGCAGACGGCGCCGCTCCACCTTCCGCCGCCCTATCTCCATCATGCCCGTGCTGATGTCGGCGCCCGTCACCTTCTGCGGATGCAGCATTTCGGCCGTCATGATGGCGAAGTCGCCCGTGCCCGTGGCTATGTCGAGCACGGTCTTCGGGGCGTACGGTGCGAGCCGTGCTATGGCCTTGCGCCGCCACCCCTTGTCGATGTTCCACGACAGGCGGTGGTTGAGGGTGTCGTAGGTGGGCGCAATGTTGTCGAACATGCGCTCCACCTGCGTGCCCTTTTCCGTGTCCTGCCCGTATGGCTTTATCTTCTCCTGTCCGTACATGTCAGAGGGGGAGTTATGGCTGTCACCGCACCGCAGGGTTACTTTCTGCCTGCCAGGCAGGCGCTTACGTTTCTCTCTATGCGTGCGGCAATGTCGCCGTCTTCGGCAGCCTTGTCGAACTTCTCGCCCGTGATGTGCTCATACAGCTCGATATAGCGGTCGCTCACGCTTTCGGCGTATTCGTCGGTTATCTCGGGCATGGTCTGTCCCGGCTCGTTCATGAAGTCGTGCTCTATGAGCCACTGGCGCACGAACTCTTTCGACAGCTGCTTCTGCGGCTCGCCCTTGGCCAGCTTCTCCTCGTAGCCCTCGGCATAGAAGTAGCGGCTCGAGTCGGGCGTGTGTATCTCGTCGATGAGGTACACCCTGCCGTCGCGCTTGCCGAACTCGTACTTCGTGTCTACGAGTATAAGTCCCTGGCGTGCTGCTATTTCCTGACCGCGCTTGAAGAGTTTTCTCGTGTAGTCCTCCATCACCTCATAGTCTTCGGCGCTGACGATGCCCTGACGTATTATCTCCTCTTTCGATATGTTCAGGTCGTGACCCTCGTCGGCCTTCGTCGTCGGGGTGATGATGGGTTCGGGAAAGCGCTCGTTCTCCTTCATTCCCTCGGGCAGCCTCACGCCGCAAATCTCGCGGCAGCCCTTCTGGTATTCGCGCCATGCCGAGCCGGTGAGGATGGAGCGTATGATCATCTCAACGCGGAATCCCTCGCACTTCAGTCCCACGGTCACCATCGGGTCGGGTGTGGCCACCTTCCAGTTGGGGCAGATGTCGGCGGTGGCGTCGAGGAATTTCGCCGCTATCTGGTTCAGCACCTGTCCCTTGAAGGGGATGCCCTTTGGCAGAATAACGTCAAAAGCCGAAATTCTGTCGGTAGCCACCATCACCATCAGGTCGTCGTTGATGTTGTACACGTCGCGCACCTTTCCGTGGTACACGCTCTTCTGTCCTTCGAAATTGAAGTCGGTTCTTGTCAATGCTTTCATTGTTGTTATACTGTTTTAAATCTTTATTCCTTAAAATTTCGCCCCACTGCCGCCGGTTGCCGCATCATTCGCCGTTGCCCTGCGCTGCCGGCCGGCCTTCGCCCCCGTCTCCGCGGCCTGCCTTGCCAAAACCGGCCGCCTTCTTGTCGAAAGCCTCGTAGGCGTTGACAATCCGCGTGACGAGCTTGTGGCGCACGATGTCCTTCTTGGTCAGCCTCACCACGCCTATGCCCTCTATGCCGTCGAGTATGTTGAGGGCCTCCACCAGCCCGCTCTTCTGCTCGCGCGGCAGGTCTATCTGCGTCATGTCGCCGGTGATTATCATCTTCGTGTTCCACCCCATGCGCGTGAGGAACATGCGTATCTGCGCCGGCGTGGTGTTCTGCGCCTCGTCCAGTATGACGGCGGCGTCGCTCAGCGTGCGTCCGCGCATGAAGGCCAGAGGGGCTATCTGTATGACGTGCTTGTCCATCATGTCCTGCAGCTTCACCGCCGGCAGCATGTCTTCCAGGGCGTCGTAGAGCGGCTGCAGGTAGGGGTCTATCTTGTCCTTCATGTCGCCGGGCAGGAAACCGAGCTTCTCGCCCGCCTCCACCGCGGGGCGGCTGAGTATTATCTTCCTTATCTTCTTCTCCTTGAGCGCCTTCACGGCCAGGGCTATGCTCAGGTATGTCTTTCCCGTTCCGGCCGGCCCCACGGCGAATATCATGTCGTTGGCGCCGTATGCGTCTATCAGCCGCTGCTGGTTCTCGCCGCGTGCCTTTATGGGACGCCCCGATATGTTGTACACCACCACGCCGTCGGGATACTCGTCGTTGGTGCGCTCGCCCTTCACTATGCTCAGTATGTCCTCCTCCTTCAGCGTGTTGAACTTCATGATGTGGCGGCGCATCTTCTCCGTGCTCTCCTCCATGGCGCACATCTGCTCCTCGTCGCCCAGTATGCGTATCACGTTGTCGCGCGCCACAATCCTAAGCTTAGGGTAAAGCGCCTTTATCATCTGCAGATTGGCATTGTTCACCCCGTAGAACGCCACGGGGTCGATGTCTTCCAATACGATATGCTTCTCTATCAATGTGTCTACTGTTTTAATATTCGTATGCAAAGTTACGGAAAATTTTCCATATTCCGACATGTTTCGTTATCTTTTTGGAAGTTAAAGAAGTCAAAGGAGGTAAAGGAGGTTCATCCGACATTTGGAGTGACATGTTATATACCAAGTATCGGGCTGAAAGCCCAACAAGCTCATAGCCCGGGGCAGAGCGAAG
>ENA-OYXX01000827-OYXX01000827.1-human-gut-metagenome-genome-assembly--contig:-NODE-827-length-13088-cov-4.096064_pt1 | contig 13088 bp, 9 predicted proteins | sample MGYA00243976_ERZ653434 | MGnify/ENA primary metagenome ERZ653434 (study PRJEB26926, sample SAMN06165112) | human gut metagenome | biome: ENVO:00009003; feature: ENVO:2100002; material: ENVO:00002003...
GACACGCACAAGCTGGTTGCGTTTTTCGTCACCGCGCCAGTAAGCCCCGGCAAGCGACATCACTTTCACTGCTTTTATCGGAGCGGTGGTCGGGATATGCGGGCCACGGCAAAGGTCGGTGAAATTACCCTGGGTATAGGTCGTTATATGTCCGTCCTCGAGTTCGCTGATAAGCTCACACTTGTATTCCTCGTTGCGGTCTCCGAAAAGTTTCAGGGCATCGGCCTTTGAGATATCCTTGCGCACGATCTCCTGTTTCTGACGCGCGAGTTCGAGCATCTTCTTCTCAATCTTCGGGAAATCTGCTGCTGTTATGACATGTTCACCCGGATCAATGTCGTAATAGAATCCGTTTTCGATTGCCGGACCGATTCCGAATTTCACGCCGGGATAAAGTTCCTGAAGAGCCTCGGCAAGCAAGTGGGCCGAACTGTGCCAGAAAGCATGCTTTCCTTCCGGATCATCCCATTTGAAGAGCTTGATTTCAGCATCTTCCTCAACGGGACGTGTCAGGTCCCATTCCTCGCCGTTAACTGTAGAGGCAAGAACATCCTGCGCGAGACGCGGACTGATACTCTCTGCGATCTGCAGAGGAGTGGTTCCGCTTTCAAATTGTTTTACCGATTTATCGGGAAATGTAATATTTATCATTGATATTCAATAAATTAACGCGTTCATACGGCTTACCCCCATTGGCGGTAAGCCGTATTCGACTGCAAATTTACGTTATTTATTTGATTTATCAATGCTTAGTGAAGTATTTTTTATAATCCTTTGGCCTGGAACCAGGAAAAAATCTCGGTATATGCCACAGCCTTTACATCGGCCTCTTCGAGCGGCACATCGACTTCGCCGTCATAGACCGTAAAAACAGTTACGTTGCCCCCCGTCTTCACGGAATCCGCGCCCATATTGTCGGAGGTCAGAACCAGTGTGGGAATCCTCAATTTGTTTTTCACAAGCGCATCCTTCGCAATGTCAACGGCCCGTTTCCATTCTCCTCCGTCATTTTCAAATATTTTGTTATACGAGAGGAAAGGACTGTTCATGACAGCCGCCGTAACATCCGTCCCCTCTTCGGCATACGCCTGCAGGAACAGAATAGCTGCCAAAGCGCCTGTCGCATGTCCCAGCACCACGATTTCCGATATTCCGTCGTTTTTCATGGCCTCCAGGCCTCCCCTGAGTCCGTCAAAATAATCCTCGAGTTCCCGCTGCTCGTAACGGGCTTCGCCGGGATGTTTTTTCCGTGTCATGGCGGAAACATCAACCGTATAGAAATCATACCCGTGACGGTTGAACATTTGCGCCATATCCTTCGGGAAACCGGCCTCCATCATCCCTGGCACATAAAGAAGACCTTTTGCCGAAGACTCCGGAGCGGTTTTACGCATGACCTTGCACTTCTTTCTCTCGGGACGTTCATCGTCACCGTCAAATATCATCATGTCATAACCGTGATCCATAGGATCGTCAGGCATCCATTCTGCTGTTGACATTCTGTTTTCGTGTATCATTTCGACAAAGATTTTAGGATTTCATAAATATGTTCGGTACGTTTCTGGAGATCAGGCTGCAATATGGAGGCCTCATGTGGGTCAAACATACGCAGGTCGGCATAACGGTCTTCACCGTTGATGAATGTTATGAGAGAGCCGTCAGGTGCCGCCGCATCTACAGTCAGTGGCTCGGGATTAGAGGGATTAAACCTGTAGATAGGCCAGTATCCTGCCTTCACTGCAAGCTTCTCCTCGACAATGCTATGGCTCATTCCTGACCGTATGCCGTGATTGATACACGGACAGTATGCAATTACTATGGAGGGCCCCGGATAAGCTTCAGCCTCCATCAGAGCGTTGATGGTCTGCTGGAAATTGGCGCCGAGAGCCACAGAAGCCACATACACGTTACCGTACGTCATCATCATCCGCCCGAGATCTTTTTTATAGGTCCGCTTTCCGTCGGCCGCATATTTCATCACTGCCCCTAACGGAGTGGCTTTTGACACATGACCGCCGGTATTGGAATAGCACTCCGTATCCATCACCAGTATGTTTATATCCACATTCTGGGCTACCACATGGTCAAGGCCGGCGAAACCGATGTCGTATGCCCAACCGTCGCCACCGAGAGCCCACACTGATTTTTTGCCCGTGATATCGCCCGCAAAAACAATACGGTCAGTCAAAGGAGTTGCAGCGTGACCCTTTATGGCCTTTATCAGATTTTCGCCGGTGGTTCGGGATGCGGCAGCTGAATCAAAAGCGGCCAGCCATGCCTTAGCGGCGGTGACCACATCGACAGGAGTTGCAGGATCGGAAATCAAAGTCTCGACATCCGATTTAAGAGCGGCGCGCCGGTAATCGACCGCCCGGGCCATACCGTAGCCGTATTCCGCGTTGTCCTCGAACAGCGAATTGGCCCACGCCGGTCCGCGACCTTCGCTATCCGTGCAATAGGGATTGCTCGGATAACTTGCGCCCCAAATGGAAGAACAGCCCGTAGCATTGGCAATTATCATTCTGTCGCCGAACAACTGGGTGAGCAGCTTGACGTATGGCGTCTCGCCGCAACCCGCGCAAGCTCCCGAGAATTCCATCAATGGCTGCTGCAGCTGTGATCCGTTGACCGTGTCGCGCCGCATCAGATTGTTTTTCAGGCTGACGTTATCACAAAGATATTCAAGCATCCTTTCCTCATAATCGAATACCCTGTCGATAGGCGTCATCTTCAAAGCATGTCCCGGACAAACAGTTGCGCATGATCCACACCCCTGGCAATCGGCGGGATAAACCTGAATTCGGAATTTAAGTCCTTTAAGCGAAGGAGAATGTGCTTCGGCAAGAGTCATGCCCTCAGGAACGCCTGCGGCTTCCTGCGAGTCCAGGACAAAGGGACGGATGGAAGCATGAGGACATACGAGAGAACACTCGGTACACTGCACACATTTGTCGGCATTCCAGACCGGAACAGTTAAAGCAACCCTACGTTTCTCATAGGCTGCGGTCCCCATCGGGAGAGTGCCGTCGGGAGCGAAAGCCGAAACCGGAAGTCCGTCACCCAACAATTCAAGACATGGCTTCGCCACATCTTTAACGAACTCCGGCAAGACACGGTCCCCGACAACTTTTCGCCCGTCCGAAGCCGTAGCCCATGAGGAATCATAGGATATTTCTTTTATGGCTGCAATGGCCTGATCCATCACAGCGAGATTTTTATTCACGACATCTCCACCTTCATGCATATATGCCTGCCTGACCTCATCTTTTAATTTTGCGACAGCGGTGTCGTATGGAAGATGATCTGACATCAGATGAAGGAAAACCATTGACATTATCGTGTTGATTCTGACTCCAAGCCCTCCGGACATTGCAATAGAGTTGGCATCGATATTATAGAACCGGGCATGCTTTGCCGCTATGGCCCTTTTGAGCGACGCCGGAATCTTGGTTTCCATATCTTCCGCACTCCAGGAAGAGTTGAGCACAAAGATTCCACCTTGCTTCAGAGAGTCCAGCATTTTAAAGCGATTCACATACATGTCCTTGTTACAGCCGATGTAATCAGCCTCGACAATGGAGTATTCCGATCTTATTTCAGAAGGGCCGTAGCGCAACTGTGAAATCGTATATCCGCCCGATTTTTTTGCGGAATACTTGAAATATGCCTGCGAGAAGCCGCCGGTAGAGTCAGCGATTATCGAAGCGAGCTGACGGGCTGCACCGACAGTTCCGTCCGATCCCATTCCATAGAAAATGACCTGTCTGACATCAGGCGCAGTGTCTATGAAATGTCCCGGATCCACCTCAAGCGAAAGATGAGTGACATCATCGTTGATTCCTACGGTAAACCGGCGTCGCGGACTCGACTTTGACATTTCGTCATACACGGCTTTAACCATGACAGGACTGAATTCCTTGCTCGACAAACCGTATCGGCCTCCGATAACTTTCACAGCCCGGCCCGCTTCCTGAAGCGCCGCCGCAACATCAAGGAAGAGAGGCTCTCCCGTTGCTCCGGGCTCCTTAGTCCGGTCAAGCACGGCCACGATCCTGGCCGTGGCCGGAATCAGGCCGACGATATCTTCTGCCGGGAAAGGCCGATATAGATGGACCCCTATCCCCCCTGCTTTGTATCCATGGGAATTCAGCCATTCCACCGTCTCCCTTATCACTTCTATCGACGAGCCCATGGAAATGATGACCCTGTCGGCATCGGGGGCGCCAAAATATTCCGCCACATGCAGGGGACGTCCGGTGAGATCGCTGACTTTTTTCATCGCTTCCTTCACAATGCCTGTCATGGCATCATAATAGGGATTGCATGCCTCTCTGCACTGGAAATAGACCGATGCATCCTGGGATGTCCCTTTCACTACGGGATGTTCCGGATTCAATGCGCGCTTACGGAATGCATCCACTTTTTCCCAATTCACCAAAGGACGCATATCCTCGTAGGGAATGGGTGTGATGGTGGCTATTTCATTGGATGTACGCCATCCGTCAAAGAAATGCAGGACAGGGAGCGACCCCTCTATTGCCGCCAGATGCGCGACAAGCGCAAGATCCATTGTCTCCTGAACCGACGAAGAAGAAAGCATGACAAATCCCGTAGCGCGGCATGCCATCACATCCTGATGGTCTCCGAAAATGCTGAGCGCATGGGAAGCTACAGACCGGCATCCGACATGAAAAACCCCCGGCAACAGCTCGCCCGCGATCTTATACATATTTGGAATCATGAGCAACAGCCCCTGGGAAGAGGTGAATGTCGTTGCAAGGGATCCTGCGGAGAGCGCACCATGCGTGGCTCCGGCCGCTCCCAGCTCGCTTTCCATCTCACATATCTCCATTGTGGATCCCATAAGGTTTTTTCGTCCCGCTATGGCCCATTTGTCAGCGGTGACTCCCATCGATGCAACAGGTGTGATAGGATAAATGGTAGCTATCTCGCTGAGAGCGTAGGCTACGTAGGCAGCCGCTGTACAGCCGTCCATGTTTACACGTGTCGGTTCCTTTTTCATGCTTTTGGTGTCTGTATCCGAAAATCGCCTCCCGCCGCTAAATTCTTTGCGGCGGGAAGCAGACGTCAGATGATTTAATCAACAATAATCACATTTCTAAAATAATCCGTGCATCATTAAAGGAAAGCATTGATGCACAGATCTGTGATCCATATCCAGAGCGGACAGAAGCCTATGAACAGAATCACGCTGAGGGTCAGCGAAGACGTACCAGTCGCTACATAAGTGTCATATTCGTCGGCAATGATGATGCCCGAAAATGCGGGGGGAAGAGCGCAGGCAACGACCAGCATCTTGAGGTTCAGAGGATCCATGTGGCAGAGAAGGCCAAGAAGGAGAACGAATGCCGGCATGACGATCATCTTCATTATGGAACCGAGGATGACCTGCCAGTTGATGTTGACCTTTATTGAAGAAAGGGTGATACCGGCCGAGAATACGGCCATCGAAGCGTTGGCTTTAGCCATCAGATCAAAGGACGGGCTCAGTTCTTTCGGCCATGGAATGCCCACGAGAACCCAGACCACAGCCAGAATAGGCGCCCATGCAACAGGTTGCTTTAACGCTTTGATAACCGGGCCCCAGGCGCTCTCTTTTTTCCCTGTCGTAACGTTCTGTTTTTCCAGAGAGGCATTCATAAGGGAAAGTCCTACGGGAATACCGACAGCATTGACCACGATGCCGACAATAGCTACCACAAGAGCAACAGCGGGAGTAGTGCCGAAGATAGGCTCAAGCACTGCAAATCCGAGGAAGCCGATTGTGGGTGAACCGCTGATAAGAGCCGAAACCGCCGCATCGGCGCCGGTGTTGGACTTGAACATGCGGAATACATAATAGACCAGCATGAAGCAGACCATAATACCCACGAGAGACACCAGCGAAAGTTTCAGGTCATGATAAAGCATTTCCCTGGTTGACTGCACAATCGATACGAACAATGCTGCAGGAAGGGCGAAGTCCAGGACGACCTTATTGAATTTTTTGGAATCTGCCCCGTCAAACGCTCCTTTTTTACCGGCTATGAAACCGGCAAGCATTATGACCACAATAGGGACAATAGCGTATAACAATATATGTTCCATAATAATATCGAGAGAGGGATTAATTTAAGAAAGGGATGAGAAGAGAGGAGGAGAGAGGAGTAGCAGAGAAGAAGGTTTCAGACAGTAAAGTCAATCAACGATGCCGGATTCAGATATCCGATATGGCCGCTTTCTTTTCCCGAATCAGCTGCAAGCTGCACGTCGATGAGCGCAGGTTTCTTCGACGCGATCGCCTCTGTCAGCGCTTTCTGGAGTTCATCGGGGGTAGTCACGTAACATGTCTGTGCTCCGAATGCCTCGCCCAGTTTGTCGTAACGGGCCTTAACGTCAAGAGTTGTCGGAGCCGGATCGCCGTTGCCCGACGGATTTACACCTATACCGTTATAAATGCCGCCATTATTGAAAATAACCACAGTACATGGCAGATTGAAACGACAGATGGTTGAAAAATCCATTCCCGAGAAGCCGAACGCGCTGTCACCTTCGACGGCTACCACGCTTTTACCGGTGGCCACTGCGGCACCGACAGTTGAACCCATGCCCATACCCATGATGGCCCAGGTGGCACAATCTATGCGGTGACGGGGAAGGAACATATCAACTGCGTCACGAGTGTCGTCAAGTGTATTGGCGCCTTCATTGACAAGGATTACGTCGGGGTGCGACTCAAGCACTTTCTTAACTGCGCTCAAAGCGCTCCAATGGGTCATCGGGACGGTCTGTGGCGCGAGTCGTTCCATGAACTTGGCGTTTTTCTCCTTGGTCTGGGCCTGCAACGACGGAACCCATGTCGGATCCATGGCAAACTTACGGCCTTGTATCTTAGAAAGAATGGCGTCAAGCGAACTTTCAATATCGCCCACGACGGGAGCGGCAATCGGACGGTTGCAGTCTATCTCCTCGGGATCGATCTCGAGCTGAATGAATTTTCCGGCCGGATTCCATTTGCCATGACCGCGGGAGAGCAGCCAGTTAAGCCGTGCGCCTATGAGCATGACCACATCGGCTTCCTCCATTATGGTTGAACGGCATGAAAGAGCGCTCAGAGGATGATTGTCAGGCATCAGGCCTTTGGCCATCGACATGGGATAGAAAGGAATGCCGGTAGTCTCGACAAGTTGCTTGATTTTGTCGTCAACCTGGGCGTAAGCGGCGCCTTTACCGAGAAGGATAGCCGGGCGTTTGGCTGAAGCAAGCATTTCTACAGCTCGGCTTACCGATTCGTCAGAAGGTATCACCGACGGACATAGATCAACAGGGTCGAAGAAAAGCTTATCGGCATCCGCCTTGTCCATAACCGCACCCAGGCACGGTTCTGTAACATCGAGATATACGCCGCCGGGACGGCCCGAAATGGCTGCACGGTATGCGCGGACAACAGCTGTAGGTATATCCTCCGGCTTGTTGACGCGATATGCGGCTTTCACAAGGCCCTTGGCAACATTCAGCTGATCCAGACCTTCGTAGGTGCCCTGTTCGAGGTCGATCGGTTCGCGCACACTCGAACCTGAGATCTGAATCATAGGATAACAGTTGACAGTGGCGTTTGTAGTTGCTGTCAGACCGTTCATGAAACCGAGCGAGGAAACAGTCAGCAGGACGCCGGGCTTCTTTGTCAGGTAACCGTGAGTGGCGGCAGCCATGCCTGCCTGCTGCTCATGACGGAAACCGACAAACCGGATTCCCTCTTTCTGCGCCATGTACGCTACTTCGGTCACAGGAATACCTACGAGACCGTAAATAACGTCGATGCCTATATTCTTTAGAGCTTTTGCCAGAATATACATTCCAGTGACTTGCTCAGGATACTGCGGCCCTTTGGGAGCCGGGACTGAAGTAGTGGATGTATTGGACATATATACTTGAATTTTGTCGGGTTGTTTTTTTAAATAGTCGCGACCGTTTCTCCGAAGACTCACTCCGAAGAATGGTCGCGACAATCTGTTTCAACGTCTTATTTTTTGACTTTTAATGACTGTCACCGTTTATTTTGCAGCGGGTTTAGGCATCGGCGCCGTTGTTCCGTTGGCAGCGAACGAGGCGATCTGTTCGGGGGTGTATCCCAAAGATGAAAGGATCTCGTCGTTGTTGCCGCCCAGAGTAGGACACGGGCCATAAGTCGGGGTGTAATTCGAGAGGGTGAAAGGACAGCCAACGGTTACAAATTCTCCGATCTTGCCTCCCTGATTGATTTTCACAAGAGAATTACCGTCATAAAGACTTTCATCGGTCATTATCTCTTTTGTTGACAGTACTGGTCCTACAGGCACACCGGCCTTTGACAACATCTCCGTGACCTCAAACTTGTCTTTGGTTATGGTGAAAGTCTCGATACGTTTGTAGATTTCCTGTTTGTGACGGTCACGTGCATCGGCGGTATTGAAGTCAGGATTGGTAAGCCAGTCCTCGAATCCGAGTGCCTTGCAGGCGAGCTCGAATTCCTTGGCGCCACGCTGGAGGATCACATAGACATAATCGTTGGGGTCTGTCTCCCAGTTCTTGCATTTGTAGGTCCATCCGAGCACGCCGGAACCTTCCTGGTTTCCTGAACGGGGCACGAAATCTCCGAACTTCTCGTTAGGATACTGAGGGAACTGGGTCAGATAGCCAAGTTTGTCAAGAGTCAGCTGGTCACGGGTCTTGATTCGGCAAAGATTAAGACACGCATTGTGCATCGACTGATAGACAAAAGTTCCTTCGCCGGTGTGGTTACGCTGCTGCAAAGCCGCAAGAAGACCGATCAGCAGATGCATACCGGTGTTGGAGTCGCCGAGAGCGGCACCGCTCTGAGTCGGGATATTATCCGGACCTGACCACCATCCGGTCGTTGAAGCTGCACCTGCCGTAACCTGTGCCACCGGCTCGTAGGCTTTCAGATCCTTGAAGCGCGAAGAAAGGGGGAACCCCTTGATGGTTCCGTAAATACATCTTGGATTCAGTTTATGGACAACCTCCCAGCTGAAGCCGAGCTTATCCATGGCTCCCGGATGAAGATTTTCGACAAAAATATCGCATTCCTTGATAAGTTTGGTCAATATTTCCTTACCGTCGGGAGTAGCTGCGTCAAGAGACAGAGATTTCTTATCACTATTCAGCTGAAGGAAGTAGTAACTGGGTTCACCAGGCATAAACTGGAGCTCGTCGCGGGTCGCGTCACCGTGTCCCGGACGTTCTATTTTTATCACGTCGGCTCCGAGCCATGCTAACATCTGTGTACACGAAGGTCCTGACTGGACTGCTGTAAAGTCAACAACTTTAATGCCTTGAAGTGGTGCTGTATTCATAGTCTATATATTTTTTTTGATAGTGATACTTTCTTATATCAGAACACCCGTTCAAAAAAAAAGTTTAAGTTTAACAGCCATGATCCTTTCAAATTTCTCCACATTGATTACTTTTGCATACTGAAATACCAACATTTCTGAAATGGACATAACTCGACGTAAATTCTGCAGAGTGTCTTTTCTCGGTGCTCTCGGTTTGTTTTTTATGCCACGCAAAGCATTTGCCTCCTCCGGTTATGAAAGACCCCTTTCCGGACGGTGTATAGTTGAAGTACTCCGCTGCCAATGCTTTTCCGACCTGCAGGGTCGTTATCTCGACGATCCTGAAGCGGGCCCCTGTTCTCATTTTCACGTCGGGGATAAAATAGAAATAACGCCTGACAATCTTCAGGCGTTAAAAAATTCCGGCCGGATATGCCGACAGGCATGGCACACACTCGAGCCCTATATTATGGCCGCGCTCGCTGTGGGTTCTACATCCGAATGCGCTCCTGCCCAAAATATATCTCAGGCTATAGTCAGTTGTCCCGACGGAACGCGCCCCGTGATTTTCAAGATCACGGCCGCATAATCCGCAACCTTCAGAACCTGCTGCTCATATCATATCTCAAACCCAACATTGTCGATATAGAAAGTCAGGCCTTCCGTTCCGACGTAAGGTTCTCCACTTCCGGCGCTCATCTCCACGATCACGTGTGTAGGCTGCGCGTTGGCGTCCCAGCCCTCCTCTATGACAGGCACCATCTTGCCTTTGGAATTTCTCGCATAGTAGGCATTGTTTTTTCCCCTCAGTCCGAGCCATCCCCAGCCTGCCTTACCTGAACAATCGCCATAGACAAGCGGAAGACGATGGCCGTTGACCCAATTTGACGCTCTGGTGAATTTCTCCCCTCCGGTGGCCACACGTTTGGCATGAAGGTTTCCTTTTGCGTCTTCCCAACGGTGCTGTAACATCACGAATGCCACAGCTGCATCGCGGCCCGGCAAAGTCTTGGTGGAACCGAAGCCCGAAGCCTTGGTCCGGGTGTTGACATTCGGCATCTCGACACGATAGTCGAATACGAGGTTTTTCGGTTTTTTGGTATATGGTATCCCCATCTCCATTTTTGAATAGGGATTTGAGGTACTCGTGATAGGTTCTATCATCCGTCCGAGAAATATGGATCCGGCAACCATCACCTTCATATCTATTATCCCGAGCACTTTCACCTTTTCTATCTGTGAACAAAGTTTGGCGCACTTATTGGAGGCTGTTCCCCTCACGGCAGGATAGACCGCATTTGAACATTTCTCTACTCCTTTGACTTTAGCATATACATTGCTCGTCGCCCACGGTGAGCCGCCCAGCGGAGTGTAGGCCTTGTTGCCGTTCAGGGTCTGTGTAGGACCTATTTCATAAACTGTCTTCTGGCTTCCGCCTATGATGCCTGATTCTTTCATGTGACGGGTCACCCAATTGTTGAAATTACCGTATTTGACTGGCTCGATCTCTGCCGAAGCGCCGAATGCGATGCCGAGTCCTAAAACCAGGGCCAATGTTTTTCTTAGTCTTTTCATGTCGCGTTCAATCTAATTCAAGCTGCAAAATTATGAATTAATTGATAAACGAATTCATAAAAGGGGTTGTTTATCCAAATCCAACTATAAATACATACAAAATGGCCATTTCAAGATGTCTCGAAACAGCCATTGCTCTTAATGAGTTTAATCCTATAATTAATGTGTCTCAGGTGTTGTCTCTATGACAAGATCGTCAAGAGCGACATAAGTCGGGGTATTTATGCCATACTGACCTTTGTCAGAACCGTCGAAGTTGATTTTTACGGAATTAACCTTTCCGAGCGGAGTCAGGTCACAGATAGTCCAGCTGTCAAGAATGAAACTCTTGTCAGTTCGACCGTCGGCAAGATAGAGTTCAACCGGTCTTCCGCCATTGGTAGGATTGCCATTGGCGTCATATCCGTAGAATTGAACTTTAAACCAGCCTTTAGCCTCGAGTAAATCTTTATCCGGAGTATTTCCGAAAGGATTGCCATAAAGCATGGTTCCAAAGGCATAACTCGTGTTGCACACCTGTATCGAGACAAGAGGAAATTCCGCCTTTCCTGTGAACGTAAGCTTCGCAGCTCCGTTTGAAGATTCCGGAGCGTCATACCCGAAAGCGATCGCAAAAGTGTTTGAACCGTTTGCTCCAGCGCCGGCATTGGCACCGTTAACCGACTTTGTGTTACAAACAGAGCACTGGTTTTCATAGGAATACCACCAGTTCGTATTCTCCTTCCCGACCGGATTCGACCGATAATTCCAGTTCGAGAGAATCAGTCCGCCACCATAGAAATCTTTTTGGCCTGTCCAGGAACTCACATTAAGTCCGAACTGAAGCTTGACATCATCTGTCACAGGCACTTCGGCGCCGGAATACTGTGTCCCTTCATAACCATAATAAAGATTCGCGCCGTATGAAGTCGGGCCGGCAAGAATTCCTCCGGTGTTTTCAAAAGTTACGGTCACAAAACTACGATTGTCCGAATCGTCATCGGAGCATGAGGAAAAACACGCTCCCAGTGCAAGAAACATCGCGCAATAGCGAAAAACGATTTTCATTACTGAAAAAGATTAAAATTAATAATGTGTCCATTATCCCGTGGACGTTTGATTCATCATTTGAAAAACAGGCAGGTCTTCTGGCTTGCTCCTTGATTATGATCGAACCTTCCCGACACAGACTTGTTAAATTGAATTCATGTCTGATTCAGTGGTCTAAGCGATCACAGACCGTTGATTGTGCGGCTGACTGGAGCTTACAGCAGCGGGTACTGCCACGGAATTTCACCGCGTTCCCTGTTAGGAAAAAGGATTTCACCCGATTTTCGGCGGCAAAAATACACAAAATATTATAGTTTTTCTCTAATTTTGCGCAAAAATATTTCAATCCGTTCCTTTATAGATCATGAAACAAAACAAAAGCCTCTTCCTCTCTTTGCTCTTTGCGCTCGCAATAGTCCTCACAGCCTGCACATCTAAAGAATCGCCGGCCCTGAAAATAGCCGACGGCTTCAACACCCTCGCTGACCAGATCGAAAAGGCTACCCCCGACAAATCCGCTCTGGAATCCATTGAAAAAACCAATGAAAAAGTCGGAGCCGAAATGGAACAGATTCTTAAAGACAACAGTGACTACGAGCTGACCGACGATGACAGAGCCGTACTCAAGGAAGCGATGAAACATTTTCTCGTGACATCCATGAAAAAAAGCATGGAGATTGCAGGCACGCAGACCGACGGAATTGAAGAAACCGTCAACTCGATGATGGAACTCCGCGTCAATCCACAGATAGATGCGGCCAAGACTCTGGGAGAGCTGGGAAATACAGCCAAATTATAAGTGTTTTTCCATTGACGCAATAGAAAAAGACTGAAAAGTTTGGCAGTTACACGAAAAAGTTGTTACTTTGCACTCTGTTTTGTGGCTCATCCTGTAAAGCTGTTAAATAAGATGCGCTTAGCAGTGATATGAGACTGAGATGGCGGCCACAAAGCGAGTCTGAAAAGAAGTAACAAAAAGTTTAATAGAGCTAAGTAACAAACAGCCATGTCAAAGATTTGTCAAATTACAGGCAAGAAAGCAATGGTGGGCAACAATGTGAGCCACTCAAAGCGTCGTACAAAGCGTAAATTCAATGTAAATCTCTTCAACAAAAAATTCTATTGCTGTCTCTTATACACATCTGACGC
>ENA-OYXX01000830-OYXX01000830.1-human-gut-metagenome-genome-assembly--contig:-NODE-830-length-13057-cov-4.944470_pt1 | contig 13057 bp, 6 predicted proteins | sample MGYA00243976_ERZ653434 | MGnify/ENA primary metagenome ERZ653434 (study PRJEB26926, sample SAMN06165112) | human gut metagenome | biome: ENVO:00009003; feature: ENVO:2100002; material: ENVO:00002003...
GTCGGCAGCGTCAGATGTGTATAAGAGACAGGCCATAGAGTGGTCCATATTGTTATAGCGGTGCTGGCCGTTGCGGCCTATGGCAAACAGATTTTCAATCGAGTCGAGATAATTTCTGACCGTTTCGAGTTGACTATACGTTCCATAATAGGCCGGGTAGGCTTTGGGCATTTTTACAAGCATAGTGTCGATGACATCTTTGCTGCTGCAAAATCCCATTTTCTCAAGCTCGGCGACTGCCATCCTGCAGAAATCCTCTTCGGGCATGTTCCACAGCGAGTCTCCCTCGTTGCAGAAATACTCCATCCCTATCCATGTCGTCGAATGGGAATCGGCGACCATTGACGGCGACCAGTTGTTGAATATTTGCAGACGTCCGGCCCGGATGTGTCGTTCCTGGATATATATCCAGTTGTCAGTCAGTTCGCAGGGACGATTAATCAATATTCCGACTGTGATAAAGTCGCGATAAGGTAGGCCTGCTGCTACTTTTCGGACATCATCAGGCATATCAGGGTCTTCAATGGCGGCTATGAGATCTTTAAGAGGCATTGATGAAAAGACGGCATCGCACTGTCTTTCGACACCTCCGGCAACAATGCCCTCAAGACGTTTATGGCGTATTTTCAGGGCGGAGACCGGCGTACTCATTTCGATAGAGGCACCTCCCGACACGACATCATCGCGCATTTTCTCCCAAAGTTGGCCCGGTCCATACTTGGGGTATAGAAACCGATTGATCAGAGAGGTCTCAACAGAGGCATTGGTGCGTCCGATGAGTTTGTTGAAGATGTCGTGCATCACGGCGCTGACGGATAGCCCCTTGACACGCTGAGCGCCCCAGTCGGCGCCAAGTCCCGAGGGATGGACGCCCCACACTTTCTCGGTGTATGCTTCGAAAAACATATGATAGAGAGGAGCTCCGAAACGGTTGATATAAAAGTCTTCAAGCGAAGTTTCACGGCGTGGAGCGAGTCTGGCCATTAGATAACCGAAGCCGCATCGAAAAAGTTGCTTAAGGCCGAGATTGCGCATGGTTGACACGCTAAGCGTGACAGGGTAGTCAAAAAAGCGGCGTCTGTAAAAAATACGCGACTGTCTCGGCCGCATCAACATAACATTATCTGTCGCGGCAGATTCCTCTCCCTGAACCGGCAATGTTTCTTCCCAAATGTTGCTGATACGATTGTCTTTGGTGAAGAAACGGTGACCTCCGATGTCGATACGGTTGCCCTTGTGCTCGACGGTGCGCGAGATGCCGCCGACGATGTTGTCGGCCTCAAATATGCAGATGTCGCCATCTCCATGGCGCTGAAGCTCGCGTGCGGCAGTCAGGCCGGCAGGTCCGGCTCCGATGATGGCAATCTTATTCAAAACGGCGGAGGGTGAGGCGTGAGCCGTCAAAGACGGCGTAGGTGAAGCGGCTTATCCAGTCGCCGAGGACCACTACGCGGTGATCGGGTGACAGTTGGCGCTCAAAGGCTCGGTGGACGTGGCCGAAGATGAAATAGTTGACCGAGGAGTCGACGTCGCGCAGATAGTTTTCGGCGAAGTCGACCAGCGGGGCGCAGACGGTGGCATCGTCGTCGCCTTTTGCGCCGGCATAGCCTCCGGCTTTACGCGAGTGGCTTGACCAGGAGTGGGCGAATCCGATGGTCCATCGGGGATGAATCGACGCATAGAGACGCTGGGCGAGCCGGTTGCGAAACAGGCTGCGGATGAGCCTGAATCCGGTTGACTGATGTCCGACGCCGTCGCCGTGCTCCATGAAGAACCTCTGATCGCCGATGTCTTCGGTCAGGGCGCCATCGATGACACGGACGCCTATTTCGGTCTGCATGTAGTCAAAGAGCCAGATGTCGTGATTGCCCTTGAACCAGGTTATTTCCGTGCCGGAGTCGGCCAGGCGCGCCAGTGCGCCGAGAAATCTGACGTAGCCGCGGGGCACGACCGTGCGGTAGTCCCACCAGTAGTCCATCACGTCGCCGAGCATGTAGAGGCGGCGCGCCGTGGGCCTGATAGACTCCAGAAAGCTGACCACGCGTTGCTCGTGGGCCCGCGCATCCGGGATATAGCGCGCTCCCAGATGGAGGTCGGAGATGAAATATGTCAGATTGCGGCTGTCGGACATACCGGGTTATGAATCAGAGGAATCCGAGGTCGAGCTTGGCTTCCTCGGTCATCATGTCCTTGTTCCACTCGGGCTCGAAGACAATCTGGATGTCGACGTTGCGGATGCCCTCGATGGCCTCGAGCTTAATGCGGGCGTCCTCGACGAGGAAGTCGGCCGCGGGGCAGTTGGGGGCGGTCATTGTCATGTCGATGTGGAGGTCGGCATTGTCGTCGATATCGACCTTGTAGATAAGGCCGAGGCTATATATATCTACCGGAATTTCGGGGTCGTAGACCGTGCGGAGGGCCTCGATGACTTTCTCCTCGAGCGCCAGCTTCTGTTCAGGTGTTAACATCGGGTTGAGGTTGCAGTTGGTTGAAGTATAGACGTGTGCGGCGTCTGACAACGCCGCTGAGACGAACAAGCGTAATCATAGTGGGGATGACCATCAGCGCGAAAAATAGGTCGCAGAGGCTGACGGCAGCCGAGAGCGGGATGACCGCAAAGAGCACAAGGGTGGCGATGAAGAACCATGTCTGCCAGCGTGCGCGTTTTTCGCCCATGAGCCATGCGGCGCAGCGGTTGCCGTAATACGAGTAGCTGAACATCGACGAAAGAGCAAAGCAGACCACCACGAACATGAGCAGGTAGTCGCCGGCGGGGATGGAGCGCCCGAAAGCGTCCATGGCCAGCGAGAGTCCCTTGACATCGCCCGGAACGGCCGTGGAAAGGTCGCAGCCGAGCATTATGGCGAGGGCTGTCAGGGTGCAGACAAACCCGGAGTCGACGGCGGGGCCGAGCATGGCGACAAGGCCTTCACGGACTGGCGAGCTGTTGGACGAGGCGCCGTGCATGATTGAGGCTGTGCCGACGCCGGCCTCGTTGACGAGGGCTGCACGGCGTGCTCCGGTGACGGCCACGCCGATGAGGGCGCCCCAACCGGCTTCGAGGCTGAAGGCGCCGCTGAAGATTGCGGCAAAAGCGCGGGGTATGCCGTCGATATGAGTCAGGATAATCCAGGAGACCATGGCGAAATAGAGCGCCACCATGAACGGCACGAGCAGGGTGGCGACGTTGGCGATGCGCCTCAGTCCTCCGGCCACCACGGCGCCGACGACGGCCGCGATGATCAGCCCTGTGGCGAGCCTGAGGCCGGAATCGGCCACAGCCGTCTCGCCTCCGACAGCACTCAACAGCGCTTCGGTTAGCTGATTGGCATTGATGATGCATAGGGTTCCGAAGATGCCGGCGACAGCAAACATGACTGCAAGCGGGTGGCGACGGCGCCCAGTGGACTGCTCGATGATGTGCATCGTGCCCCCCTGAGGCTCGCCGTTAGAGTCGCGGCCGCGGTAAGTCACGGCGAGGAAGCCTTCGTGATATTTTGTGGCCATGCCCACCAGAGCGCTTACCCACATCCAGAAAATGGCGCCCGGCCCTCCGACAACCAGCGCGATGGCCACGCCGGCGATATTGCCCATGCCGACCGTGGCGGCTACTACCGACACCAGAGCCTGAAGCGAGCTGATGCCTTTGGAGCTGGTGTTGTCAGAGGGACGGCGGCTGCGGCGCAACTCGCCGAGAGCTTGCGGAAGCCGCCGGATGGAGATGAATCCCGACGAGACGAGCAGGAAGAGGCCGCCCCCTATCAGAAGCAGAAACAGAGGGTAGCCGCAGACGGTGTCGGCGACGTGGGTCAGCATTTGCTCGAAATCCATAACACAAAAGTATGAAAAAACCTCCAACTCCGCAACAGGGTGCCAAACTCAGTGATTCGGGCAGCCGCTCGGATTGGCTTGCACGCCATTTGTGGCCAATCGCGAAAACCGTCACAATGTTAAAATGCTATAAGGATTGAGAATTAAATTTGATTAAATTATAATCTTTTTATACTTTTGAGAAGTCTATTTCTAACATTGTGATACGTAAATCCAAGTTTCGTTTATGAAAATCAAATCTTTACTTCTTCGTTCAGGTGTGGCAGCTGCCGCCCTTACAGTTGTCCCTTTGACGTCTTATGCCGACGACTATCCTTTTGACAAAACCGGCGAGACATTTACGGTTGACGAAATCAATTATGCGGTTCTGACCAACGGGACAGTGGTGGTGAGCGGCTACGGTTCCGCTGTGCCCTCAGACCTCGTTATTCCAGAGAGCGTGACATCCGGCGGCACGACCTATACGGTGACCGGTATTGACGATTGGGCCGTGGGTTACGGATGGTTTGACTCCATCACGCTCCCATCCACGCTCAAGGCCATAGGCGGTAGCGCATTCACCGGAATCAATGTGACCGAACTTGAAATACCCGAGGGTGTCACGTATATCGGCGATAACGCTTTTGCCTACTCCTCTCTCAAGTCGATGACACTTCCCTCGACGCTCGTCACTCTTGGCAGCTACACGTTCAATATGTGTAACGATATTGAAAAAATCGTCTTCCCGTCGTCGCTCAAGGTGATACCACAGAGCTGCGCCGACTCATGTCCCATGCTTGAGAATATCACGTTCCCCGAGGGCATCGAGGAGATTGGCATCTATGCCTTTGTCAACTGCGCCAAAATCACGACCATAAACCTTCCGACCACGTGTAAACGCGTGCTGCAACAGGCGTTTGAAAACACTTCGTTCACGGAGCTGACCATACCCGCAAATGTAGAGTATCTGGGCAACGGCTGTTTCGGCTACAATAACTTTCTGCCCGACGTGAAGCTGACGATAGCGGACTCAGAGACTCCGCTGCAGCTCGAGGGCTATCCGTTCGGCAGTCTCGACGTGACAAACTTCTACTGTGGCCGCGATGTCACGGGCGAAACACTTGAGTTTTCCGTGGCCAACACCGCACGCTTTGAGACCGGCGGCTCAATGACGCGTCTCGAGGGCTTCCGCTGGGGCATGCCCTCATTATCAGAGCTTATCCTTGGCGAAGGACTCGAATTTATCGGCGTACAGACCTTTCTCGATTCTCCCCTCCTCACCGAACTGACCCTTCCCGGCTCGCTCAAAGAGATGGGCAAATATGCGCTTAGCGACCTCAAGGGGCTCAAGAAACTGGTTTTTGCCGACGGTGATAAGCCGCTTAACTTCCTTGAGACCCCAATGCAGAATTCGGTTCCAACCGAGGTATATCTGGGCCGCGTGCTTGAGGGCGACAAATCGACGCTTGACCTCACTAAGGTGACGGATGTGACTTTCGGACCCACTCTGACGGAGATTCCCACCGACATGTTCAAGAACTCAAGGGAACTCGTGAATGTCACCGCGCGCGCCGCTGTGCCTCCGGTGCTCTCAATCGACGCATTGCCTGACAAAACATTCTCAGCCGGTACTCTCTACACTGACGAGCAGGCTACAGCCGACTATGTCAACGCCGAGGGCTGGGAGGAATTCAACAATATCTATGGCGCACAGGTGACCGTCAAAGTCAGCGTCAACGAGGGCGGCACAGTGACGGTCAACGGCAACTCGAACAGCGAGGTGGCCGTGGAGCGCAATGCCGAAGTGGAAGCGTCGGCAGTGGCCGATGCCGGCTATGCGCTCAAATCCATTACGCTCAATGGTAAGACACTCACCGTGGAGCCTGATGCAGAAGGCAAGTTTATGCTTCCGGCTTTGCGTAAGAATGCCACGCTCGACGTGGTGTTTGAGAAGCTTGACGGTATCGCGGTTGTTTCGGACGATAGCTCTAATGTTTCTGTCAATGGTTTGACCATCAGTGTTACAGGCGTAGACTGCGTCACCATAGTTAATGTTGACGGTCGGGTCATCTATAGTGGCGCCGACACTGAGGTAACCCTTCCCGCAGCAGGGATTTATCTTGTCAAGACTGGCACGACGACTATCAAGGTTGTGGTAAAATGACGGGACCAATAGGGTGATTAGTCCGAATGGGCAATATGTAATGACAATCCGGCCGGGGTGACTCGGCCGGATCTTTTGTGTGGATCGGCGACCCGGAAGCCGCTCATCCAGATGTTCATCCAAGGTTATTTGAGGATGGCGCTGTTGGTGTCGGAGGAGGTTTGGATTTCGTTGTTGCGGCTTACTTTTTTGCCGTAGGGGAGGGTGTAGGAGAGGGTGAGCTGAAGGGACCTTGCGAAGCCACTCTGCCACCCCCAGCCATGAGCGGAGTATCTCGCCGAATCAAAATGAAAGTAGCATTTGTAATCGTCAAACCAGTTACGGAACTGCAATGCGGCCCTGAAGTCTCCCGCAAAATAGTTCACCATTATGCCGTAGGTGTTTTTGTTGTGGGTGCGCACACCGTTGCCGAACGCGCTGAGATTTTTCTGCGGCGCCTGATAATAAAGGACGAAAGAGAAATGTCGTATGAAATAGCTTGCCTGGAGATTGGCCGTAATCGTGTTTAACGACTGGGAATCAATGCCGCCGGTGGCGATGCTGCGCTTTAATAACCCGGAGGCACGCAGCGAGAGCGAGTTGTCAAACAGCTTGAGTGACGCCGAAATATAAGCTGTCAGGTCGTGAAAATCACCGCTGTTTATCTCCCGGCGTATCAGGCCGTCATAGCCGGGATGTGAGAAATATTCGCGTGCGGGTTTATCCAGAAATCCGTAGTATTCGGCTGTTGCCGAGAGGCTGAGCCGGTTTGTGGGTATAAACGTGTAAGAGGCCGAGGCGGTGATGAACGTGGTGTTGCGCAGGTCGGGATTACCCTGAAGCCAGAGGAGCTCGTTGCTTTGCACAATCGCCGAGTTGGAGGATGACGGAGTCGGATGGTTATTGCCCCACCATCCCTCGACAGAGGCCGAGTGCAGGTCATTGATTTTATACCGGAGCTGCAACCCGAGCCGGGGATTCCATTGCTTCAGGGTGTTCACGCCGTTCAGCCGACCGAGGACATATGACGCCCCGACACGCGAATAGAGGCTCAGGCCGCACTTCCAGTTCTGCATATACTCGAGAAACAGCATGTTTTCAGACGATAAAAGCTTCTGCAGGCCATCATAAGAGCCATCGTAACGGGTCCGGTAGATGGTGTTGAAACTCATCAGGGAGGTCCTGAAGGTGTTGTTGTGCGAGAAAGACTTTGAATACTGGAGGATTATCTCGGGCGCGTATGACGACTCGCGGTTGTTGTTTACAATCGGCGACAAATCGCCGAGCTGATAGGTCGAGTATCTGCGGGTGCTTCCGTAAGTGAAGGTCCAGTCGATAATCAGGGAGTTGTCTTTGGGCATCGCAAAGAAATAGGAGCCGTTAATCGCCGGAGAAAGTGTTTGGCCCGATTCGCGGGAGAGCGCCGAGGATGACGGAAAGACGCCGTCGGAGAATTCCACTTCCGACAGATTACGGGTCAGAGGGTTACCCGAGCGGTTGTAATAAACCGAGTGGATAATCTGGGACGATTCTGTAGCGTAAGTGGCGCGGAATGACACATTCTGAGAGTTGTTCTGACTCAGATAGCCTTTGCCATATCGGGTTGTGCGGGATATTTCGTCATAATGGCGATTGTCAACAGATATATCGCGAAAAGTTTCAACTTCATGGCCGCGGAGCTTGTCGTTGTAAGCGATTGAGCCCGTCACGCCGGCATCAAACGTCCATTTGTTCTTGACAAATTTGGAATACAACAGACCATCGGCACGGTCAACGCCGAGCGTATTGCCGGTCGCGGTGAGTTTAGTGTAGCCGCCCCAGTCATATTTGCGCATGATGAAATTGACCACATTGGCCTGTCCTCTGAAACGCGGGTCCTGTGGATATTGCAGAACCTCAACGCGGAGGACATCCTCGGGGCGCAGTCCCTGTAAATCGTCTTTGGTGGCCTCACGGTAGTCGATGAACATGGCGACATCTTTTCCGGTATATGTCTTCACCGTCATGCTGCCGGGCGTTATGTCGAGCTGGGGAATGTTCATAAGGCTCAGGAGCTGTGTGGCGTCAATAGCGGATTTCTTAGTGCGCTTTGAAGGGATGTATTCCACACCGTAGTCAATCACATGCTGCACACGGGCTTCGACGACCACTTCATCAAGATTCTGCTGAGCGATGGTGTCGGTCTTTTCAGACTGTGCTGTAGCTGATAAGGCAATAAAGGCGCATAAGAGTGATATGGGTGTGTGGCGGTTCATATAGTTGTCTGTTTGTGATGCCCAAAGATAGTGATTTTTTAGCGGGGATTAATGGGGAAAAATAGGCCCAATATGGCAAACAGGGCAAAAAAACGGGCCCGACAATAATATCGGGCCCGCTACAGTTATATAGGTTGATTCAATAGTAGATTTTTTCAGATTTTCCGTCTTCCACTTTTATGAGTATGTCGCCGTGGGTTGGACGATATACACGAATGCCTTGTAGGTTGTAGTATACGGTTTCTCCCTTGTCTGCCATAGGTACGTCAATGCCTGTCCTGACTATCCGGATGGCGTCAGATGGCATCGACTCGCCGCAGTCGTAAACAGCAGTGATGTGGTAGATGTGCTCGCCGTCGGTGACAGCGTCATTGAATGGAGCTGCCACATGAGGTGTGGTGGTGATACATACTCCGTCACGATAGATATTATAGCCCAACAGGTTGAGAATTTCTGTGGGAGCCGTGGCGGTGGCCAGTGACACATTGTCGAGACCAAACATTACTCCGGGGTTGGATACCACCCTCAGACAGAAACGGGCGGCACCCTTGGGGAGCTTCACGCGCACAGGAGTCCATGCGTCGGCAGCCAGGGTAACGGTGGCGACTTTCACAAAATCGTCAGCCGATGTCGATCCAGTGGTGTAGCCCAGTTTCAAGGTCTCGGGGAAGTCGGTGCGTATGCAGCGTGCCATGAACGAAACATATTGCATTTCGCCTGACAGCTCGGGAGAGAAGAGCATAACATTCATGGGTATCTCCGAGTCGGTGTTGCGTATGCATGCGGCATACTGCATGCCGTCAAACGGCATCAGGTTGTATGACTGACATTCCTTGGAGTTGAAGATAAAGAAAGGTACCCTGGTCTGGCCGCCGGTGAGACAGGGAATAGCAACGTCGCTGAATTCCACATTGAGACCGTTATCGAGTTTCACAGACTCCCAGTCTCCGAACTTATCAGTGGTCCAGGGGGCATAGTCTTCAAAGGTCTCAGTCACGGGATTATGGATGGTGGTCTCAGGCTTTTCCCAATTCAGCTGTACCAGCCCATCGTCTGAAATTTCGCCTGAAGCAATCTCCACAGGAGGCAGCGCTGACGAGTAGACGCTCACTGCGACAGGCTCAGACTCCTCGGCGGTAAGATCGCCGGGATAATCGACCACCGCCTTATAGGTTACAATGCCGTCAGGAGTGAGAGCTGTTGTCGTGTCAGAGAATCCTACTGAACCCTTCTGGCCTGAACCCACTGCCGGGAGTTTGAGTGTGGCTATGGTCTCGCCGTTGCGCAGGATGGTCACACGGCTGTTGTCATTGGAGAGACGACCAATGTTGTCGAAGGAGATGACCATTGGCACGAGATCGCCGGCCTGTACTTCTTCGGGCATCGTGATGGCCACATTCTGAATGTCGCGCTCAGGGAGTTCCTTGATCTCGATGCAGTCAATGAGACTTATGCTATAGCTGAGGTAGCTGACATCCAGACCAAATCGTATCTGCTTGCCGGCAAAGTCTCTGAGCGAGACAACTGACTTTTTCCATCCGGGATTGCCGTCGGTCGGGAACGAGGCCACAGTTTTGAAGTCGTTGCCGTTGCCGCGCTCATTGATTGAAACATTGATGATATTGGTTGAGCCGGGCATCAGTGCTCGGTCAAAGCAGAGCATGTAGACGCCATCTTCAGGAATCTGGATGTAACCCTGAGTGAGACGAAGCCGGTCATCAGGATAATAAGCATGGAATCCAAGGAAGCCATTGTCGCTGTCGGAAGATTTGTAGTCAGTAAACGCTTCGTCAGTGTATGTCTCCCAGTTTCCGTATAAATTGCCAAGGACATAAGACATCGAATAATGCTCGATTTCGCCGTTTGGAGCGCTCTCTTTGAATGGAACGCCATAGGGCTTGCCATACCAGTCATTATTTGAATATGCGATTTCCGAGTCACCATAGGGCGAATGTGTTATAAATGAATAGTAGATGATGCTCTGATCAGCTTCGTCTGCTACAGGGAACTCGTCAGTGAGAGATGTTTCGGTGGTCTTATCGGCAATCACGGTTTCATCCCAGCCATCTCCGTTGTAGGTGTTGCGTGTAACGGTATAGGTAAACTCCGAGGGATCAATTTTATGGCCCATGATGTCAGTTGTTACCTGAGGCCAGTCAATTTTTTTCTTGTTATAGAGTCCATTAGTTGAGATGTCAGTGGTGTGCACACCGTCAACCGGACTGGCGTTTGCACGGCCTACAAACACCTTCGTTTCAGCATCGTCACCGGGGCCCTCGGGTCCGTAGGCTATCACTGAGTAAAGATGCTCGCCGTGGGTAGTTACAGTCTCATCAGTGTAGGTGCACACCTGACCGGGCGTTACCGGAGAGACGTGACCTATGAGGCTGCCGTCACGATATACGGCTATGTGCTTAAGTTCGGTGAGGCTTTCGCCTGAAATTGTCATGTCGGGGGCAGTAAATGTCAGTGTAGCCTTGAGTGCACCATCGGGGTCGGCTACGGCGGTAAGCTCCTTGACGGCAGTGGGAAGAATAGTGGCTACGCCCTCGCGAATGTCAATGTTGTCGACAAACATTTTGCCGCCCCATGAGGGTACGGTGTTACGGATCGCTACATAATACACGCCTGTTTCCTCAGGTACGAAGCTGACGGTGAAGTCCTGCCATTCAGGCTCGGTGGAGGTGACGGGTGTGGCGGGAAGAAGCTCGGTCGACAGACCTTCGAGCGTAGGCTCTGAGCCGAAATAAACGCTCAGGTTGTTGGGCTTCCATTCTGAAGGTGCTCCCTCGAGAGCTGCCTTAAACTTGATTTTGTAGAGTTTGTCTTTTTGATACTTGATGCCGGGTGTAACGAGATAGGTGTCGTTACCCTGCATGACGCCGGTCTGTACCATTGCCCAGAAATACTCAAAATTCCACATCCAGTTGCTACCCGAGCCGTCGGCGCCCCTGAGCACCAGGCACTGATTGAATTCGTCTTTGGTGTCGAAGTTGAGGATGTAAGGGGGCAGTATGTAACCGTAACTGAAAGTGTCAGTGGTCTGCTCGCCCGACGTCAGACCGAGATATTTGGCTACGATTATAAAGTAGTAGTTGTTAATCTGTTCGGGTTCCTCTACCTGACATGTATATTTAGTTCCGGTGACATCAGCGGCCAGCGGGGTTAAAACATCGTGGGTTTTGTCATAAAGATAAATGTCATAGGTGAGACCGTCGGGTTTTATAGGTGAGCCCATCACACACTCCGTCGGGGCTTCCCAGGTGAGGGTAAAACTGTTACCGTCGAGTGTGTATTCAAAGTTTGAGGGTCTCGAGGGGTTATCAGGACCTACAAACATCTGGATGCTGGCTTTACCGCCTTTACCTGCAGAGTTGGAGAAGATAACCGAGAAGTAGTGGAGACCCCCTTCGTCAACAGTGAGTGAGGCTGTCACATCGCTGCCTCCCGTTGTGGAGCCTGTAGCCTTTTCGACGCCGTCGACAAGCACGCTATAGGTCATATTACCCGTGGCTACCGAGCCGTCAAGGAGAGTGCCAGGCGCCTTGAATCTCAACATGCCGGTTAGGGAGAAATCGGGGAAGTCGCCGGTAATGTCTGTGGCGAGTCCCGGCACAGCGTTATTGACTGGCGCGGGTATCCACAGGCCTACTATCTCCATCTGGTCAGGAAGTGCGCATACCTTGGAGGCGGTCAGGGCGTCCGTATCGATTACCCATAGGTCGGCTGTACTTTCAGTGTGAGAGGTATAGTACATCAGACCGGTGTTCTGATCAATTACTGCGCCTACCACATGTTCGTTGGCCATCTCTGGAAAATCTTTAAGCAGGGTGTAGTCGCCGGTCTTTTTATCGACCTTATAGAGAGAGCCGGCATCATCGACGCCGTATATCTCACCCTTGCTGTTGACCGCTATGCCTGAAAAACTTAACGATCCACCCCAGTCTTTGATTTGGGTGGTAGCGTAAGTGTAAGGATTGAATGTTCCGAAGTAGTAGGTTTCCGTCTCATAGTTGGCAAATACCCCGTATATTGTTGCTGTAGATTCCTCGTAACACATTGCCATGGCGCGGAAATCCCCATCATACTCCGACTCTATGAACGAGAAGTCAGTGGTGTTGATCATATAGAAATCGGTTCCCAGCCACCATCTGTTTACTCCGAAGAAACTGTTGTCGAAATAGACTGAGCCATAGTTGGCGTTGATGTTTACGTTACCGATAACAGTGTATGTAGGTGTCTCGCTAACATCAATCGACACAAAACCGCGTTTGGTGCCCGATTCAAGATTGTTAGCCACCATCATGGCATTGATTTTGGACGGCATGTTGGCGGGGAGCATGGCTCGCGTGGCCATGGGAGCGTGAAACTTCTGCGTCTTGCGGGCATGTTGTGGCTGAGTGAGTATGTGAGTGGAGGATACGCTCGGATTCCATACTTTTATCTCGGCAAATCCAGAGCCCGACTCCGCTCGAGGCAAGTTTTCAAACTTAGTCATACTAAGCCGGCTCTGTGAGTCACGTGATGACATCTCCCCTTTGATAAGAGGAGACTGAGCGCAAGTCATTTCTGCAATGGCAAGCATCGGCAAGAGCGCGGACAGTCTCATTAAGCATAATAATTTCATGGCATGAATGAAATAGATAATTTGTGTTTCGCAGGTCCCTCTACATTGAAACTGTAAGTGAAATAAAAAAAGCGTGAGGAACGTACTTGTTGCCCGTTCCACAAACGAAGGCTCCGGTATTGCCCATCATGGTAGAACGAGCAAACAACGCAGAAGCCCACGTTGCAAAATGCTACAATAACAAGTGCTAATAACTGCCAATAAATACACTTTATATCAATA
>ENA-OYXX01000837-OYXX01000837.1-human-gut-metagenome-genome-assembly--contig:-NODE-837-length-12937-cov-4.961730_pt1 | contig 12937 bp, 12 predicted proteins | sample MGYA00243976_ERZ653434 | MGnify/ENA primary metagenome ERZ653434 (study PRJEB26926, sample SAMN06165112) | human gut metagenome | biome: ENVO:00009003; feature: ENVO:2100002; material: ENVO:00002003...
CATACGAGATCGAGTACGGTCTCGTGGGCTCGGAGATGTGTATAAGAGACAGGCTGAAAGCCCATCATCTCAGATATATTATATCTGAGCCGCAGGCGATTCATCTTGCAAAAAGCTGGGCAAAGCTCACACAACCGGATGAGGAAAGTAGAATGCCCGTGGAGATCTCTTTAGGAAAACATGTTTATCGGTTAAGAAAACTACTGCATAAGGATGATTTCAATGAGTACGGTCATTATGTGCGTGATGAATTCCGCTCGGCCCCGTTGATGCAGGACGTGCCGCCTTTCGGCGAAAGATTTGATTTCTATGAACCGATTCAGGGCGGAGCGCACTTTTTCGCTTTTGTCAGTCATTTCAATGAGAGATTTAAATCTTTTGAATCCCTTACGCAAGTAAAGACACTAAGGGAAAAATTCGGCCGCCGTCATAAGGTATATGCGACTTTGGCTGAAACTATCCTGTTTGCTTATTTTATCAAATTCGGGTCTCAATACCTTTCTGAAGCGTTGTTCTGCATAATGTCGAAACTGGCCGAACATCGCTACATGAAAGTAAGGGCGCTTGAGCAGCAAGTACAGCGGTTTGCCAAGGATTCAAATCTTGTTCAGTTTATTGAGTTCTCCACTTCACCAACATTTTTCCTTGCTTCGGCACTTGACAGCATCCGAACAAGTATAACGGACTATGACATAAACGACGGCATACGTTGGGATTTCTATAAACAGATGTGTGATATGTTCGCATCATTTAATGACATTACCGTCGCCGAAATAGTCAAACAGATTGAAAATGAATACGAATGAAATGTATTACGGAAATTTGACTCCGCAAATCATTGTAAAGAATGATGTCAAATTCATGGTTCCGCTGTATCAGAGACTGTTTGCATGGTCTAAAACGGAGGTGTCGCAGCTACTTTATGACCTCAAATCACACTTTGAGAAATGGCCTGATGCAAAATCGTCCGAAATGCACTTCCCATATCATCTCGGTGTTATAACCACAGTGCCTTTTAAGGAGCGCTATTGCCTTGTAGACGGCCAACAAAGATGCACAGTGCTGATGATTATGGCAAGTGTATTCGGAAGAATATCACCCGAATGGAAAGCTTTTTTTGAGAATGGTAGCAGACTTGAATTATTTGCCCGCGAGGATGATGCAAAATTCCTCAGAGGTCTTGCCGACGGTATCACGCAAGGTAAATATGCCAACGCGTTGATGGCCGAGGCATACCGGGCTATTGAGGATTTTTTAGCCGAGATGGACGCGGATCAACAAAAAGTTTTCATTGACCGTTGTTTTTCCGGAATCACGATTTTAAACTCGATTTTGCCATCTAATTATTTGCAGGAGCCGGCATCGTTGAACAAATATTTTGAGATTATGAACTCCGCCGGCGTCAATCTGGAGAAACATGAAATATTAAAAGTATCTTTGCTTAACGAGCAAATAGATCAAACTAAATTGCTTAAGATATGGAATTTGTGCTCAGACTTTTCCGCGCCTCTTTTGTGTAAGAAAGAAGACGTAAGCGATAAAGAGTATTCCGATAAGTATATGGAGCTGCTCTCTCAATCGACCGATGAGGCAATCAATACCATAATACGCTACAATAATATTTCAGAAAGCTCAGAAGAAAACAACGGCCTGTACCCGTCAATAGCAGAAATAGACGTAGAGCCACAGGAATTCAACAATCCGTTCGGTGAAAGTAACGAGAGAAGCGTTCTTTCATTCCCGGAGTTCCTTCTGCTGACGCTTGATATTTACAGGAACTTGAACGGCGACCGGAAGTTCTACAAAGTTGACGAACTTAATGAGCGCTTTAAAGCAAATCTTTTGAATACACCAACCGATGTACCGGGATTCTATGAAATGCTTCTGAAATTGCGCATTGCGCTTGATTTCTATGTAATCAGGCGCAAAATTGATGGTCAGGACAGCGAATACAGTCTCATATACCATGATACGGACAATATGTTTGATAACAATTGTCTTGAACAATATGAAGCGATGCTGTCCGTCTCGACTCCATACTATAAATGGCTGAAGATAGTGCTTGAATGTGTTCTTGATAATCAAAGCGGCAAAACGTCCGCTGATATTCTCGCTGCATTGAAGGCTTGGGACAACGAGCAACATCCTTATCCTGCATCGGTTTCGGAACTTAGTTATGGAAACGTTGACAGATATTGGTTCTGGAGACTTGATTATTACCTTTGGGAACAAATTGCCGGGCCTAAAGAGCCGGGAGATGAAACGATTGATAGTTATCGCCAAATACGGCCGTATCGTCAGGCTATTCTTGACTACACTTTCCGTACGAACAGATCTATTGAACACCTGCATCCTCAAAATGAGGCAAACAATACCTCATGGGATAGAGGCGATATTGATTCTTTTGGCAATCTTGCCATGATTTCCCAAAGTTTCAATTCTCAGCAGAGCAACGAGGATGTGCACGTAAAGTTCTCACGAGTTGAGACTCAGGCGCGCAACAAGACTTTGCAAAGCATCAAATTACTTAGAATGTATATTTCGGTTAAAGGAAATCCGGATGGATGGACCCCGGAGGCTGCTAAAAAACATGAAGACGAAATGATGAAATTGCTGCATGAATCATATTTAAAACCATAGTACGACGCAGGCGACCGAACTTACCATATTGCCCGATGGAAATCCGTCGTAAATACTCAGATAAAAATATGCCGCAGAGATACATAAAGCGGTCTCTCTGCGGCATCATATTATAATTAAGTTCGTTTAGCGTTTCATAACCTTTGTCACCTGTCCGTCAGCTACGCGGACATATAAGCCTGCTTTTAAATCCTCGGCCGGGACTCGCCGTCCCTGTAAATCGTAATATACCGCAGACTCGCCGGATACGGAGACAACAGGCGCGTCGGTCATCGTGGACGTTGAAACAACACATCTGTTACTCTCATGATTTGTAAGACGAGGGAAAAATGTGATATTATAGACACCCGGAGAGACTTTTATATATTTACTCTCGTCGTTTGTAATCATTACATCGAAAGATTCCCCCATAACAGGCGGTTGGGTAGGGTTGGAGGATGTATAAAACGTATATAAACTTTCGCTATCATCCTCCGCATATAACAGAAAGCCATATTCGATATGCACAGCTTTAGCAGTAAGTCCCTCAGCCCCCTCAACCGACTCAAGCAATACCTCTCCTTCATAATCATGCGTGCCTGCAATCTGCACCACATGCCCCGATGCATCGACCGGAACAACATACACCTGCCCGCTGACGGCCCGAGAGTCGTCACCGTCATCGACCTCCTGATTCTGAGCTGAAATAACTCCACATGTAAACAACAATGAGGCAACAATTAATATCGACTGTTTCATAATGTTTTTTTTGTATTTTGTTTTAATACTAAACGACAACATTTCAATTATTGTTCAATTCAGGATTTGTCTTATTTTAGTGTAGCGACAACACACATACAATAGTGTTTTTTATTTTTGTAGAACAAGCCGTTTGCCAATTATGTAGTAAATTCGCACTGTAATTTTTATTATACCGGTCCAAATGCCACACTCTCATCAACATCACCTGCCAGGACAGCATACAGGCAGCAAATTGTCGCGAACGTTTATGATATGTATATGGCTCAATGTTATATATGTAGTAATCGAAGCCGGATTCGGTTTCGCGACCGATTCGATGGGATTGTTATCAGATGCCGGTCATAATCTCAGCGACGTCGCATCTCTGATATTGGCACTTGTCGCATACAAAGCATCACTACACAGCCCGACAGACAAATACACCTATGGCTTCAGACGCGCGACCGTAAGCGCGTCGGTAATCAACGCATTGATATTATATGCTGCTGTCGCACTAATCCTTTTTGAGAGCGTCAAACGCATGCTCCACCCGGATGCCGTAGACGGCGAAGTGGTCTCGTGGGTAGCGGGCGCAGGCATAATCATCAATGGTTTCACCGCACTATTATTGATGAAAGACTCTCACCATGACCTGAACGTGCGCGGGGCGTTTCTGCATATGGCTGCAGACACATTGGTTTCTGTCGGTGTAGTAGTATCAGGCATAGTCATCAGCCTGACCGGATGGTACATGATCGATCCGCTAATAGGTATTATTATCGCCATACTTATTGCCGTGACGTCACTGTCTATGCTTAAAGGTAGTCTGAGGCTCGCACTTGACGGTGTGCCTGAGAATATCGACATCAATAAAGTCAAGGACGCCGTCAGAGATACGTCAGGAGTCAGCAGCTATCACCACCTGCATATATGGGCACTGAGCACAACCGAATCGGCTATGACCGTACACGTCATTGTAAACGATACCCGCGATATCGACAATGTGATTAAATCCGTAAGAGCTGCCGTCGAGCCGCTCGGTATAACACATGTTACAGTCGAGGCCGAAAGTTCTGCCACAACCTGTGGATGTAACGACTCAATCTGTTGGTAACCCATGACAATCATCGCCTTACTTATCGCAGGCATATGCCTCGGGCGCCTGTTGCGGCCGGTCAAAGCCCTGCATCATCTCGACAAATCCGCCACACTGACAGTGTGGATACTTATATTTGTTTTCGGACTGACATTAGGAGCAAATCCGACAATCACAGAAGACATCGGCCGCTTCGGTCTTAAAGCCACAGCGATAGCGCTAAGCGGTGTGGCAGGCTCTGTGGCGTCGGTGTGGCTCTACTCACGCATGACAAATAAACGCAGCAATAATGAAAGGTAGCCTAATTGTACTTTTGCTGTTTATAGCGGGGATTGTAGCCGGCATAACAGGCATAAATGATGACATCTCATTACCGCCGGAACTGACCGATTGGCTGTTATACGCTCTTGTCATACAGATAGGTATCTCGCTCGGCTCCAACGGCAAAACCGGCGAGATAATCAGACAAATCAACCGACGCACGTTGCTGTTGCCTCTTCTGACCGTAACCGGCACCCTTGCGGCAACGTTTGCGGTGGCACTGATATGGAGAGAGTGGGGCATCTCCGACTATCTGGCCATTGGCAGCGGTTTAGGCTATTACTCTCTGTCATCAGTCATTATCGTAGACATAAAGAAGACTGCAATCGGACTCGACGCAGCCACACAACTCGGGGCTTTAGCCGTTATGGCAAACATAATACGCGAAATGATTGCTCTGACTTGCGGTCCGCTTCTGGCCAAACACTTCGGGGCATACACGGCCATATCAGCAGCCGGAGTGACCTCAATGGACGTGACATTGCCTATGATAATACGAGTCGGCGGTCAAAAGCTTGCGCCTGTAGCCATGATACACGGACTTGTGCTCGAGTTTTCCGTACCACTGCTTGTTACTCTGTTTGCAGGTCTTTAAAGATGACTTAATATTTCCGCAACTTCCGGGGCTGTTTTACATTATTTTTCCGGAGATGATTTGTAGAAACAAAATAAATCATCTAACTTTGTATAGTTTACGGCATACCGTGAGCCGGTGTGACTCCAATTATCGTCCGGCCGACATAAATCGTACAAATCTAAAACTCCAATAATATGAAATTTAACGTAGCAAGCAAATCGCTCTATAGCGCAGTTTCCTCTGTCAGCAAAGTGATTAACTCAAAAAACGCGCTCACCATCCTTGACAATTTCCTTATCGAGCTCAAGGGTGACGTGCTGACAGTCACCGGCTCTGATATCGAAAATGCGCTGACCGCACGCATAAATGTCAACGACGCCGAAGGCGAGGGACGTTTCTGTATAGGAGCACGCCGTCTTGTCGAGTTGCTAAAAGAGATGCCTGACCAGAACATCTCGTTCACAATCAATGATACAACGCTCGAAATTGAGATAGAATATTCGAGCGGCAACTATACACTCGTTGCAATCAGCGGCGACGAATACCCGGCTTTCAAGCCCGACCCCAGCGAGTCAGAGCCTATTAGCTTCACGGCGCGTACCGAGGAAATCATCCGCGGTATCGACTACACACTTTTTGCGGTAGGCACTGACGACTATCGTCCGATGATGATGGGTGTCTATTTTGACATCAAGCCCGAGTCAGTGACATTTGTGGCTACCGACACGCGCAAACTCGTCTGCTACAAGACTTCAAATATCACCCCCGGAGTGGAAGGGTCGTGCATCCTGCCGGTCAAACCGGCCTCCATTCTCAAGAACGTATTTGCCAAAGACGATGAGATGAAGGTGACCATGACAAGCAAGAATGCTAAAATCGAGAGCGCGTCGTTTACATTCCAGTGCTGTTTCCTCAACGGCCGCTTCCCTGATTACACAAAGGTCATCCCCCGCAACAATCCATACACTCTGACAGTCGACCGTCTGACATTCCTCACGGCTGTGCGTCGTGTCGGTGTCTTTGTCGACCCGGCATTCGGACTCGAGAAATTCCGCATGACCCCCGAACGCATACTTCTCAAATCAAGCGACCAGAGCAACTGCACCAGCGCCCGTGAGTCGGTTCCCTGCTCATTCTCGGGACAGGAGCTTACCATCGGTTTCAGCGCACCGTTCCTCATCGAAATTCTCAACACTATCAACACGGAGGATGTGATTGTAGAGCTTTCGGATCCCGGACGCCCCGGTCTGTTCCGCCCGTCGGAAGACGCAGAGGGGACAGAGCTCCTGATGCTGCTTATGCCTATGACCGTCGGCGAGTTCTGATTAAAAGGCAAACGATATTAAAACCTCAAAATCAAGCTCCGCATGCGTACATTGTCGCTAAAGCGTCCTATAGTTTTCTTCGACCTCGAGACTACAGGCACAAACATATCACATGACCGTATAGTCGAAATTTCGCTTGTCAAAGTCATGCCTGACGGCACTGAAATCGTCAAGACACGCCGCGTCAATCCCGAAATGCCGATTCCGGCCGAAGCTACGGCTATCCACCATATTACAGATGAGGATGTACGTAACGAGCCGACATTCCGTCAGATAGCCAAATCATTGGCCCAAATTTTCACAGGGTGTGACATCGCCGGTTTCAACTCAAACCGCTTTGATATACCGCTGCTCGATCAGGAGTTTCAGCGCGCCGACGTCGATTTTGACTTCGGCAAAGCACGGTTTATTGACGTACAGACCATATTCCATAAGAAAGAGCCGCGTAATCTTACCGCCGCCTATAGCTTCTATTGCGGTAAAAACCTTGAAGACGCACACAGTGCGTCAGCCGATACGATGGCAACATATGAGGTGCTCAAGGCTCAGCTCGTTCGCTATGAAGATTTGCCTCTCGATGTAGCCGAATTGTCTGAATATGCCTGTCAGAATCGCAATGTCGATTTCGTCGGGCGCCTGATTTATGACGACCTGCATCGCGAGGTAATCAATTTCGGCAAGTACAAAGGACGCGTCGCTGAAGAAGTGCTGAAAGCCGACCCGAGCTATTACACATGGATTATGAACGGTGATTTCACAAAGAACACCAAAGACGCGTTTACACGTATCAAATTAAGATTAAAGTAACAGCCTACGATGCTCAAAGGCAAACACATCATACTTGGTATCACTGGAGGCATAGCCGCATATAAATCTGTGATTTTGCTACGCCTGCTGATTAAAGCGGGCGCTGAGGTGCAGGTAGTGATAACGCCTAACGGCAAAGAGTTTATCACGCCCGTCACATTGTCTGCGCTCAGCGGTCGTCCGGTTATCAGTGAGTTTTTTACGGCCAACACGGGCGAGTGGCACTCGCATGTCGACCTCGGCTTGTGGGCCGACGCTATGGTCATAGCTCCGGCTACCGCATCGACCATCGGCAAGATGGCCAATGGCGTGGCTGACAATATGCTTGTCACAACGTATTTATCAGCCAAAGCGCCGGTCTTTATTGCTCCGGCGATGGACTTAGACATGATGGCACATCCGTCGACCGCACGCAATATCAATCTGCTGCGCAGCTACGGCAACCATATCATAGAGCCGGCTGCGGGCGAGCTTGCAAGTCATCTTGTCGGCAAAGGCCGCATGGAAGAGCCTGAGCAAATCTTAAAGGTGCTTGACGAGTATTTTGAGAAATCGGCGTCTTTGGCCGGTCGCAAAGTGCTTGTTACAGCCGGCCCTACATACGAGAAGATTGACCCCGTCAGATTTATCGGCAATTATTCGACCGGCAAGATGGGATATGCGATAGCCGACGAGGCTGCCTCGCGTGGCGCCGATGTGACTTTGGTCAGTGGTCCGGTCAGCATCAGCCCGTCTAATCCGGCGGTGAAAGTGGTCAGAGTTGAGTCGGCGCATCAGATGCTTGCTGCCTGCGAGCATGTGTTCGGCGACACAGATATCGCCGTCTTTGCAGCTGCCGTAGCCGACTATGCGCCGGCAAATCCGGCAGAGCACAAAATCAAGCGCAAGACAGATGATGTCAATTCGATCGATTTGGTTATGAATCCTGATATCGCCGCCACACTCGGCGCATGCAAGAAGCCCGATCAACTAACCGTGGGGTTCGCTCTCGAGACTGACGACGAACAGACCAACGCCTGCAAAAAGATGCAGCAGAAAAATCTCGATATGATTGTACTCAATTCGCTCAGAGACAAAGGTGCCGGCTTCGGTACAGACACTAATGTAATAACCATTTATGGCTCTGACGGGAATGAGGCGCATTTTGATCTGAGAACGAAAAAAAAATGTGCGTCAGATATTGTCGATGCCATCGAAAAACGCCTATGCCGATGAGCCGACGCTTAATGCTCTCCCTATGTGCCATGGTGATGTGCCTGCCGTTTACGGTCAAGGCTCAGGAACTCAACTGTAAGGTCGAAATTAATTCAGACCAAATCGAGGGCACTTATAAAGAGGCGTTCAAGACGCTTGAGCAGGCTATCAATGACTACATGAACACCAATGTGTTTACAAACACACAATTTGGCAACAACGAGAAAATTGAATGTCGAATGTTCTTCACCGCCAAGGAATACACTGACGGTAAATTTGTCGGCGATTTGCAAGTCCAGTCAATTCGGCCGGTCTATAACAGCACATACACGACGACCCTACTCAACTTCAAGGACTCAAAAATAGAGTTTAATTATACGGAGAATGAACCTTTGGTCTTCAGCCCGACGCGCATGGAGAGCCAACTGACAGCAATATTGAATTACTATGCTTATCTGATTCTCGCACTTGATTTCGATTCGTTTTCGCCCAACGGCGGCGAGCCATACTACGAGCGTCTTAAATCAATCGTACAGATGGGCCAGTCGTCGGGAGAGTCAGGCTGGAAGGCATTTGAAGACAACAAAAACCGCAGCGCGGTCCTTTCGGCATTTACCGATCCGGCGACACAGAAACTTCGCACGATGCTCTATGACTATCATCGCCGCGGACTTGACGAGATGACAACAAGTCCCGACAAAGGACGGGCTAAAATCACCGAGAGCATCGGCGTGATACCCGAAATCTACGAGATTGCGCCGATGTCAGTGGGCCTTTCGCTCTTCAAAGACGCCAAACTTGACGAACTCGTAAATATATACTCGAAGGCCCCTCAATCCGAACGCGAAAAAGTCTTCAATATGCTGCAGATGATTTATCCCACTGAGCACGAGAGGCTTAATAAAATCAAAACCGGTCAGGAAAAACAATGATAAAATCACTGCATATCAGCAATTACGCCCTGATATCACAAATAGATATAGATTTTGATGCCGGCTTTAATATAATTACCGGCGAAACAGGTGCCGGCAAATCTATCATACTCGGAGCCCTCTCACTATTGCTTGGAGGCCGCAGTGACAGCCGGTCTATTGGCGACAGTACACGCAAATCTGTCATCGAGGCCGAATTTATCTTGGAAGCCCCCTCACGTTTTGAGGAGTTCTTCAAACAAAATGACCTCGATACAGACGGTAACCGCTGCATACTGCGTCGCGAGATATCGCCCGGCGGACGCTCGCGTGCCTTCATCAACGACTCGCCCGTCAATCTGAGCGTTCTCCGAGAAATAGCCATACAGCTCGTCGACATACACTCGCAGCATCAGAATCTTCTGCTTGCCGACGCTGATTATCAGCTGTCTGTAATAGATGCGCTTGCAGGCAACGCCCCCTTGCTTGACGAATATCGTCAGGCCTATGCCGAATACCAGCGTGTGCTCAAACGTTACAGCTCGACACGCGACATGATACGCCGAAACAGCGATGATGCGGATTTTCTCAGTTATCAACTCGAACAGATTGACCAACTTAGTTTAAGCGAAGGCGAACAGGAGGAGCTTGAAGCCGAACGTGACGCTATAGCAGACCAAGCCGACATAAAAACAAATCTTGTGTCTGCAATAGATAGTCTCGCAGACGGAGAGGAGAATGTCATCGATTCGCTCAACACAGCCGCAGAGGCAATCCGCGAATTGCCCGACAGTTTCGACGAGGCCGAGTCCTTGGCCGCGCGTATTGATACGGTTGCAATCGAGATACAGGATATAACAGATACTCTCAGACGGCATGATGAAGCATGCGCAGCCGATCCTGCAAGGCTTGAGGCGATACAGGAGCGCCTCGCAGAGATTTACTCGCTTGAGTCAAAACATCATGTCGAGACAAGCGACGGGCTGCTTGCGCTGAGAGCAGATCTGGCTAAGCGTCTCGACGCAGTGGCCAACGGCGATGTAATCCTTGCCGATCTCGAAGCCAAAGGGCGGGCGGCAAAAAAGAAAGCCATGATTTTAGCACGACGCATTTCGGAGGCCCGGCATAATCAGGCCGAAATATTTGCCACACGTCTGCGTGGCACCGCCGAGCCGCTCGGCATGAAGAATCTCAGATGCGATATTGCGCTCACCACAGGCAAACTCAACCCCTCGGGTATTGACAGTATCGAATTTCTTTTTGCCTTCAATAAAAATCAGGAGTTGATGCCGGTCGGAGCTACAGCATCCGGAGGCGAGATTTCGCGTCTGATGTTGTCTGTAAAGTCTATCATCGGTGATTCGATGAATCTGCCGTCTATCATATTTGACGAAGTTGACACCGGTGTGTCAGGTGAGATTGCCGCCCGCATGGGAAGAATGATGCAACTTCTGTCACGTAAAATACAGATTATCACAATAACCCATCTGCCGCAGGTCGCAGCGCGCGGTGAAAGTCATTTCAAAGTTTACAAGGCCGACAGCGAGACATCGACCAATACATATATCCGTCGCCTTGACGATGAAGAACGTGTCACGGAACTTGCCGCAATGCTCGGCGGAAGCGATGCCGGAGAGACTGCCGCGGCAAATGCACGCTCACTGCTTGAGGCTGCCAAATCAGATAAAACAAATAAATAACCATATGGATGCAAACGAGTATATCTTCGGTCTACGTGCCGTAATCGAAGCAATTGAGGCCGGTCGTGACATCGACAAGATTTTTGTAAAGAAAGACCTCCACAGCGAGCTCGCGGTAAGATTGCACGACCTTGCACGCCACTATAATGTACCGATGCAGCGCGTGCCGGTCGAGAAACTAAACCGCATCACACGCAAAAATCATCAGGGGGTGATAGCACAACTGTCAGCTGTGCCATATCACAAGCTTGAGAATATTTTGCCGGCTCTCTACGATGACGGTGTTCTGCCGTTTATTCTTGTGCTTGACGGCATCACCGACGTTCGAAATTTCGGAGCAATGGCACGCACAGCCGAATGTTGCGGCGTTAATGCCATTGTCATACCCGAGCGCGGCAGTGTGAGCGTAAACGCTGATGCTGTCAAGACTTCGGCCGGCGCCCTGCATTACCTACCGGTATGCCGTGAAAATAATTTACGCGATGCCGTGAAATATCTCAAAGACAGTGGTATTCAGATTGTGGCTGCGAGCGAGAAGGCAGACATAAATTATACCCGCGGCACATATACAGGCCCTGTAGCCATAGTCATGGGAGCTGAAGATGTCGGCATCTCACCCGAGATACTCGATATGTGCGACACCCGAGTTTCTATCCCGATGTTCGGCCATATCGGCTCACTCAATGTCGGAGTGGCGGCCGCTGTAATGATGTATGAAGTCGTCAGACAGCGTTTGGAAGACAATTTAGAAGTAATTTGACATATACGACTGACAGTTACCGCATCTGCGCATAAGCATAAAGAAAAAGAGGTGCCTTCACAGGTACCTCCCTTTCCATTCATCACATTATGCTTAAAATTAAAGTGCTATCAATGCGTTGGTAGATGCTGTAGCTGTCAGTTATGTTTTGTTATAAGTTTTACGGTCAATAACGTTCTTCGACCACGTCCCAGTCTACGATGTCCCAGAGACGTTTGAGTTGGTCGGCACGACGGTTTTGATAATCAAGATAGTAAGCGTGCTCCCAGACGTCAAATGTCAGAAGAGGAGTCAGACCTTCGCGCATAGGGTTACCGGCATTCGGGCCTTGGGTTATGAATAGCCTGCCGTCATTGTCACGCGACAACCAGACCCAACCGGAGCCGAATAACGAAACGCCGGCCTGTTCGAAAGCCTCTTTGAATTTGTCAAATGAGCCGAATTCCTTGTCAATAGCACGCCGCAATTCGCCCGTAGGCTCATGGCTGCCAGTCGGATTGAAAGTAAAGAAATAGAAGATATGATTCCATGCCTGTGATGCGTTGTTGAAAAGCGCGCCGTCAGCATGCCTGATTATTTCTTCTAACTCCATGTCTTCATATTCAGTTCCTTTGATAAGTCTGTTGAGATTATCGATATAGGCTTTCTCGTGTTTGCCATAATGATAATCGATTGTCTCTTGGCTGATCACGGGTGCGAGAGCATCAGAGGAGTAGGGTAATTTAGGCTGTTCGTAAGTCATATTATGAATTGTTTTAATCATTATTTTACCATAAAAACGCCCTATGGACGCCATAGTTCATGTTTTTGGGCTTTTTAGCATCTGTTAAACGACAAAAAGACATGCCACACACCTGTCTCTTATACACATCTCCGAGCCCACGAG
>ENA-OYXX01000838-OYXX01000838.1-human-gut-metagenome-genome-assembly--contig:-NODE-838-length-12911-cov-8.227909_pt1 | contig 12911 bp, 12 predicted proteins | sample MGYA00243976_ERZ653434 | MGnify/ENA primary metagenome ERZ653434 (study PRJEB26926, sample SAMN06165112) | human gut metagenome | biome: ENVO:00009003; feature: ENVO:2100002; material: ENVO:00002003...
ATGTGTATAAGAGACAGATATAAACGATGATATTGATTCAATAGTTTTGGATGATTTTTGGGGTGAGATGTCGGAACAGCGGTGTGAGCAGATGATGGGTCTGAATAACGAGCGGAGCCGTAAGCTTGGCGTGGCGGCCTATGAGTTGCTGTGTGATGCGTTGTCTTTGGAGTATGGTATTGTGGCAAAACCGGTTTTCGGATATCATGAGGGCGGCAAACCTTTTATCGCAGACCGTGAGGACATATGTTTCAGTCTGAGCCATTGCCGGAATGGTGCAGCCTGCGTCGTTGATAATGTGCCGGTGGGTGTGGACATAGAATCCATACGCACTTACAATCCCCTTTTAGCCCAAAAGATTCTCAATGACAATGAGATGTTGGCGGTGGAATCATCTGCGAGACCGGACATTGAGTTTATACGTATGTGGACCATGAAGGAGAGCTATCTGAAATTGACCGGTGAAGGAATACGCTGTAACTTAAAGACTGTTCCGCCATCTTCGGCGGTGTTTGAGACAACAATCAATGTATCCCGTGGCTATGTGTGTACAGTGTGTCGTGGGAAGAATGGTTTGAAATGAATTGATACACAAATATAAATGACAGTATTGTATATTATAATAGGTCTTGCCGTTGGAGTTGCTTCTGCTTGGATTTTGGCAAGTCGGAAAACCGTGCAGTCGGCCATCGAACTGGAGAAGAAGAATACCGAACTCGCTATGCGTGCCGAGCAGTTGCAACAGGTCACCAAACGGTTGACCGAAGTGGAGCGCGAGAACAAGACGCTCATGGGACGGGCGGAGTCGCAGGCCCGCGAGATAGAGATTCTGCGCAGGCAGTCGGAGGAGGAGGCGCGCATGCGCAGCGAACAGTTTGCAGAGCAGCTGCGCACGGCCAAAGAGCAGATAACAAACATGGCCAACCAAATAATGGAACAGAACGCGCGCAGGCTGAAGGAACAGAACAGTGAGAACATCGGCCACATCACCCAGCCGCTCAGGGATGCCATAAGCGACATGCGCAAGGCCATAACCGACAACATAAAGGACTCGGCGCAGAATTCGGCGTCGTTCCGCGAGCAGATAAGGATGATGATAGAGAGTAACCGTGAGATTGGCGAGAAGGCGGAGTCACTGGCCAATGTTCTGCGGCGGGATAACAAGGCGGCGGGAAATATGGGAGAGATTATACTCGGCGATCTGCTGGCTTCGCAGGGGCTTACGGAGGGAATACACTATGAGGTGCAGGCGCGGCTGCGCGACGAGACGGGGCGCGCTCTGAAGAACGACGAGACGGGGCGCGAGATGCAGCCCGACGTCATACTGCACTATCCGCAGGGGCAGGATGCCATCATCGACTCGAAGGTGTCGCTCGTGGCATATCAGCGTTATGTCAACGCCGAGACGCCCGAGGAGCGGGAACGCTGCCTGCAGGAGCACATCAAGAGCGTGCGTGCCCATGTCACGGAGCTGTCGCGCAAGGATTACAGTAAATACATCAAGGCACCGCGCGAGGCTGTCGATTTCGTTATCATGTTCATGCCGTTCGAGTCATCACTGCAGCTCGCCCTCGTCAACGACCCCACGCTTTGGCGCGAGGCGTTCGAGCGCAAGGTGTTCATCACGGGTGAGCAGAATCTGCTCGGTATACTCCACATGATACACATCGCGTGGGTGCAGAACCAGCAGGCCGAGAATCAGGAGAAGGTGTTCGGCATTGCCGAACAGCTGATAGACCGTCTCGGCGACTTCATCAGGCGGTATAACGCTCTCGGTGACACACTGGCAAAGGCGCAGAAGGACTACGACTATGCCAACAACAAGCTGGCCACGGGTGCACAGAGTGTGTTCAAGAAGGGGCGCGAGCTTGTAGACCTTGGCGCGAAGGAGAACCCAAACCGCCGTATACCGTATCCGGAGCCAGATCTGCTCGGAGTTGATATGCCGTCATGAACAACCGTAAGATAATACACATCGACATGGATGCTTTCTTCGCGTCAGTCGAACAGCGCGACCATCCTGAGCTGCGCGGCTTGCCTGTGGCCGTGGGGCACGACGGTCCGCGCGGTGTCGTGTCAACGGCCAGTTACGAGGCGCGGCGTTTCGGTGTGCGGTCGGCCATGCCCATGGCGAGGGCAAAGCGTTTGTGCCCGCAGCTTGTCATCGTTCACAGCGACTACTCGGTATACAAGAAAGTGTCGGAACAGATACATGAGATATTCCGCGACTATACCGACGTGATAGAGCCGCTGTCCATCGATGAGGCTTTTCTCGACGTTACGGAAAACAAGCGCGGGATGGAACTGGCTGTGGACATTGCGCGTGAGATAAGGCAGCGCATACGCGACGAGTTGCATCTCACGGCGTCGGCAGGTGTGTCGTACAACAAGTTTTTGGCCAAGATAGCCTCGGAAGTGCGCAAGCCCGACGGTATGACGGTGATACATCCCGACCGTGCCGCCGGATTCATAGCCGGATTGAAGATAGAGCAGTTTTGGGGTGTGGGGCCGCGCACTGCCGACCGCATGCATTATATGGGCATCTTTACGGGCAACGACCTGCGGCGCTGCTCGCTGCGCCATCTTACGGAAGTGTTCGGAAAGATGGGGCGCACTTATTACGACTTTGCCCGTGGCATCGACCTGCGACCCGTTGAGACGGAGTATGTGCGCAAGTCGGTGGGCTGCGAACATACCTTTGCCGAGGACATCAGTGCGCGTGCCGCCGTCATCATCGAGCTTTACCATACGGTGCTCGAACTCGTCGCCCGCATAGAGAAGGACCGCTTCGAAGGGCGCACGCTCACGCTGAAAGTTAAGTTCGGTGACTTTACGCAAATAACGCGCAGTCTCACCCAGCAGAAGATTCTTACGGCGAAGGACGATATCTTGCCTTTGGCCAAGCGGCTCCTTGCAGAAGTGAAGTATTCCACTGCCAATCCCATCCGCCTCATCGGCCTGTCCGTGTCGAATCCTTCCATCGAGGCAAACATGCACAGGGAAGACTGGATAGAGGGTTTCCTTGAGTTTGAGGAATGGGAATGATGTGGCAGCATGTTATTTTACGTACATATGATGTCAGGTTAGTTGCAATAAGCGGATGATATCGGGATTGTCTGTTACGACAAGCTTTCGTGGCAGGGTTATTCGTTTGAGCCTTTCAAACCATATTTTAGAGGTGCCGGAGACATGTCGGTGTGTATGGCTGCTGACGATATAGTAGCTGGCGGTGTACGGATCCGTTATTTCAAGAAAAACTTTCTTTATACGCGAGCATTTCTCATTTATGGCGTTGTCAAGCGGATTGACAAGGCGGTCAACGCTTTCTTCTATCTTTTGCTTGTCCATACTGTTTGCCGTTGCCATGTAGTATCTCAGCAACTCGTTGCGGTGCTCGGCAAGTTTTTTGAACTCGATGCCGTTTGGATGGGCAAGAAAAAGCATGTATACGGCCTTGTGTACAGGCTGCAGTTCCACCTCGCGATTGTAGTCTGTGAGAATAAACCGGTAATCTTTCGTTATCCGCAAGCGGCTCAGCTTGCTCTTTGCCGCTTCGAGGCGCAGCTCTTCCAGTACTGGTATGCCGATGGCGTGGAGTAACAGGTCTGTCCGCTCCATATTCCGCAGCTGATTCGCTAATAGCGAGAGTTGCCTTGCTATATTCTCGGGGGTTGAGTCGGTGTTCATAATCCTTATTCGGCAATGTCTTGGATATACTTGTTCAGCCACCGCTTTATTCCTTGCAGCGGCGATGGTGGGGTGCCGTCAGGCTGCTTTTCCTCCTCAACGGTAGCCGGTTCGGGATTTTCAGGAACGTCCACTAGAAATACGGGCTCTTCGGAGGGTTGTTCAACAGGCTTTACCGCGGGCTTATACAGCTTTGCTATCATCGCCTCATAGTCACAGTCATCTTTGACGGTGCCCTCGTCTTCCATTCCATATTCCGTTTTCATTTCCGTGGCAAGTATTGTCACCTTGACATCCTCGCCCAAAGTGTTGTCTGTGGATATTCCCCATATCACTTCGATATTCGGATCGAGTTGGTCGAAGAAGTCATCTATCTCCTGCATCTCCGGCACCATTACGGGAACTTCATCGCTTGAGTATATGCTGAACAGGATGCGCTTCGCTTTCGTGATGTCGTTGCCGTAGAGTAGCGGCGAGTCGAGTGCATTCTTGATGGCTCTCTCCACGCGTTTCTCTCCGCCTGCCCGTCCCATTGCCATGATGGCTCCGCCACCGTTACGCGTGACGGCTTCCACATCGCGGAAGTCGAGGTCGATACCGCCATCGCTGTTCACCATTATCAGTTCGGCGATGCCCATGACGGCATCCTTGAGTATGTTGTCGGCGCGTGCGAACGACTCCTTTACGGAGATGTTCGAGTCAGCATACACATCGCATAGCCTCTCGTTGTTGATGATGAGCAGTGCGTCAACGTTTTTCCGCAGTTCGTCCACACCTTTCAACGCCTTTATTATCTTCTGTTTCTTCTCGAAATAAAACGGCAGGGTCACCACGCCGACGGTGAGTATACCCATCTTCTTGGCTACGCCGGCCACGACAGGGGCAGCTCCGGTGCCTGTGCCGCCGCCTAAGCTGGCAGTTATAAACGCCATCTTGGTTCCGTCGCTGAGCAGTCTCTCTATGTCATCAATGTTTTTCTCCGCTTCCGAACGTCCTACTTCAGGAAAACCTCCGGCGCCGAGACCTTCGCCCAGCATTATTTTTACGGGCACGGGCGACGGCGCAAGCGACTTGCTGTCCGTGTTGCACACGGCAAGGGTTACTCCAGTTATCCGTTCGTTGTATATGTTGCGCACGGCATTGCATCCGCCGCCGCCGACACCGATTACCTTAATGATGTTTTGCGATTGGTCCATTACTGGCTCTCCGAAATCTATCAGCTGGTTGTCGTTCATAAATTTTGTTTTGTTATTTTGGGACAAAGATAATGAAAGAAACCGAAAGGATGAAATTTCCGCAAGGCTTGTGACGCGATAAATGCCGTGGCTGTACTTTTATTTGTGCATCGCTTTGGATGTGCTATCTGATGTAGTTGTCAATCACATTGTTCTTGTTCAGGACATTCTGGTCTACAAGTTCAAGCCGTTTAACCATGTGCAGCGTTTCCTGTTTGTATTTCTGGAAATGTGGCGAGGCGATGTGCTTCTCGTATGCCTCACGGCTCGCGTATGTCTCGAGGATAGTTATCTTGCAGGGATTCTCCTTTTCGTCGACGGCGTACATCGTCAGTACGCCAGGTTCGGTGCGTAGGGATGTTTCGCCGACTTCGGTCGCGTATTTCATATACTCGTTGAGATGCTGCGGGTAGACCTCTACTTTCGACAGGCGCACGGTGCCGTCGGCTGTCATCGGTTCCTTGGTGCACATGGACGGCTCCTTGGCGGGGATTTTTTCATTTCCGGTCGTGTTTTGATGTTTGTCCTTATCCGTCTCAGCCGTACCGCATGATAGCAGTACGGTCACGAGAAGTGCACTTAATACTGATTTCCACATATATATTATTGTCTTTCAAAATTATCATCGTATATCTCTGCCGGAATCTCTGTCCGCTGGTTCATCATCCTTGATTTATTGTCATGATGCAAAGATAGCGGCATTTTGTCTGCCGGAAGTGACGATATACACGCAGTTTGTATCCATTTCCCTGATTTTTGCCTTTCATTCCTTTGCCTGTTTGGCAGGAAACAGGTATTTTTGCACGTGGAAGCTAAACCAACGGCATTATATGAGCAAGATATTAAAGGTACGGAATGTGGGCGATTACTGTCTTAAGAAACAGACAGGGATGACTCCGTCGGAGTATTGCGTAAGTATCTAGAAATAAATAGTTTATAATAATAGAACAGATATGAAGAGACTAATCCTGCCCGCACTGCTCTGCTGCTCATGTACCGCCATGGGGCAGAGCCGTCTGCTCCATCGCATAGACAGTGTGGCGGGGCGTATGTACTACAGGGCAAAGGTGGACACGGCGTACATCCGCAGGCCGGAAGGCCGGTGGATAGTGAAGTTGCGGGCCAATGTCTCCGGGGCGCAGATAGAGACCGAAGGCACGATGGACGGCGTGAGCTACAAGACGGAGATGCAGTCGGCCGTGCGTGAGACCTTCAGCGTGGGCGTGGCCTACCGCGGACTTTCTCTCGGGCTGTCGCTCAACCCGGCACATCTCACAGGTCGTGACAACGATATGGAGCTGAACGTCAGTTCATACGGCAACAGGGTGGGCGGGGAAATCGTGCTGCACTCGTCAAAGACATTCTCCGGGACGGTGACACGCGATGGCCTTGAGAACGATGTGGGCGTCGGACTTGTACGGCACACTATTCTCTCGGCAAACGGATATTACGTGTTCAACCACCGCCGCTTCTCTTATCCCGCCGCCCTTAGCCAGTCGTACCGCCAGCGGCGCAGTGCCGGCAGCTGGATGCTGGGGCTTTCGCTGTGGGGCGGTGTGGTCAGCGCAGACCGCAGCGAGGCACTGACGTTACAGCCGTTCGACATCCATCTGGCACAGATAGGCATCGGCGGAGGCTACGGCCACAACTTCGTGGCAGGCCGCCGATGGCTGTTCCACATTTCCGCACTCCCCACGTTCGTTGTCTACGGGCGCAACAGGATGGAGATCGACGGCGCGAGCCGTAAGATAGACTACAGCTTCCCGGAGGTAATAATAACGAGCCGTGCCGCCATAATCTACCATTTCCCGCGCTGCTTCACCGGCCTGTCGATGGTGGCCAGCATAATGAGCATGGGAACTCCCGACAAGATGGAGTTTGCCGACTCCAAATGGCGCGGCCGCCTGTTCTTCGGCGTGATGCTGTAAAGCGGATGTAAATGTTAAACGGATAAGCAGGTGGTAAGATAAAACAATGAATACTGTATATATAATTAATGTGCGTGCATTATTATATAGTGAACTTATAACATGATAACTATTTATGGAAATGAAGACTGAAAAGGAAAAGATGTTGGCCGGAGAACTGTATGACGCCAACTACAACAGTGAGCTGATTGCCGAGCGGCAGCGGTGCAAGGACCTGTGTCATGAATATAATATGATTACTCCATCGCAGACTGAGAAGCGTGAGGAACTGATGCGTCGCCTGCTCGGGCGAACGGGCGAGCGTTTCCTCATCGAACAGCCGTTCTATTGCGACTACGGATATAATATCGAGATTGGCGAGGACTTCTATGCCAACGTAAACTGCGTGATACTCGACGGGGCAAAGGTGACGTTCGGCAACAATGTCTTCGTTGCTCCCAACTGTGGGTTCTACACCGCCGGCCATCCGCTTGACATCGCCCAGCGCAACAGCGGACTGGAATATGCCCAGCCGATAACCGTGGGCAACGACGTGTGGATAGGCGCAAACGTGGCGGTATTACCGGGAGTGACCATCGGCGACGGATGCGTCATCGGTGCCGGCAGCGTGGTGACGCGCGACATCCCAGCCCATTCGCTTGCCGTCGGAAATCCATGCCGGGTTATAAAGCCCCTCCCGGTCTCCTCAAGGGAAGGAGAATAAAATGCAAAGAATAATATAAGGCTGATTCATGTCAGGCTATATTCTCTCGCTCTGTTTGCGTTCAGCCTCTTTTCCTCTTCAATTTGAGGAGGTCGGGATGGGCTTTATCACCCGACACGGGTTGCCTGCGGCGAACATACCGGCGGGAACATCCTTTGTCACCACGCTGCCGGCACCAATCACCGCTCCGCAGCCTATCGTGACACCCGGCAGCACGACCACATTCGCTGCTATCCACACATCATTGCCTATTGTTATAGGCAGCGCGCGCATTATGCCGGCATTGCGCTGTCCGGCATTCATGGCATGGACGACGGTGCACAGGCTGCAGTTCGGTCCGATGAAGACGTTGTCGCCTATTGTCACTTCGGCTTCATCGAGTATGGCAAGGTTGAAGTTGCCGATGAAATTGTTGCCGATGTGTATGTTCGTGCCGAAGTCGCAACGGAACGGACTGTGAATGACAAACCGTTCACCGATGCTCCCCATCATCTCCCGCACAATCTCCTCCCGCTCACTGCGGCACAGCGGAGAAAGCGCGTTCAGTCTGAAACACTGCTCGGCGCACCGCGACAGCGCCGCCGCAATATCATCGGTAAAGCCATTCATCCATTCACCTGAGCGCAGCGTGCTTAGGTTGTCTGTATTCGTCTTGTTCCTTTCCATATCCTTCTATATTTTGTTTATAAGTAAGTCTTTGGCATGTGTCTTGATGTGCATTATATATATGTGTAATGCCGGATGCAAAGATACGAAATAAATGCGTCATATACGAATATGCAGTGGCGTTATCTCAGTTCTGTCCGGGCTTGACCGCTGCAGACATTTAGGTAGTTTAACATAAATCCGTCAGAAATATTTTGGTAAAAACGTGAAAAGATTTAACTTTGCAGCAAAACTAAAAGATATGTATATAATACGAATCATCCCACTGCTGAGTGCCATAGGCATTGCCTCGGGTGCCATGGCGCAGGCTGAGGTTTCTGATTCTCTACCGGCACAGGAACTTAAGGAGATTGTCATCAAGGCTTCAAAAGTGCTACGCAAAGCCGATATGGATGTGTACCACCCGTCACAAAGTGCCGTTGACAATTCAAAGAACGGCATGCAGTTGCTCTCGAATCTGATGATACCCTCGCTCTCCGTGAACGACGCCCTCGGAAGTATAACGTCGGCCGGCCAATCGGTGCAAGTGCGCATAAACGGGCGCAAGGCCACGATAGAACAAGTACGCACACTGTTGCCAGAAACGGTGAAGCGGGTGGAGTGGATGGACAATCCCGGGCTACGTTATGAAGGAGCCAACTATGTCCTGAATTTCATTGTAGCCAATCCCACACTTGGCGGTTCGTTGCAGTTGTACTCACGTCCGGCCCTTAACACGGCGTGGGGCTTCCACATGGCCGATGCCAAATTCAACTTCGGCAGGTCGCAGTTTGAAATCGGTACAAACTTTAAGTTGACCGACAACATCACGACCCACCGCGATTACAACGAGACGTTCACATGGCCCGACGGGAAAAGCATTACGCGCAACGAAACGTCGAGAGGGGGAACAATGGACAACTCGATGGGCAATCTGTGGGCTTCATACAATTACGTCAAGCCGGACACCACCATGTTTGTCGCCGAGTTTTCGATGCACAAGGGCTTTACCGACAAGTTCGTTTATAACGGTCTTCTCTCGGTGAGCGACGGAACAGATGACATCCTGCTCACGGACGCCCATGGAAACAAAGGAACAACACCATCCCTCTCCATTTACTTCCAACGGCATTTCGCCGGCCGGCAGATGCTTGTGGTTGATTTCAGCTCTTCATTCTATTTCGGCCGCACTTTCTCAGACTATCTTGAACAGCTGCCGTCCGAGTCATCCTACGTCACGGACATACATACAAACATAAAAGACAGGAATCAGGCATACGCCATCGAAACTGATTATATAAAGAACTGGGACAATTCGCGGTTGACGGCCGGCGCATCCTATTCGGCCAACCGTAACCGCTCCAGATATGAAAACCTCGGCGGCGAGATTTTCCATCAGCGGCAGGATAAGGTCTATTTCTTCGCGGAATATTTCCGGCGCTTCGGCAAGTGGTCGGCCACGGCCGGAATCGGGGCACAGTACACCGACTTCCTGTTCCGAGAATCCAATCGCGGAAACCACTCGTGGAGCGCAAGGCCACAGGCTACGTTGACATACGCGCCGAACAAGAACCATAACTTCAGGCTCAATTTCACTTCGTGGCAGTCGGCTCCGTCATTGGCCGAGACCAACGTCGTGCCGCAGCAGCTTGACGGATTCCAGTGGAGGGTAGGTAATCAGAATCTGAAAACCTCAAGTTCCTATATGCTCACCTTCAGATACGGATTCAACCTGCCGCGGGTCAACGGGTCGTTCGGCGTACGTGCATTCACCTCTCCCAATGCCATCACCCCACTGTTTGAATGGGACGGTGACAGGCTGATCACGACTTACGAAAACAGCGACGGACTCAAAAACTTGTCGTTCTTTCTCTCGCCTCAGATAGATGTCATTCACGATTGGCTCACCGTGAGCGGGTATGTTCAGTACCGCATGGAGCGCATGAAGGGTACCGGCTACACCATCAACCACAACGGATGGAGCGGAAACGCCTCACTTCAGCTGTCCCACTGGGGATTTGTCCTCAGCGCCCAATACCAGTATGCGCAGCGTGACCTATGGGGCGAAAAGATAAGCTGGGGCGAGGACCTCAATGTCATCTCACTTGAATATAACTGGAAAGACTGGCAGTTCGGAGCCGGAGTTATCATGCCGTTCGGCAAGTACGACCAAGGCTCAAAGTCTCTCAGCAAATGGAACCGGAACGAACAGCACATGCGCATCGACATGAGGATGCCTTTCGTCACCGTTGCGTGGAATCTACAGTGGGGCCGGCAGAAACACGGCGTTCAGAAACTCATCGACACTGATGCCAGCACCGACCATTCAACAGCGGGAGGGCGATGACGAAAAAACCGCGAGACAGATGCGTCATGTCCCGCGGTTTTTTCTTTTGATTGTCTTTTGAAAGTCTTTTGACAACTGATTCAGAAACCGGGATATTCCCCCTATCGTGCGGTTTGCTTTCTTTCTTCCTTTCCCGACGGGAGACCGTGAGGAGTCTCTTCACCAATCTCCCGTATCACCCGACACGGATTGCCTGAGGCGAGCATACCGGCGGGAACGTCCTTCGTAACGACGCTGCCCGCGCCAATCACCGCCCCACGGCCTATCGTGGCGCCCGGCAGTACTACCACGTTTGCGGCAATCCACACGTCGTCGCCGACCGTTATGGGCAACGCACGCATTATTCCGGCATGCCGGTGACAAAACGGCAAGGATGAAATTACGTGTTTGTGCGTATCACAAACACGTACCATGGAATAAAAACTTTATCTATGAAGAAATAATATCCCGTCAAGTGGGTGTCTGTTACGAAAAAAATGTTTATCTTTGCCGTGTCAATGCGGAAGAGAAATCCCGCGGCGATGCAAGAAGGCATTTTGCAAGTCCTATCTGTTAAAATCCGGCCAAGATTTGATTTGAAGGACGAAGCGACAGATGCTCACTTTTTGTATTTGTATCTCAAAAGATGCAAACCTTTTTGTGGTTTGCTGAATTTGATATATGGTACAAGGCGTGGGATGTTGTTTCTTCAGTTCATTTCAGATCGGGTTCCTTGGCCGGAAAAGTCGGCTTGAAAGGAATTCTTTTCTCACAAGTCGGCATTACCTAACAGATGATGGACGCAAGGCAGCAAGTCTCGCGTCTTTCTTGCATATATACACCTGATGAAAACAAAAGCAGGTCGAATTTGGAGACTTACATGCCGTGAGAAAACATGCAAACGCATCACTACGGTATGTTGATATTTTGTGGATATATACAAAACGTGCGCAAAGCACAATTCCACCGATTTGTTTTACCACAGATATTATTCTAACCAATGTACGAATGATTAACTTTGTAGAAACATAAAAAGACAGGTAAGATGGAAACAAGAAAAGAAACATGCCCGAATTGTGGCAACATCGTGGTTGGAGAGTTCAAACCTTCATTTACACGCAAGACATTAACTACTGCTGCCAAGAAAGGAGGCATGAAAACAGTACTTGCAGCAACTGGAAGTGTCATTCCCGGATTTGGGACTGCGAGTGGATTTTTAGCAGGTACACTTTTGGATGTCGTGGCCGGCGATAAAATCAAAGAGTACATAGATAATGTAGCCGATAATGTTCAGGAAGACAAGGTGTATGAATTCCGCTGTCCGAAATGTGGGCGAACATGGACGAAAAAGTATAATATGTATCAAGACATAGCAAACGAGGTTATGAAGAATTATAACTTTCACAATCAAGACGCCGGATACAACAATGCTTATGATGCATACGACATTCCTGACAATTACGACGACGATGATGACGATTCGGGCAATGACATTATCAAATGCCTTGGATATTTCAACGATTATTTAAAAAATCCATTTATGCCAAATACACCGTTTAAAAGGTTGAAACAGTTTCGCCATGAAATGAACCACTTGATAGGATATGAAATAACCGACCCGATAGCCCAATCGGGAATTTATCTTCTGAAGGCTTTGGCAAGTTTCGATTGCAGCGCATCGGGTATTGGTGACAGGAAACAAGTGATAAAATTTGGATTAGATGACATTCAGAAAGCGTTGAATCTCTATGATAGCGATGAAAATAGGGTGTATCAGGCCATGTTTAAACTTCTCGAACTTAATCTCAATGATGATATGGATTTGTCACATTATGAAAGGATAAAGAATACATGCCCTGACATATTGTCGATAGAATATTCTTTTTTAGATGTTGAATATACCCAAACCCGTTTCAACAATGTCTATGAATTCGTTACTATAGCAATAGATGTGAGTAAGGAGGCGGGTGAAGAGATTGAAAGGGAGGAGCAAGAATATCTCAACGAAGTTCGTGCCTGTCTTGAAAGTGGAGGAACGATTTCTGCCAGCGAGAGACGCTTGCTTGAGAAACTCCGCAACAAACTGGAAATAACAGAAGAACGCGCGGCCGAATTGGAAGCATCTCTTTCAGCACCGAAACTGACGAAAGAAGAAAAGGAGTATTTGGAAGAAGTGCATGCCTGTCTTGAAGATGGAGAAAAGATTTCTGCCGGAGTACGCCGGTTACTCGACAAACTGCGCCTTACGCTCGGAATAAGCGAAAAGCGCGCGGCTGAATTGGAATGTATGTAATAATCATGAGGATGTATCAAAATGGCAACGTGGTGCTTGGTAGGGACATATTCTTCTATGTTGCTATCCAAATAATTGGGTGATATTTGTTTTT
>ENA-OYXX01000841-OYXX01000841.1-human-gut-metagenome-genome-assembly--contig:-NODE-841-length-12895-cov-5.007399_pt1 | contig 12895 bp, 8 predicted proteins | sample MGYA00243976_ERZ653434 | MGnify/ENA primary metagenome ERZ653434 (study PRJEB26926, sample SAMN06165112) | human gut metagenome | biome: ENVO:00009003; feature: ENVO:2100002; material: ENVO:00002003...
CTACACGTAAGGAGTCGTCGGCAGCGTCAGATGTGTATAAGAGACAGCCTATGGCAGGATGACAAAAACCTGCAGCAGTAGGTGGCTATCATAATTACTATTAAAGAAGAGAGGTAAATGTTAAGATGGCAAAAATCGATTTAACAAAGTATGGTATTACCGGAACAACTGAGATCGTGTACAATCCTTCTTACGAGACATTATTCGAAGAAGAGACTAAGTCAGGTCTTGAAGGATTCGAGAAGGGACAGGTCAGCGAGCTTGGTGCTGTTAACGTAATGACAGGTATCTATACAGGTCGTTCACCTAAGGATAAGTTCATCGTTGTTGATGACAATTCAAAGGACACAGTTTGGTGGACATCTGACGAATACAAGAATGATAATCACCCGGCTACACAGGAAGCCTGGGCAGCAGTTAAGGATATCGCCATTAAGGAGCTTTCTAATAAGAGACTTTTCGTTGTAGATGCATTCTGTGGTGCTAACAGGGATACACGTATGGCTATCCGTTTCATCGTAGAAGTTGCTTGGCAGGCACATTTCGTAAGAAATATGTTCATTAAGCCTACAGCAGAAGAGCTTGAGAACTTCGAGCCTGATTTTGTTGTTTACAATGCTTCTAAGGCTAAGGTTGAGAACTACAAGGAGTTAGGTCTTAACTCAGAGACAGCAGTTATGTTCAACATAACAAGCAAGGAGCAGGTTATCGTTAATACATGGTACGGTGGAGAGATGAAGAAGGGTATGTTCTCTATGATGAACTACTTCCTTCCACTTAAGGGAATGGCTTCAATGCACTGCTCAGCCAACACAGATATGAACGGCGAGAATACAGCTATTTTCTTCGGTCTTTCAGGTACAGGTAAGACAACACTTTCAACAGATCCTAAGCGTCTCCTTATCGGTGATGACGAGCACGGCTGGGATGACAACGGTGTATTCAACTTTGAGGGCGGATGCTACGCTAAGGTTATCAACCTTGACAAGGATTCAGAGCCTGATATCTACAACGCTATCAAGCGCAACGCTCTTCTTGAGAACGTAACACTTGATGCTGACGGCAAGATTGATTTTGCTGATAAGAGCGTTACAGAGAATACTCGTGTATCTTACCCAATCGATCATATTAAGAACATTGTTCGCCCAATTTCTTCTGCTCCGGCAGCAAAGAACGTAATCTTCCTGTCAGCAGATGCATTCGGCGTACTTCCTCCTGTATCTGTTCTTACACCGGAGCAGACACAGTACTACTTCCTGTCAGGATTCACAGCTAAGCTTGCCGGTACAGAGCGTGGAATTACAGAGCCTACACCAACATTCTCAGCTTGCTTCGGTCAGGCATTCCTTGAGCTTCACCCAACAAAGTATGCTGAGGAGCTTGTTAAGAAGATGCAGAAGAGCGGCGCTAAGGCTTATCTTGTTAACACAGGATGGAACGGAACAGGCAAGCGTATCTCTATTAAGGATACACGTGGTATCATTGATGCTATCCTCAACGGTGATATTCTTAATGCTCCAACAAAGAAGATTCCTTTCTTTGACTTTGAGGTTCCAACAGAGCTTCCTGGTGTAGACACAGGTATCCTTGATCCTCGTGACACATACGCTGACGCTTCTGAGTGGGAAAAGAAGGCTAAGGATCTTGCTTCAAGATTCATTAAGAACTTCGCTAAGTATGAAGGTAATGAAGCTGGTAAGGCACTTGTTGCTGCAGGTCCACAGCTCTAATTATCTGATGCTTATCTGATGATATGCATATAACTTACATATAAAAGAACTCCGAGCAGCCGGTCATGTACCGGATGCTCGGAGTTCTTATTTGTATTATTCATTGCATCTGACGCCCAACCGGAACTCTTACGCCCTAAGCCACGACACACGCCTCAGACACTTCTCCTGCCTTAAGTGCTCCATTCTCAATTGAAACTGTCATCTGCGTCTCATATCTCTCACCCGCTGATGCCTGTGCTATCGAAGCTTCACTGCCATCACTATCTGTCTGAGTCTGATTATTCTCATCCTCCTCATCATACTGCGATTTGTACTTCTTGTGTTTCTTAGCAAGAACTGCCTGCAGCTTCGCCATCATATACAGCTTCGGGTTGAACTCCATAAGCTTTCTCTCATCCTTGGCAGGCACTTTGCCGCCTTTGGCTATGCGCATGGCTGTCTCATAAGCCTTTGCCTCTTCCTCGAATGCCTTACTCATCGTATCCGACTGCTGTTGTGCTACTTCCATGTTATGCTGCATAATCTGCTGCATAAATGCATTCACGCGGTTCTTCCCGGCTGACTTATCCGTATCTGTAAGTGACTTCTTCACCTTATCCGACAGGTCAAGCCTGACGCCGTTAATCGTTATGTATCCTCTCTGCACAGTTCTGCTTACTGATGCCGAATCTGTAAAATGAATTATGAACGTGCCGTCCTTACCTCTGCTTATTCCAAGATAATCCCTGCCTGACATTGCAACATCTTTGCTGCCCGACTTCTGTCTTGCATATGCATCATGCGTTATGCTGACTGTGTCAGAACCGGCTGTATCTGAAGTATCACCTGCTGACACCTCTGATGCCACACCTGAGTTCATGTCTGACTCTCCAACAGCTACAGAATTGGCATAACCATATCTTTGTGTCCTGTAATAAGCCGAGTAATTATTATTGTAAATATTATATGCCGTCACACTATTGCTCCCTAATAGTTAAAGTCGATCCTGATTCCCTTAAGATCCTCATTAATAAGCTTCTCATCATTAAGCATCTTCTGAATATGCTTCTGCACCTCTTCAACATTATTAACGTCCTTCCCGGACAGTCCGTTATTAATGTCAAGCATATCCGTCTTTGCATCATTCCTGATAATCTCACGCTGCTCCCTGGCATCCTGCTTTGAATCGTCTATGCGTTCCTGCTGCTCATCACGCTTTTTGGCAGCCTCTTCTGCCTTCTTCTGCTCTTCCTCCATCTTCTTGTCGATGTTCTCTTTGGCGTCATCTATAACCATTCCGAGCACATCCTTCTCTGCCGCATCAAGAATCCGGTCCGCAGAATCATCTGCCTTGAGCATATCCTGTGATTTGAGCCGGTCTATCTTGGAATCATGCACGCTTTCACTTATAGCCATAAGCTTGTACTCAGTCATAGATATCTGGTTGCGTACCTCTCCCCTGTAGCCGTTCAGCATAAGTGCCTTGTCCTGATATTCTGTTCTTGGAGTATTCTGAAGCTCCTTAAGTCTTTCAACCTCTTCCTTGGAAAAATCAGCATAATCAGAACCATTGCTGTAATTCTGGTACTTTTTGAGGAGTTCAAGATCCTTCTGCTCCTGTGAATCCGGATCTATATTATATTCCTCCTGAAGCTGCTTCTCTCTCTCATCAGCTTCCTTAAGAGACTGCTTGTACTCACTGAGCCTGTTTAACTGATTCTGCTTATCCTTATTAAGTGCATCTATACCGTCTGCTGCCTTCTTATCGGCATCCCAGGCATCATTGATGAGCTTCATTGCCTGCTTTCTTGCCTGATCTCTCTTCTGTTGTATACGGCTCTCAAGCTGTGAACCTCTGCCTGTTATATTACCTGCAGACAGTGTAAGATTCTTTCCGTTCGCTCCTGTAGCCTTCCCTGCCGTTCCCGCAGCCTTATCCATGCGTGTTATACTACTTCTGTGCTTCTGACGCCTGCTCTTAGACTCCTCCTGAACAGACTGTGTCTGATTCTGACTGTTCTGTGCCGCGCCTGTATTACCTGAATTAATCGCTATCCCCATATCCTACCCCTTAAAGTCTATGTGCTGACCGACCTTCTGTTCACTATCGGTAAGCACATTGTCACTCATCGACATCTGTGTGTAATCACCAATCTTCTTGATGAGATCCTCTATTGATGATGCAGTTATTGTTATTGTGTCACTGTCCCCGTCATCATCATCCTCCTCCAGCTTATCCTTCCGCTTTTTCTCAGCCTTCTTAGCCTCGGCCTTCCTGTCTGCTGCTTTCTTAGCTTCCTTCTTTTCAGCCGCCTTCTTCTCTATACGCTCCTTCTGTGCTGCTGATGACTTCTCAAGAACAGCAAAGTACGATGCAGTTCCGTTATCGTTAACCTGCATGCCGAAGCCCTTAACATTAGCTCCTGACGCTGAGAGTGAGCTCTTAAGCTGTGATATTCCGCTTGCTGAGCTGGCTATTATCTGCTCATACTTCGCGCGGTAATTCTCATCCTCTGCCATTCTCTCAATCTTATCCTCGTCTATAAGGACAACCATTCTGCTGGCATTGGCATAGCCTGACGCCTGTGACTTTGCCTGTTCCTTCTGGTCCTCACTTACAAGAATAAAATCCATATTGGAATACTTCTTCTGCAGCTGTTCATAATACTTAGCTGCCTTATCACTTAATCTTGGAGTTCCGATTGTTCTTCCGGTTACATTAGCAGCCGCTCTCTTAGATGATGACGTCTCCTGTGCTGTATTCTCTGACTGCACTGCTGACGCATATGATGCTGCATTCGCAGCATTAGAAAATTCCGATACCATACCCATGTATATTCCTCCTTGTAATACGGGACTGCTGCCCCGTTAATCTGAGTATCCGGCCAAACTCCTTTTCAGCCATTAATCTACATATATGATATCGGAATAATAGAAAGATTTATTAACCTACATGAACTTTTTCTTCTTGAAAAATATAATGCATGCCACAACTACAATTATACTTAAAGCAATAACGCACTGATATCCGTAATCCCAGTATAATTCCGGCATATTCTTAAAATTCATTCCATACCAGCCTGCAATAAGTGTCAGCGGCAGGAATATTGTGGTAACCACCGTAAATATCTTCATAATCCTGTTAAGATTATAATCAAGTGCTGCATTAAGCGCCTCCCTCAAATGCACAAGATTCTCATTGAGCACCTGTGTATTGTCGCTCAGACGGCCAGCTTTTGCAGTGAATATTCCTATATATCTCAATTCAGAATCCTCAAAAACATTATTAGCATCCTGCTGTATAGCCTCTCCGATGTCAATGAGCTGTTCATAATAGTGCTTCTGAATCGTAAGTTCGTTACGCATTCTGAATATCTCTCTGTTAATCTCAGGATCTACGGAACCATTTACAAGACGTGCCTCAAGCAATGTTGTACGCTCCTCAATCTTCTCAAGCGCTTCTGTACTGCCATCAAGAAGGAGCTCCATAATCGAGCATATAATCTTCTCAAGTGTAACATTTTTCTCATACTTCTTAACCGCTTTTGAAAAAAGCTGCCCGACGCTGTCATCTTCATCCTCAATACGCACGAGTATGAACATTCCCCGCTTTATATAAAATCCGATTCTGTCACGTCTGCCCTTGATATTCTTCATATCAAGCATGCTTACTATGCCAAAGCTCACCTCATCATATGTGTCCATGCTTGTTCTGTGTCTCAATGAACTGCTCGCACACTCAATAACTGTCTCATACGGAAGCCCAAGTTCATCATAATTATCTTTAAGCTCATCAAGCGTAATATACCCAAAGCTTGGTATATCTTCGTTCATACGTGCTATTACTGCTTCTCTTACTTCACCATTATCAATAACATAATACATATTCAGCTCCACTGTTATGCGTAATACTAATTAATATCTCACCTGCTGACTGCGTTAGGATATATACGCTGCATTGCAGCATCATCATACATCCGGTCCATTGTAATCTGCCATGAGGATGACGCCTCTGTTCCATTAGAACGCTGGTCATACCTTATAAGTGCCATCATCGAAACAACTATATTACATGCCATGAACACCACAAGTGCCCATGTTATAATCTTCCCGATTTTATCAGGAATACTCTCTATAAGATGCGAAAGCGGCGGATAAAGCCATTTTATCCATACAACAGCAGCTATTCCCCAGAAGAAGCAGTACAGCAGATTAACACGTCCTCCTATATTAAATGGAATATGGCTGTAATCCCAGAATACTTTGCCAAATACAATCTCCGTAAACACGCTGCATGAATATTCATATACACCACCAAGTATTGTTCCAATCATGAAAATGTACGAATCCGGTTTGTCTTTATCTTTATGAAGAATTGCAGTTGCAAGAGCTATGGCTATTCCCCAGACAAGGCTGAACGGTCCCCAGACAACACTGCTGCGGCTCATCCACACGCCTGCCGTGTAACGGCAGAATAATGTCTCGACAATATCTCCAAGGAACGCTCCTGTCACAAACAGAAGAAACAGCTTATAAAAATTACAGCCGCTTGCAAATCCTTCTTCCGCCCCTGCCTCAATTCTTTCTTCATTAAGCTTCGGATACGCTCCCGTAACTCTTCGTTCAACGCGGTCAACAATAAAATGCCCGAGTCTGTATGTAACATTGATTATTCCACTGTGTATCAAATTGCCTGCATCATTGTCTTCGACATTCTTATGCTCTCCATACAATGACGCTGATACGGATGTAACCATATCAACAACAAGTATACATACAAGCACAATCATAACAACCTTAACAATGAAATGCGGGAACAGCCCAAGCAAATCCAGAAGAAGACCGTTAAGCCATTTAACCGATACTGTGCCAAGTACTCCCCATAATACCGAAAATCTCAGACATACATATCCGTCAATATTGAATCTGTATCCTGAATAGTCCCACCATCTGTGCTTCCTGAGCTTTTCAAGTGTTTTGCCAAGGAACCACTGTATAATGGTTGCGAGGCCTGCACATCCTATAAAAAGATAAAGTGTATAATCCTTAAGCTCCCAGAATACAATTCCCATAAGTGCTGCAGATATACCATATATCAGACATACAGGTCCATTGAGGAATCCCCTGTTAACAAATCTGTGATATACAAGATCAGCAGCTACAGTCTCCGCTACCCATCCGATGAATGAGTATGCCAGAATAATAAATATAAGCTGGTAAAATGTAAATGCCATCCGCCTCTCCTATCTTTCTACATGAACTTTACAACGTCTTCTATCTTCTTGCGCGGAACTACATAATCCCTGTTATCGTCAAGATAATATGAGAGCTTCTCATCATTACCGACCTCCACAATTGTGCTCTTATGTGTAGGATATCCAAAAGCAACAACACAGTTGACGGTGTACTCTTCACCTATTGACAACAGTTCTTTCAGCGCATCCTTCTTAACATTGGCAATTATGCAGCTTCCTATTCCGTGATTCCATGCTGCAAGCGTCATATTGCTGATTGCAAGTCCTGCATCTGTTCCGGTTATTGCATTCTTAAGCTTATTATCCTCAAGCACAACAACAAACATAACCGGATGCTCCCCGTCCTTTGGCTGTCCCTGTTCAGGTGGAAGAGAGGCAGCCCATCTTGTTATTCCAAATATCTCGTCAACAAGCTTCTCGTCTCTTACAACGATATACCTTAACGGCTGTCTGTTATTACCGCATGATGCATACTGCTGTGCACGCACAATATCATTCACCGCATCATCCGGAATCTTCTTTGTCTGGTCAAATCTTCTGTATGTTCTTCTTGTCTTAAGTAACTCCATGAGTCCATTCTGCTTCATGACAATCTCTCCCATCTGCTTTTATTCTGTGTTTCCTGATTCATGCTTTGTAATCTGTTAAGCATTCTCCTCATCCTTATCAAGAATACTCTCGATAAATGCTTCTACCTCATCTTTCTTCATTCCTAATGATACAGCTAATTCACCATATAAGCAATTCTTAGCCATCTTCATATAGCGTTCATCCATATTAATCGTCTTCTTGCCGGCTGCCGCTCTCTCCTCATTACGTCTGTACAAAGTCCTTATAATACGCACCCATCCCTCGGCCTGTGCAGGCTCCATACACGCCTTGTACTGTGATTCCCTTTCTCTGTCGCCTGCCAGCTCAATCTCGCTTATCGTCGGTATCTTTTTTATAAAATCCATAGCCTCATCTTTTGTCATAATATTTCTTATCGGTGTACTATGCCCTTCAACCGGAATATACACAGTGCTGCTCTTTTCATATACAGGCTGCATTATATAATAAAGCACCTCACTGTCAATGCTGTCCAGCTTTGATATCTTCTCTATGCGGCATACACCATTATTGCCACATACAACCATATCTCCTTTTTCAAACATATGTCTCTCCATTTCTCTTATGCCTTTAGTACTGATATGACACAAAAACCCATCCGCAGCATACATACGGATGGGCCTTCAAGCCTTCTTACATTATAGCACATATTGAGCTAAAAGTCAGCCGTGCGTTGCCTTTTGGCTGATTTTTGGTTAAAACGCGCATATACGAAAGATTATATTTGTGAAAATTAAAGAAGTATATACTTAAGTATGAAAAGCACCGTAAGCACGTACATAACTATGCTTATCTTCTTCTCCTTAGCCTTACCTGTGACAAGGTTAACAAGTGTCCATGAGATAACGCCTACTGAGATACCCTCTGAAATGCTGTATGCAAGTGGCATTGCAACAATGCAAAGGAATGCAGGGATAGCATCTGACATATCTTCAAAGTTAATCTTGGCAACAGCTCCCATCATATAGAAACCGACAATTATAAGTGCCGGTGCAATCGCAAATGATGGAATTGTAAGGAACAGTGGTGAGAATACGATTGAGAGCAGGAATAATACTGCGGTTACAATCGATGTAAGTCCTGTACGTCCTCCTGCTGTAACACCTGAAGCACTCTCAACGAAAGTTGTTGTTGTTGATGTACCAAATACCGCACCTACGCATGTAGCAATTGCATCTGAAAGCAGAGCCGGCTTAATGCGCGGAAGCTTACCGTTCTCATCAAGCATATCTGCCTTAGATGAAACACCTATAAGTGTTCCGATTGTATCAAACATATCTACAAATAAGAATGCAAACATTACAACAATAAAATCAACCAGCTTGATTGAATGGAAATCTGCTCTGAATACCGCACCAAATGTCTCCTTAAAAGGAGTAAAATCAAAACTTACGATTGAAGACGGAATTGTTGAGTACATTCCTGCCGCAGGATCAGGTACATATATTCCACATGCTTCACAGATCATACCAAGAACCCATGTAGCGATAATTCCGATAAGGATACCACCCTTAACATTCTTAATAAGAAGTATTGCTGTTATAAAAACGCCGACAAGTGCAAGTATGGCACCAACACCAACTGAATGGAATGTCTCACCCTTGAATGTCTGGTATGTTACAAGTGTAGAATCACTGTTAACAATAAGCTTTGCATCCTGAAGTCCGATGAAAGCTACAAAAAGACCGATGCCTACGCTTACTGCCGACTTAAGTGTCATAGGAATGGCATTGAAAATAGCCTCTCTTACACTAGTTACTGAAAGTATTATGAATATGATACCTTCTACAAATACTGCTGCAAGTGCTATAGTCCAATGATATCCCATTGTTCCGCAGACTGTATATGCAAAATATGCATTAAGTCCAAGTCCCGGTGCAAGTGCAAACGGATAATTGGCAAGCAGTGCCATAAGTACCGTACCTACAAATGCTGCAAGTGCTGTTGCAATAAGCAGTGCCTGCTTGTCCATTCCTGCCACAGACAGGATGTTAGGATTAACGGCAAGGATGTAAGCCATTGTCATGAATGTTGTAAGACCTGCGATGACTTCTGTCTTTACATCCGTACCATTCTCCTTAAGTTTGAAAAACTTTTCAAACATGATAAAATCCTCCTCTTATGATTATTAAGATTTGTTAATTCTATCACATTTTGTCTTATTCTGCTATAGCTTTTTTCTTCTTTCTTCTCTTCCTGCAGCGCATTATCAGTATTATCACAGAAATGAGAATTATTCCTGCAATTATTGCAGTCGGAAGTACTGATGCTGTCTTAACTGCCGCAAATGTAACCTCGCTGCCACTTACGGTAAATGTCATATATCTGCCGTCTGTGTCAGTACCGGTCTTATTCCACGTGCCGTTCTGCAGAATCATTATATCTGCATTCTTAACTTTCTCAGGCAGAATATAATGCACAAGATGTTCCTGCTGTCCGTCATCAGGTATATTAACCGTGAAGCATTCAGATGCATTCCTGCCGTTAATATCAGGATTATTCTCCTTAGTTACAGTTATTGCATCTTCTGTAGTGAACCTGCCTTCCACAAGAAGCATTGCCCTGTCATCTGTTCTCATCTGTCCGCTCTCAAGCGCAGTTACGTACTTGTCATATACGGCATTGATTGTGCCATCAAATGTCAGGTCTGAATAATCATAATCTTCCCAATGTGCCTGATATCCATCCCTTACAGGTATTACAGGAAGTGCATCTTCAGGCATTGAATCACCGTATTCAAAATCATACACAAGCACGGTATCTCCGTTAGCTATAAAGGTAAGCTTAAAATCTTTGAATTCTTCAGGGATATCCTCTGACCGGATAAGTTCATCATAGCTTACAGGCTCTGCCTTGCCGGAATAACTTACTCCATCTATACCTGCAAGATCATCGCTTACAAAGTAATTACTCTCTGCTGTTCCTGTAACCTCACCGGCGATTGTACCTGCATATTCATCAGAATCAGTAACCTTAATCAGTGTATTACAGTTCTTTACATCCTTAATGCTTCCGGCAACACCGCCAATGTAATCGGTTCCCGAAAGAACACATTTTGCATAACTGTCACGAATAAGTGTCTTACAGCTGCCTGCTATTCCTCCGACATAATTACCGCCTGTACTCTTAATCTCTCCATATCCGTAACATTCAATAATACATCCGAGATCAACCTCACCGGCAATTCCTCCTGTGCCGTCCTTCTTGCCCGTAACCCTGCCTCTGTTAGTACATGACCTTATAACCGCTTTGGTACTGTAGTCAAAATCCGTTGAAAGTTTACCTTCGATATCAATATCATCTTCCGGGTCAAGATCGTGCTCAACAGCCATAGCACCTGCGATTCCGCCTACATTGACATCTCCTTCTATATCCGCATAGTTGGTGCAGCCTTCAACCTTGCCGTCAGCCTCTCCTGCTTCGTCATCGGCAGATATATCATAGTCAAATCTGTCATCTGAATCACTGTCTGCTTTTTCATTCGACTTTTCCCTTGCATCTATTATGATGTCCGTAATATCAAAAAGTGTATCAGATATATGCTGAAAATCATCTGCAAGAGTATTATTATTGGCTCTTATCGTATTATTAAGTCCGTCCATCTCATCAATCATTGAATCTACCGATGACATAAGGTTCTCTCTTGCCTGTATCTGCTCACTTCCTATTGCTTCAAGCTTAAAGTTAAGATTACCGGAAAGATATCTTGTAACATCTCCGAGTCCTGATGACGCATCCGACAGATCACTGCCTGCATCCTTTAACTCGTTCATTCCATTGTTAATCTTATCAAGTGTTTCTTTAATATTATCAGCTATGTTCTTAAGGTAAGGTTCTGCCTCCCCGGCCTTATTGAGCGCGTCATTAACGCCGTTTACCGAATCCTTAAGCGCTGTATTGGCATCCTTAATGTATCCGGAAGCCTTGTCAAAGTCTCTGTCATTAAGAGCTTCTATGGCTTTATCTATAGCATCTGAAGCTTTGTCAATATTGTCCTGATTGATACTTATATAACCAAGTGCATCAGAAAGTATTTCAATTACTTTCTGTGTATCATCAGAGCTGTTGCCCGCCTTATCGGCTGCATCCTGTAGAATATCTGCAGAATCCTTAAGATTGTCTGATGCTTCTTTGATATTATCCGTAACAGGCACCAGAAGGTCTATAGCATTGGTTACTACCGCACTGAGATTATTAACCTGATCTGTATCTGCGTTAATCATGCTCTCAGTCTTATCAATCAGGCTGTCAGCTGAACTGCTTGCCGTATCTGCATAATCCGACATACGTGAAAGGCTGTCCGACACACTGTCCGAATATCCTCTTGCGTCATTGATAGTCTTATCAATTCCATTCTGAAGGACATCCAGTTTATCACGAAGCTGTGATATTGTTGACTCTGTAAATGTCAGATTAACGTATGGTTCCATCTGCCCTGCAATTCCCGCTACCTCTTTACGTCCGTATATATGTCCGTAATTGGCACAGCCGTATATGTATCCTGACTGACGGCCGGCAATTCCACCGACATTATAACCTTTATGCTGATATCCTACATCTCCGTAATTCTTATTATCATAAAGCTTTCCTGATGAATAACCTGCTATTCCTCCGATATCCGTTATATCAACAGCATCCTCCGTCGTTGTAAGCGTATCAAGCGAAATATCCTGAATCTTTATATTATCCATCTGCTCTATCTTAGTATTGATATTGGCAGAATTAGAACTGCTGTCGATTATTCCTACATTAATTCCCGCAATACCGCCCGCATAGTGCTCTGCATACACAACACCTTCTGCAATTGAGGCATATATTGTTCCTTCACTCTCGTTAGAACCTGCTATTCCTCCGACATTACTTTTACCATTGCAGACACCTGCGAACTTACAGTTGGTTATAAGCCCCTTGTTGCTTCCTACGATTCCTCCGACATATGATGAGGTTCCTCCCGGAAGTACATTACCTTTGACAGTGAGGTTACGGACTATCGCTCCCTCCTGTACATATCTGAAAAGTCCCTGGTATGAGCCATCCTTTGTTATTGATATGCCGTTAATCGTATTGCCTTTTCCTTCAAATATACCACCGAATGTAGGAATTGCGGTAAATTCCTCTCCATTCAGTTCGATACTCTTATCAAGAATAACTTTCTTATCCTGTGACCATGAATCAAGACGGCAGTTTTTTGCAAGCTCCTTTAAATCATCAACAGTAGATATATGTATCTCTGTCAGGCCATCATCATCATCTGCTTTTGCGCTTACCATGCCGGAAGCTGCCATCATTACCTGTCTCTTATACACATCTGACGCTGCC
>ENA-OYXX01000842-OYXX01000842.1-human-gut-metagenome-genome-assembly--contig:-NODE-842-length-12895-cov-4.629050_pt1 | contig 12895 bp, 12 predicted proteins | sample MGYA00243976_ERZ653434 | MGnify/ENA primary metagenome ERZ653434 (study PRJEB26926, sample SAMN06165112) | human gut metagenome | biome: ENVO:00009003; feature: ENVO:2100002; material: ENVO:00002003...
GGGATGAAGAGTACTTCAAACTACGATTGTTCTCTCTTCACGACTGCCGTATCACGCGAAATGTCGGATGAACCAAATATTATGCCGAAAGCAAGATAATCACATATCCACGGGCATCTACCGTTGCTACATCCTCGACAGGAAATGAAATTTTGCGAGAATTTCAGAAAGTCAAGAATATGCGCGGATAAACGCTTTTCATTATGTCTTCGCCTCCCGCCCTCAACCCCATGACTGGGGCTTCAGATCGGTCTGCTTTCGCAAAATTAACAAAATTCCGTAATATTTGGACTATAAGGCTAAAAAATCTTCAAAAAATTGAGAAATGCATGAATGCATGTTTTCTTCCGATTTTTCGCATACACAGCTTCATTACAATATCCAAGAATAATATGGGTAAAAACACGACATATCACAACCGGGGTCCTGTGCATTGGCGCGGGACCCCGGTGGAGTTATGAAAATAGTGTTTTACGTCAGAATTGTCTCCTATTGCGGTTAACCGTCATGAATGAAGCTTGGCGGTAAACGTGTATCTTTTAATCTCTCTCTTCGCCCTATAAACAACGTCAACCCGAAATAAGTTGCGCGACATCTTCATTTTAGACAAAATGACATACATCCACTCCCGAAGCGCCAAAAAGAAGCTCCTGGAGAATAGAATCAGTTATTTCTGAGAAAGACGTTACTCGAGGAGGTCGCGCGAGATGTCGAGGGCGGCGACGATTTCCTGACGGCTGACCGCGCGGTCAATCAGCGGACGTCCGCTGTCGGCCAGCAGTGTGAAGATGATTGTGGATGGGTCGGGATTCTTCTTGTCGTGTGACATATATTCAATCAGGGCGTCATAGTCGTCACACGTGATTGCGGCCGGCCCGTAGTAGTTTTTGACATATGTCGCCAAAGCGTGTAGCGACGCCGAAGGGAATCCCTCGCGCAGATGGGAGATGACACATTCTGTGACGAGTCCGCGCGCCACATTGACACCATGAGCCACCGGACAGCCTCGTGACATGGCAAGCGATTCAAGAGCGTGGCCTACAGTATGGCCCAGATTGAGCACGCGTCTGAGTCCGCGTTCGGTAGGGTCGGCTGCAACGATACGCTCTTTCAGGGCAACACTGCGCCGCAACATATCGAGGGTAAGCGCCGACGGAGCATCGGCAAGCGTCCGGCTCAACTCGTCGGGAGATGTCAGCAGCGCATGTTTTATCACCTCACCATAGCCCGACAGCAGTTCCTCGCGTGGAAGTGTAGCGAAGAAAAGCGTTGAGATGATGACCTCGTCAGCTTCGCGGAACAGACCAATCTCATTTTTCAGACCGTGGAAGTTTATGCCTGTCTTACCTCCGACGGCGGCATCGACTGCTCCGAGAAGAGTCGTGGCGACGTTGACGAATCTGACACCGCGTTTGAAAGTTGCCGCACAAAATCCGCCGAGGTCCGTCACCATGCCGCCTCCGATGTTGATGACAAGAGAATTGCGCGTCACGCCATTATCTGACATGAAAGTCCAGACACGCGCGGCGGTGTCGAGCGTCTTGTTTTCGTCACCCGCCGGAATAACACAGACCGGATAACGTCCGAGCGCACTCACAAGCAAAGGCATCACATGGCGGCTTACGTTACCGTCAGTGACAACAACCGCTCCGCGGGGCGACAGCCGGTTTATTGAGGCTTCGAGCGCCGCTGTTACATCATCAGTAAAGGTCACCATCACTCGGCAAGCGCTTGCAGAAGACTTGGCAGAGATGCTGCGAATTCGGGCATCGAGCCGAAAATAATGTCGGCGCCGGCTTTCTCCAGCTCATGACGCGGAATCGGTCCTGTTGTGACAGCGACCGTAAAGGCGCCAGATGCTGCCCCGGCTTCAACACCGACCGGCGCGTTCTCGACAACTATGGCGTGGGCCGGAGTGACACCGGCGAGCGCCATGGCCTTCAGAAACGGCTCGGGATGAGGTTTGCCGTGAGTGACATCCCGCGATGTTATGCGTTTGTCGGCTGCAAAAATACCGGGATAGTCGTTATCGAGACGCCCGATGAGCGAATTCTGACCCGACCCGGTGACAAGCACACGCGTCAGCCCGGCATTCCGCAATGTGTCGGTCATGACGTCGGCCCCTTTCATAGGCTCGACCGGAGGCAGCTCGACAAATATCTCGGTCTTGCGCTTATAGAGATGCTGTTTCTCCTCGTCGGTGGCATGGCGATGGCGGTTACGCATCATCAGGATGTCTATAGTAGCGGCGCCGGTTCGGCCCTCATGCAGAAAGAACTCTCCGGGAATGGTCGAGAGTCCGGCCTCACGCGCCATCGTCTCCCAGGCCACCGTGTGGCGTGGCATGGAGTCATAAAGCGTGCCGTCCATGTCAATCAGTGCGGCGCGGGGAGTGGTATCGTCATAACCGTGACGCTCCCTGAAGCGGGCGACAGCCTGTTTTATCTCATCGGTCATTTCTTCTTCTTTTTGTTTCCCTTTTTGTTTTTGGCGTCGACAAGGGTCGAGTCGGGGCGCGGAGGCGCCGGGATAAGTCCCTCGCGAATGAAGAGCAGAGAGTCGGCGTGCGAGATTGTGTCACCCGTCACGTCGTTGAGCGACGGATTCGACGGGCCCTCCATGTCAAGCCGCACTCCTCCGGTCCTGCCGGCCCGGCGCACACCTCGTCTGAAAACATTCTCAATCTGATTGAGCAGATTGATGCGCGTATTGTCGGCAATGGCGACGGTCGCCGCAGCCTTCTTCTCGTTGACTTTGGCACCTCCGAGACGTATCTTCATCTTGTCGGGGTTGCCCGAGATATTTATGCCGAACTTGAACGGTATCGGCGATTTCAACACCGCCACGTGATACTTGAAATTGAGGTCAAGGTCGTTGGAGCCGAACACGCCGAGCTTATAACGGTCAATGTTGAAGATGAACGGGAACAGCTCCATCTGAGCGTCCTTGACAACGAGCTTGACATCCATGTGGTCAATGACGTTACGCTCCTTATGCTTAAACAGCAGCCACTTGCCTATTTTTCGGAATGTCTCGGCGTCGACAAGTACGAGCGAATCACCGGCAATGCTGACAGCGGCGTTCATCGTCGGGATTTCCAGGTCCATGTCGGGCGTCAGACGCGAGGTGGCGGCCACTTCGGCGTTGACAATACCCTTGACGTCGCGCAGCAACGGCATGATTGTGTCGAGCTGAGGCATCAGCTCCATGAATCGGCCAAGGTGGAAGTCACGCACCTGCATACCGAACGCAAAGCTAAGGCTGTCGGGCGTCAGTCCCTGATAGAGGGCTGTCAGGTCAATGCCGCCGATGTCGGTGCGTGCCGAGAGGTTGCGTAGGTTGAGGGCGCCGTCAAAGATTTCGGCCGTGCCCCTAAAGTTATGGAATATGAAGTCGGCATAGAGAACATTGCGGGCAGCCATACGGACTGTCGCCTCAATGTTGGTCGGAATGAGCAGCGGACCGGTCTCGGTCGAATCTGCGGCACTCGCGATTGAAGCCTGTACGTCCTCGTCATTTTCGCTGTCCGATACAGGTCCGGCAAGTCCCTGACGCTCTTTCTCGGCGAATGCCGCTCCGGCGAACGTTGCGGCGGCAATCTGGTTGACGTCGATGGTGTCGGAGGTCAGACGCAGATTGACGCGCAGCGGCTGACGCCCGGTGCGGGAGGTGAGCGCCCGCGTCAGGTTTGTGATCGAACCGTCAATCGTGAAGTCACTGGCTCCGACATTATACTTGGTATTTCTGACGATGATGCTGTCATTGTTAAACGTCATGTCGAGGTCACGCAGTCTGTTGCGGAGCGGAAAATATGGCGTCAGCAGACGGACTCGCTGCGCCTTTAGATGGCCCGAGGCGCGCCATTTGCGCAAGATTGACTTCGTCTCCGAGTCGAGTTCGAAGTCCATGTGGGTTGATGTGACTGAGCTGTCGGCAGCCGGGGCGTGCCGACGTCGCGGAACGGCCCGGCGAGCCATGGCATAGACCGAATCGGGATGCAGGCCCGGATTGGCCGCCGATATGGAATCCATGGCGGCTTTCATGCGGCGTCCCACACGCGGCGGTGTCGGATGGATGGTCAGGTCAAGATTGGTATTTCGCAGCGAAACTCGGTTGAAAACGTCACTGTAACGCATGCGTCCGGCGTCGAGCAAGAGGTCGAGCTGCGGCACACGGTTGTTGTCGCGGTAACGGCGTATCTGGCCCCTGACGTTTATGTCGCGAAGTCTGATGCGCGTCGAGTCTTCGGGGGTGAACATCGAGAAGAATCCGATATGGCCATTGGCTCCGATAGGATTGATTATGGTTGTATCGGAACTTGTGGCTATATTCTTGCAGCCTATCCCGAGACGCAACAAACGGCCCTGGGCATCAAGTCCGGGGAGAATGACAGCAATGGTATCTATATTGAGCGAGGCTGTCATCAGCGAGTCGGCTGAGAAGTTACCGCGTGAGATTGTCGACGATGTACCGAACTTCAGATTGGCATCCCTTACATAGGCATTTGCTCCAAAGTCACTGACAGCGACACGAAAATTTTTCAGCCCTATGTAGCCGTCAAGTTTTATGCGGTGGAAGTTGACACGGCTGAGATAGCTCTGACGCAGACGGAAGTCGGCGTCACCGCGCAGATGTCCGCTGGCAGTAACGTTATAAGCCGCCAGAAAGCGCTTGGGGATACGTGAGAATTCGATGCCGCCGCGGAAGTTTCCTTCAATGCGGGGGTCGCTGATAACATTGGTGGCGACACCGTTAAGCTCGAATCCGACGCCTTCGCCTATTGCGACAAGACGTTTGAGGTTAAACTTTGACGCGTCGAGGTTTTCGCCATCTATGACGGCATCAAGGTCCAGAGCAAGTTTCGAGAGTTTCAGCTGTTCATATGAGACCTGGCCCTCGGGTATTGTCAGAGACATCTCCATTGACGGATAGCGCATCCGCGATGGCACGTAGGGCTTTGTCAGTTTGGCTGTAAGTCCGACTTTAAGATTATTATTCAATTTGTTCAGTCCTCCGCGTAACTCTTTAGGAATCAGAGCTACAACAGAGTTGAACGCCACAATAGGCATGACAAATTCAAGACTATTGACCGACATGTTATCCTCAAAATCGAGCTTCGCGTCGATTATGGCGTTTATGTCATTGACACCGGCCTGGAATTTACGCAGTTCGATGACATAAGGGCGAAGGTGGTTCCAGACTACGTCGCCTCCCATGCCTATACGCAGATTATCAAAACTGAGGTCTCCGAGAGTCGTGCTGGCGTCGGCTGCAAAATTTAGTTTGTAACCCGGCGCATCCTCACCATCGACTGAGGTAGCCGTCAACTTAATTTTGAAGTCTATTGAGTCGGATAGCGACACATACCTGATCGGGGCTGTTCCAGTGATTTTAAACCGCGAGAGTTGTATATCCGGAATGACAGTCGCGGTTGTGTCTTTGGTATCCGAAACCGGAAAAATTGAATAGTTGGACAACGTGGGCGTCACATCAACAATCGTGACCACCGGGTGATTGATGGTGATGTCATGGAGGGCAATCGTGCCGGTCAGAGCTTTCAGCACATTGACTCCGCCACTGAACGAACCGACAGTGACGACAGTGTCGGCTCCGGAGGGGATGGTGGCACGCTGGGCCGGCGTGATGTTTCTGAGTGTATGGGAAATCACCCGGAGTGAGTCGACATCAAGTTGTAGCCGCGGAAATGTCGACCAGAAAGTCAGCTCGACACGCTCAATCTTTACCTCTCCGTCAATATACTCGGTTGCATATTTCTCGACGATAGGCGTCAGCCTTTCGGGAGTAAGAATCCAGACAGCGGCGCCGACAACGGCTATCAGCAACAAAACAACCGACAGAATCATTATCCCGAGCCACTTTAGAACTCGCAGCCACGGATTACGGCGCCGTTTGGCCGGAACAGGCGCAGATTTATCGTTTGAAAGAGGTGTATGTGATGATGTGTCGTGAAGATTGTTGTCCATCGAGGGTAAAAATAGTTGGGTGAGAAAAGAGTGAGAACCGGCCCGGCTTCTTATTTCGAAGCGCCACGTGCCGTTATGTGGAAACAGGGCTGCTTGCGTTCATATTTGACAAATATCTTGCCTTCGTTACGCATGGCCATAAGTACCTCGGCCAGCAGTGCCTTGAGCGATTCGGCTGTACGCGGCACAGAAGCGTTGTCGGCGATAAACTGTGCATATGAGATATCGACAGTCGTGCCCATCTTGTGGACACTCGAGTCGATGGCGTTACGGTTGATGCGGCGCAGCCGGCGCACGGCGTCGGGTGTGCGCAGCACGCTGGTGACACGTATGCGGTAGTCGCCGCCGCCGCGGGCTTTCAACGAGTCGCGAAAACGGCGTCCTATTTCATGAACCACAGCCACACCTTCGGCCACAAGATATGGACGTGAGTGTGTAAGACTATCAAGCCAGAAGTCACGGCAGGAAGCTATGCGATAGAGACGGCGTCCGGGATTCCAGTGGGTACGCATATCGCTGAGAGGCTTTATGCCTATACGCTCCGCCTCGTTCCAATGGACATAGTTGGAGTCGTTAAAAACCTCGCAGAGGTTGCCGACACTATTTGTATGAAGCGGCACACAGTTTCCGGGCATTTCTTCGAGAGGATTTTCGACACCTGGCTCATAACCTGACTGAACCGGCGCCACTGACGAAGCAGCGGGCGGAATTGCCGTCGGATGGGCTTCGTCAGATTTCGGTGATGCCGAAAATTCCACAGCGTCGGCAACTTTGGTTTTGTCCCCGCCACATGAGATGACAAGTGAAGCAAGTATAATGATGTAAACCAGTTTTCTCATATCTCGTATTCGTCAAGAAAGACTCCGGCGGCTTCGAGAGCCTGACGGCGTTCACGGCATGTGGCACAGCGGCCGCAATGGCGCTCGCCGCCGCGATAGCATGAATAGGTCCGGGAGTAGTCGACACCTAACGTCACACCCCGGCGGGCAATGTCAGCCTTGGTTATGTCGGTGTAGGGCGCATAGAGCTGCAGACGGGCATAGGTGCCCTCGGCTATGGCGTGGCCCATGGCGTCAATAAACGCCGGACGGCAGTCGGGATAAACCGCATGATCGCCACCGTGATTGGCAATCATGACTGTGTCAAGGCCGCGGCTCTCGGCGATGCCGGCCGCTATTGACAGCATCACACCATTCCGGAAGGGTACTACAGTCGACGACATGTTGTCGTCGGCATATTCTCCGTCGGGAATGGCGTCGCCACCGCTCAGCAGCGAGCTTTCAAAATAGCGTGACATGAATCCCAGATCAATCTCGATGAACTGTACACCGGCACATGCGGCCTGGTAGCGCGCGCACGACTTCTCGCGCGACGCATGATTTGACCCGTAGTCAAAATACACGGCAAGAGCGATTTCGGCGGCATACTCGTGAAGCATCGTGACCGAATCGAGTCCACCGGAAAGTATCAGAAGTGAATGTTTTATAACTTTGTCGGACATAATCCGCAAAATTACGAAATTTCGCTGAAAAGTCCGCGCCCAAACCCATCCGTCTTCTCAACCCCGCGCCTCAGAGGCAAGACACCGCAACAATGTCAGACACCGGCGTGTTGAACACCTTCAGATAAAGCAAACTATCACCTCGCTCAGTGACAAAAGGAAGAGCGACCGAACCAGTCTGTCGTATAGACCCGTCAGACATTGTAACTGAGACTCCCGGAATTTCGGCTACATCAGGTGTAGTCCATAATGCATTGCCAATTCGACGTACACCAAGGTTGCCCTCTAATCTGACCGAAATACTATCCGAAGCTTCCCGAAGTACCGTAGGTACTACGACGGCTCCGTCACCATCCAGAAAATTGTCAAGAGCTTCATATGCAAAAGGTTCAACCCAGCACGTGCGCACTGGAAATTTCAAAGTTGTAAAAGGAACGTCCTCCGGTTGTATGGCATCGTAAAATACGGTTTTGGCATTTCCATCAAAAAGTGCCATTATTTTATCATTATCTTCCAATAATCTATGCTGCCAAATTACTGCCCATACACCCTGCGCCATACATATCATCCAGATTATAATACCGACGGTAGCGGTTCTTTGGTGTGAAAAGTGTAAAGGAGAGAAGATAATTAGCATGATAACGATTGCACAAAGTTCCGGGAAAAATGTCGTGCGATCTGATGGCCTAACACATAGAGAGATAATGGACGAAATTATCATTGCAGTAAAAATCACGACAAACGTAGGCGATGAAAAGAGAGGGCGATGCCGAATTATGATACAAATCAACGCAGCACATACAGCCAGACCGACAAGCGATAGACCAATTAGTCGACGTAAAACCATTGAGAGAGCGGGGTCGGTTGTAACCTCCATTGGAATACGAGAGAGCATCCCCGGACATACAAAAACACTCACACCGACAACACCATAAACTGTCATTACAATCCACCAGCGCCATCCGGTGTTCAATCGCCGTTTAAGTGTTACAACGGCCATTCCTGCGACAACGGGAATGGCAAAACCTTCATGCCACCAACCGGCAATGATAACCATGACCAAAGCCAATAGAAAACCACGGCGTTCGAGCGTACGCAAAGCCAGAATAACAGCAAGAAGAGTGACGGTACCACTCCAAAGATAGTTTAGAAGATAATCACGGACAAAAAGCTGATTGCGCCAAGGCAGAAAGAGAATCATCGCAGCCCATGAAACGGCTGCCCAGAATCCTCGTTGTCTCGTCACTCCTCCGAGTTTCATAACCATGGCAACGATCGAAGCATATAGCAGACCACTAAGCCAAGGGAAAAGTTCGCGCCAAGGTGAAAACATTGTAGAAATAGGCGACAACACGTTTGAGAGCCTCATATTGTCGTTATTTCTTATAATCTCCATAAAACCGGCCCACGAGCTCCATGAAAACACATCTGAGCCTCCCGACGATTCGCGCCAAGCACCTATAAACTGGTAGTCATCCAGTTGAAAGGGTGTGAAAAGACTCATCAGCGCACAGATGAGCGCTGATGATGCCAATACCGTCCAATAGGGCACTTGCCCGAGGACACGACGCGTGTCGGTCGTCACGCTACGGGGATTTTGTCGATGCGACGCTGATGACGTCCGCCTTCAAACTCGGTGTCGAGGAAGGTGTCGACAAGCTGAATCGCTGTAACCTCGTCAATGAAGCGGGCAGGCAGCGAGAGAATGTTGGCGTCGTTGTGCTGACGGGCAAGACGGGCGATGTCCTTATTCCAGCATAGGGCGGCGCGTATGCCCTGATGTTTGTTGAGGGTCATCGAGATGCCGTTACCTGTGCCACAGATGGCAATACCGAGGCCACAGTCACCCGACTCTACAGCCAGAGCGGCCGGATGCGCGAAGTCGGGATAGTCACAGCTTTCCTCTGAACAGGTTCCGAAGTCCTTGTAGGGAATTTCACGGGCTTCGAGATAGCCCTCGATGACAGCCTTAAGGCCATAACCGGCGTGGTCTGAACAAAGTGCGATGGGTTTCATTGTGATGAATTATTTTTGGAGATGATTTCAGTGTCATTTACTGAGCGAGATGTCAACGCGCTCCCACCACGATGTCGGGATGGCAGCCCAGGCGGCATCCAACAAACGCCAGCGCCAGTCAACCGTAGCTACTCGGCGGCGCTTCAGAATGGCCAGTTCAATCATGGGGGCAACGTAGTCGACCGTCATCAGCATAGGATAATTTTTGTCGGCGTCAAGCAGCGGAGTTCTGATGAAGCCGGGGCGGATATCAGTGATGACGATGTTGTCGCCACGACGGGTAGCAAGCTGTCTGAGCGCCGACAGGTAGTTGCGCTGGAAACGCTTCGAAGCGCTGTATGAGGCGGCCACACCGAGACCTTTGGTGCCTGCGACAGATGTGATGGCGGCAATCTGGCCGGCTGTCACGTTTGAGACGTTCGCGAAATAGCGGTAGGCAGCGGCGACGATGCGAGCCCAGCCCACAACATTCGTTTCAAGAGTTGCCACCTCGCGCGAGATATCAAGTTCCGGGTTCTGAAATCCTACGCCCGAGGCGACCAGCACAGTTTCGACATCGCCGGCCGCTTCGAGGAGGTCGTTAAAGCGCTCGACGGCGTCGGGGAGCGTTATGTCGATTGTCTTGTAGACAACATTGTCGGGATATTTCTTCTGAAGCTCGCGTAGCGGCTGCTCGCGGCGGGCGGCCACAGCCACCCTGAGTCCGGCGCGGGCAAAGTCCTCGGCCACGCGGTGGCCAAGACCAGATGAAGCGCCGATGATACAAATTGATTTCATATTCAGTCGTTTGATGTTTCCGGTGACGGCGGGGTGAAGTCGCTACCGTCTTCCTCCGTTAAAACATCGGGGATGAGCTTCTTGTTGAGTTCCAGCGTATAGAAAATCGAGAATGAACCGGTTATTGCCTGAGAAGTCTTTCCATAGCCCGGCACAATCATCGGCTTACCCTCACCAGTGTTGGAAGTATGGAGCAGCTTGTGGAACTTGAAATTCCACCCCAGCGAAACCGGTCCGGCAATCTTGACCTTTACGCCGAGTCTGATTTCAAACCATCCGGCGAAACATGAGCGTTCGGCCATGTTAAAAACCGTGTTCTCTCCCCAATAAGGGTCGTTGAGCGTAATGTCGTCAAGTCCCCATTTGAAGGCAGATAATCCATAGTAAAGGCCGGCTTTCAGCTGATAGTCTGACGAGTTGTTATAAAATATGTTATAGTCGGCTCCGAGCCGGAAGTAAGGCGCCACCGGGCTGTGAAATGTAAAATTCAGGCCCGACGGGGTGTCATTAGCAGTGCCGAGTCCGAATTCAAATGTCGGGAAATATCGGTTGTGGAGCGACACCGTCGCCGAGATGTCGCCGAGACCGTATTTCTGGCCGAATATTCTCATGGCGGCGTCCCAGACATTGACGCCAAAGCTGAGAGAATGAAGCAGTGGATACTGCATCTTCGGAATCGACTTAAGCGCCGTCGAGTCGACAAACTCTCGGCCAGTGACCGTGTCCACCAGTATTTCGTTTCCATTGGCGTCGAGGCGATGTACGAGGGCACCGTTGGAGATGCGGTCGCGCTGGTCGTCGGGAATGGTAGCCGGACGTGAAGGCACGACAGGTTCAGCCGGAGTAACCCGGCGCTGGGCTGTCATGATCGGAACAAGCGCTATCAACGCCATGAGTATGACTATCAGCTTCTTCATAGCGTTTCGTCTGGTTGTTGAGGAGGTTCGACCACCCTGAAATATATCTTGATAATCTCACGGTCGACGTTTGTCACCTCACGGTCTGTCAGCGCGATAGAGTCAATCATGTGACGAGTATGGATAAAACGGCTGATGTTGTAACGGTAGGACGCTCCGCATTCTTCGCCGGCAAAGTAGGGAGTGGAGGTGTAGACAAAAGTCAGCGTGTCGTTTAGCTCGGGATTATCTGTAAGGCCCTCGCCGCGATAGGTGAAGCAATATTGTGTCGCGGCCTCGGTTGACCTCAGCGGCAGATAGACCTGACTGACCGCCTCACCGGGTATGACAAGCATCGAATCGTTCGGCGCCCCAATCCCGGCGATTCCTATCGAATCGAGCGTCACGGCGCTTCCGGTCGACGACGAGTAGAAACCGGCGAGAGGCAGTGCACTCTGGTTGTCCGTACAGCCAGAGGTGTTGCATGAGACAAAACCGGAGAGCACGACAAACAACGCGACGAAGTATGTCAGAATTTTCCCCATCTGATAATCTGGTCGAGCGGCTTGCGTGTTTTCTCGGGTACTTCGCCCGAAGCAGGACGTCCGAGAGGTATAATGACCACAGGCTCGGCATTGTCTGGCAATTCGAGACGACTGCGCAGGATATCGGGGTCAAAGTTGCAGACCCAGCAGGTGGCGAGTCCGAGAGCCGTCGCTGCCAGACAGACGTGCTCGGTGGCTATGGCCACGTCAATGTCGGTATGATCTTTGCCATCGGCGCCCCGGTGCCACGCCTCGTCATGAAGTCCGACGGCCACAATGATGGCCGGAGCCTGCTTCAGAAACGGACGGTGGGAGTAAGCGTCTATGGCGCACTGACGCTCTTCGGGCGTGCGCAAGACGACGAAAATCCAGGGCTGACGGTTGACGGCGCTGGGAGCCAGACGCGCCGCCTCTATAACGGCACGAATCTCGCTGTCGGTCACCGGGGTCGGCTCATATTCACGGCATGAATAGCGGTCAGCCATCAGCGCCGTAAGTTTGTCATATCTTGGTGATTCTGTCATTGTCGTCAGATGTTAACCCCGCAAAGATACGCATAAACCGCGAGATTTCTAAGCCGACAGACAAAAAGCAACGACACCAAAGCAATTATCCCCCCGGAGGGGTGCAGCCGGCCTTGACATCGTGACCGAAGTCAAAGCAGGAATTCTCCCGTCCGGAAGCCGCCACTGCCCCACCGTTCTCGACAACTATATTTCAGATAGTTTCATCCAACTCGATCACAATCCATAATGGATGCCATAATCATTTATAGAAACCGCCGTCGCCTTGTATTCCCCCTTCATTAGGACAATAGAGCATAACATCACCTCCTATAGTAGCTATACAATTGCCCCAGATTTCATAATTTTTGTCATACTGAAATAATCGGCCTGCTTCCTTCCCGGAAATGGTGACTGTCCCATTTCGATGAAAATCCATCGCCACATAGTCTGAACTTGAATCGGTATGAGTCCATGTCTTGCTGCATAGCAGCTCAAGGGTGAGATCTCCGACATGGCGGGCATGCTCAGCTATGGGAACCGATAGAATCTGACTGCGACCTATCATGACGCCGTCAACTGTTGCTGAAATATAGAGCGGCTGTGTCCAGTCGACATTGGCAAACCTGTCTCTTATACACATCTCCGAGCCCACGAGACCGTACTAGATCTC
>ENA-OYXX01000844-OYXX01000844.1-human-gut-metagenome-genome-assembly--contig:-NODE-844-length-12884-cov-7.636760_pt1 | contig 12884 bp, 9 predicted proteins | sample MGYA00243976_ERZ653434 | MGnify/ENA primary metagenome ERZ653434 (study PRJEB26926, sample SAMN06165112) | human gut metagenome | biome: ENVO:00009003; feature: ENVO:2100002; material: ENVO:00002003...
CCACTTCGGGGAGTCGCCTTTGGAGAAATCAATCGCAGGATTGAAATTCAGGAACTTGACAAGGCTCCTGTCCTGCGTGAATGCGTAAGTCCCGGCGGTGCGGTTATACGCATACAGCGATAATGAATCACCCGCAAAGTCAAACCAGTGGTAGCGACCTTGCAAATTACTACTGACCGGTGCGGTCCTGAACCAGACATTCACGCCGTCGTCGAATCCACCGGGGGAACGGGCGGGAAGCATGAGTGCTGATAACCCAAACAGGCCAGAAAAGAGGAGAGTCTTTTTCATAAGCGCAATGTGTTGAATTGTTGAACATTATATTAATTGATCGGATGTCGGTTATCAGCGTAAGTTAAGTTTGGTTATGTCAGAACGAAATGCCTTGTTCAAGACGCTTCGCCACCTCCTATGAACCGGAACTGTACTGCAAAGATACAAAATTACATAACAATCGTAATGTAAATCAAAAACAAAAACAAGGATTTAATGTAAATTAACATCTAAAACATTATAACTGATACATTTAGATGACAAAAACAGAATACATTATAAGTTTTAGCCACACGGAATACACCATATAAACATTATAACGGTTATGTCCTCCCTAATCTTTTTAAAGCAATTTATTTGAGCCGAAACGAATCAAGGCTATACTCGTTTACTGTCTTAATAACAAATGTCACCAAAGAGTATTTATAATTCTCTGGACTTAGAGTTACGAAATAACGCTGTGTTAGCCAAATAAATTATAATTTGTCAATAATATGAAGTGTATGCAAATTATTAATAGCAAACAGCAGTCTTCTTTAATTTATAGGCCAAATAAAGTGTTATTAGATGTTAAAATGCTCTGTGCTGGTGATTTTTTTGAGCTTTTAGATAACAAACGTAATGTAATTTTTATTACCTTTGACCGAGAATTAGGTTAAAGCAGGTTGACAAGCAATAATCATCCTGCCAAAATACATCTCGAACTTTGCAAACATCTAATAGAGCATACGTAATGAAAAAATTAGCTACAATTGTTTTGATTGCATCTTTGGGAATATCTGAATTATCCGCCCAAAACCAGCAATCAATTACCGTAAGAGCCGGAAGTCAGATGGAAGTTAACTCCGCTACACCGGTGAGCCATAAGAAGATTGGTGATGCGGTAATGGAGTTCATGTTTGATTACTCTTATCTTCGTGACACAACCGATGTCACATCGCGCGTTGAAGACCGTATGATACTTCAGGTGGGTTATGGGCTGTCGAAATTCACGAGTTACCGTGGCATGCAGATAGACTCCCTGCTTCAGATATCTACTACTGATCAAATAAAAGCCAACCCGAACCGTTATGTCGGCGGAGAGTCTTTCTCAATCTATAAGAACTATCCCGCCGGAAAGTTCACCAATACTGATAGGGTTGCAACCGACTGGTTTCTTTTTGAGGAGTTGATTCCTTCACAGGAATGGACTATGACCGATGAAACAAAAGAAGTATTGGGATATGAGTGCAACAGTGCCAAATGCTCTTTCAGAGGCAGAGATTACATCGCCTATTACACTGATAAAATCCCTGTTGCCGACGGTCCTTGGAAATTCGGTGGCCTTCCGGGATTTATTATGGAGGTACGAGATGCTTCAAATCAATATTCCTTCATATGTGTTGGAATAAACTCTAATGCAGACCGCGCCATTACTATCCCGGAGGTCGATTTCATCAAAACATCAAGAGTCGATTTTTACAAAACAAAAAACAGATTCGATATAAACCCGACTGGATATATGGAAGCAACAAATGGAGTTCAAGTGATTGTAACTACTCCTGACGGGAAACCCCGAACAGATCTGACCTCGCCCAAGTCCCTTACTTTCGATTATATTGAAACCGACTGGAAAAAATACTAATTATAATATCTGTGAGAATTTTAATAACTCTGATAATGATATTTTGTGCTTTGTCACATATATATGGACAAGCCACAAAAATCAAGGGCTTCGTTATAGACAAAGATACCGAAGCTGCCGTTGACGGCGTTATAATTCAAGTCAAAGACAAAGCCGGCAAGAATCTTGCCTACACATTTTCTGACGATAACGGATCGTTCAGCATTGACTTCGATGCTTCTTGTTCTGCTTCTGTGATTGTGTTTCATCTCATGGGATATGCAGAAAAAAGAATCCGAATATCAGACATAAAATCACCGGTAAGAGTTTATCTTGAATCTCAGCACACACAGCTGGATGATGTGATTGTAACTGCTCCCGACATTGAGCAACGTTCCGACACACTTGTGTATTACTTAAGTCATTATGCCAAGGAATCTGACCGCAACATTGCCGATGTTCTCAAAAGACTTCCCGGTATAAAAGTGGAAGAAAGCGGAGAAATAAAGTACAATGGAGAGCCTATCAATAAGTTCTATATTGACGGAGCAGACTTTGCTGACGGAAGATATGGTCTGGCTACCGAGAATATACTTCCGTCTGATGTGGCAAGTGTGGAGGTTATGGAAAACCATCAGCCCATTCAGGCTTTGCAAGGTCTTGAATTTTCACAGCAGGCAGGTATTAATATCAAACTTCGTGAACAGGCTCGACACAGATGGATTGCTATATTGGATGGAGGGATCGGTCTGTCGCCAGTTCTGTATAATGCATCTGCTTTTGCCATGCGCATTTCAGGGAAATGGCAGAACATGGAAACCGTTCGGATAAATAATACGGGATGGAATCCACAATCGCAAAGTCATAAACATACGGTCTCAAATCTGTTCAGCAGCGATTATATCGATTATTTATGGCCTGATTATATCAACCTCGGCACATCTTCCGCTCCTCTTGCCGAAAACCGTGCAAGGGATAATTTCTCCGTGCTTGCCAACAGCTCAAATTCATGGCATCTTGACAAAGGAAAAGATGTCAGATTCAATCTTAATTACGAATCCGACCGACTTGACAATCTGTCGGGATATGAAACAAATTATTTGGATGAATACATTCCACGTTTCATCGAGACTAATTCTTTGAAAAGCTATTCGCATTGGTTAAATGGACAGGGCACTGTTGCCATCAACACCCCGGCCATGTATCTCACTGACAATCTGTATATCGATGCTCATTGGCAAGATTTTTCGTCTGCTGTCGGCGGAACACTGTCCTTGTCACAAAAAGCATATATTCCGGAGTTCAATTTCACCAATGATTTACAAATGGTAAAACGTGTATCCGGAAACTTGCTCTCCGTATCATCACGCAACAGGTACTATTATCACCCTCACCGACTTGATGTTGTATATGATGCCTCGGTTGAACAGGAACTGACAACCCAGGATTTTAGATCTGTTACCGAACTTAAATATGGCTGGTTGAAAGCCAAATGGAATATATATGTCCGTGGCGGTCTTGACATTAATTATCACCACTTGAAAAGTAATCTTGATGGTATAGCGTCGCCTCTCGTAACCGAGTGCGATTTCCAATCTCTTTTAATGAGGGTGTATGCGGCACCGGAGGCTTCATATAGCTCTTATCGCTGGCTTGTAACTTTGTCTTTACCAATAGGCTTAAAGACCAATCATATCTATGAAGGTCAGACGGGTTCAAATATTACGAAATGCCATTTATCTATTGCCCCGTTTGTTTATGTCAGATATAAACTTAACGCACGAATGGATGCAATAGCCCAGTTAAAGTATTCTTTGGAACCGCCAGAGGCTACTTGCCATATCCCGGCAGCTATAATGCAGAATTTCCGCAACCTGTATTTGGCTGTTCCTACCACCGATTTTTACCATTATCGTTCTGCAGCCGTGAACTTGAGATATAGGAATCCAATAAAGTCCCTTTTCCTCAACATCATCGGGAAATACGATTGGAACAGCTATCCCCTAATCAATGACCAGATATTCTTAAATAACTACATACTCAATACATTTACTTTGAACAGCAATGACACCAGATGTTTTAATGTAAATGGCAATATAAGTAAAGGACTGATGTCAGGGAAAATTCATATTAGCCTCGATGCTTCGTATGCTGATGTAATTTCTTCCGCTATGCGTGATGGACAGAAACTTTCTTATCGACAAAGTGCTATCGTTTTGCAACCTGGACTAAAAGGATATTTCACTAACTGGTTTTCAACAGACTACAAAATTGGATACACAATAAATAAGCTGCGGATAAAAAACGGAGATACAAGTAATTATCAAACTATCAAACAATTTCTGTCGTTAGTTCTTATCCCTCTTAAAGGTTGGCAATTTTCTGTCGGAGGAGAACATTATTATACAAGATTTTCTTCTTCTCGGTCATCCAATCTGATTTTGGTTGACGCTTCTGCAACATGGGAGCCGACAAAAAAGCTGGAGTTTAGTATTAAAGCCACAAACATATTAAATAAAAAAGAATATCGTTATGCCAGCTATGGCTTACTTAGTGAAACAGACTATATGTATCGCATACGCAGTCGGAACATAATGCTTTCAATGCAAGTTAGAATATGAATTGATTTTCCGGAAAATAGTAAACATATTGTAAAACCTTTAAACATTTGTCACAATGAAAAAGAAATCTAATTTTTCAGACATTCTGAAGGAGATAGAACCTCTCCGTAAAGACAACGCAGGGACAATGACCTGAGGATTTGCTCCTTTTGGCGGTCAGGATCAAGTTGGTCAGAACCAACTTCAGGTACAGCAACAGCAGTCACAATTACAGACCATGATTATGAACTCGGTATTGGTCGGCGTTCTTGGTTATGCCTGTGCTTGTAATTGTCAGTGCGCATGTTAAATCAATCCCTGAATTTTTATTTCAGGTATTACGTAGGGTGTCATAGCCTTCGGGCTATGGCACCTGTAAAACATTCTATTTATGAAAACAAGCAGATACAATGTAATATATTCTCAAGAATCGGGATATATTCTCTATAATACCTATACCTGCCAGACTCTGTATTTAAGTTCAGAACTTGCAGAGATATTATCTGAATACGACACATGCATTGATGACTTATCCTCTCTTCATCCGAGTTTTTTTAAAGCTCTTGTTGATGGTGGATTTGTCATTCATAATAATGTTGACGAGATAGAAGCCGTAGAACAGTTGAGATTGGATAGTTTGGCTGATCCTTCGCAATACCATTTAACCATAAATCCAACTTTGGACTGCAATTTTCATTGCTGGTATTGTTATGAATCGAAAGTAAAAGATTCAGAAATGTCTCCCAGGACCATAAAATCAACAATATCCCTTATTGACAATATTTTATGTAAAAACCCTCAATTGAAACGATTCCATCTTTATTTTTTCGGAGGAGAACCGCTCTTGAAATTTAATGAGGTGATAAAGCCGGTTCTAAAAGCATTTTCAGAGAAAACAAAAGGCAGAGATATCTTCAGAACCGTTCAAATAACTACAAATGGTGCACTCTTGAATGATGAAATGCTTTCTTTTTTTAAGAATTGTGGCATATTTACAGCTTTCCAAATAACATTTGACGGATATGGTGATAATCATAACAAGTCCAGATTCAGCAAAATACATCCTAAGTCATATCAACTTCTAATTAAGAATGTGAAAAAACTTCTTGAAAAAGAGATATTCGTAACGGTCCGAGTAAATTATACTCATAAAAATGCGGAAGATTTGATAAGAATATTAGATGAGTTCAAAGATTGCAGCGAGGAAGAGCGTAAACGTATAATATACACTCCAGTACGTATTTGGCAAGATGCAACAAATGCCGTTACGAAAAGAGCCTGTGACAATATCTCGATAAATAAATCGGACTGTATTGTTACTGCAAAAAGTAACGAGTCTATAAAATATGCAGCTTCATTAGGAATGAACGTTATGCCGATAAATTCAATTGACTCGGTCAGAAATCCATGCAAACATTCTTATGTAAATGCTGCTTCAATTAATTATAATGGGGATGTATTTAAGTGTTGTGCAAGGGCATTTAATGACGATAATCGAGAAGGGATACTTAAGACAGATGGTACTATTGAATGGAAGGATGACCTTAATAGCAGAATCTTCAGAAAGCGAACTGATTTCAATCACGTATGCAAAGAGTGTATTCTTTTTCCTGTTTGTGGTGGAGGATGTGTCCAAACATTCAAAGATTTCAACGAAGAGTATTGTTTATATCGTTTTGATGAAAAATCAAAACTTGAAGCCGTCAAAAGACTGGTGTCACTAACTAAAATGTAATGGGATTTAAAGTATTTCGACAACTTGAAGGCATGGATTGCGGACCAGCATGTATCCAAATGGTCTCCTTCTATTACGGTAAACGTGTCTCAATATATAAACTAAGAGACTTATGTAATGTAACAAGACTCGGAGTTTGTGGTGACGACATAGTGTCTGGATGTCAGGGATTAAAGCTAACCGCAATCCCATGTATGGTGGATCAGGAAAAAATTAAAATCCTCCCATTGCCAACAATTATACATTGGAGGCAAAATCATTTTGTTGTATTATACAATATAAAAGAAACTCGAAAAGGAAGGTTGTATTATATTGCCGATCCACAGTATGGAAAAATTGTTATGTCTGAGCCTGAATTTTTGGAGAACTGGCGCGGAACTGAAGCTAAAGGCTATGCCATACTTATTGAACCTACTGAAAATTTTTATGAAATAGAATCAGAAAAACAATCATACAAAGAAATTTCAAAAGCGTTACTGTCTCCTTTATTAGAGTCTGTGAAAAAATATCATAAACACTTTTATTGGGTAGCAATCTTATCGGTTTTTGTATTAATTGCCAATTGGTGTATGCCTTTCTTTCTACAAAAGGCTGTTGATTTAGGTATTGGGAACAAAGACCTATCCCTCGTTATTATGCTTATGTCTGGCCAGTTGCTCTGTTTCCTTGGATATAGTATTGCTGGTGCGATTAACAATGTAATCCTTACGAAGATAGGTTTTAACGTAAGTATTGACCTGTTAACCAAATTCCTTCATAAAATAATCCGATTACCACTGTCTTTTTTCGACACGAGGCTTAACACGGATTTGCTTCAACGGATGGAGGATTTACGCAGAATTCAGAACCTTTTGACAAATCAATTACAATCAACATCATTAGCTCTGATTAATTTCTTTGTCTTTTCAATCATTTTGACTTATTACGATTGGCGCATATTTGCCATATTTATCGCATTTAATATGTTGTCCATATTCGTATCTAAAATTTATCTTGATAGACTTAGAGTCCTAAATTATTCAAAATTCTCTCTTGACACAGAAATCAAAAATTTGAATTATGAGCTCGTCAGCGGTATGCCCGAAATCAAAATAAATAATGCCCATGATAAAAAGGTCGCAGATTGGGAGAAGGTCCAGACTAAAATCAACAAAATTTCTCTAAAGGCACTCTTCAATTCTTTATATATGTCATCAGGCATAAATTTCATAACACAATTTACCCAGTTGACGATTTTAGTTATTGCTGCCTATTCTGTCATACAGGAAGAAATTACAATTGGTGTGATGATGACAGTCACATATATAATCGGTCAGTTGACAAATGCAACAAATGTTGTCATTAGTTTGTCGCGTGAGGTCGTTGAAACAAAAATTGCGATAGAACGAGTTAACGAGGTATATCGTCGTAATGACGAGAATAATCTTCATAATGCTAAAAGTCAGGAAAATTATGGGAATATTGTATGTAAAAATCTATCATTCAAATATGAGGGATCATACAATCCATTAGTTCTACATGATATTAACCTTATTATTCCCAAGGGGAAAATAACTGCCATTGTTGGTGCCAGCGGAAGTGGAAAAACAACATTGATGAAATTGATATTGAGTTTTTACAAACCTACCCACGGTTGCATTACATTGGGAAATGTTAGCTTAGATTCCTGCAATACAGATTTATGGCGTAAAAAGTGTGGAGTCGTGATGCAGACAGGATATATCTATAGTGGAACTGTTGCTGAAAATATCGCATTAGCATACTCTGGAGCAGACTGTGATGATGTTATATGCGCAGCAAAATTGGCTTGTGCTCATGACTTTATCATGAACCTTCCTCGCGGATACAATACTCGAATCGGGAATAATGGAATAGGATTAAGCGGTGGACAAATTCAGCGCATTCTTATTGCGCGAGCAATCTTCAATAAACCTGAGTACATATTTTTCGATGAAGCGACATCTTCTCTTGATGCAACTAACGAAAAACAAATAATGGGGAATCTCTTTGAGTTTTACAAGGGTAGAACTGTTATAATAATAGCCCACAGATTGAGTACGGTAAAAAATGCTGATAATATTGTATTTTTAGATAAAGGACGAATTATTGAAATGGGAACACACTCAGATTTAATTAAAAGCAAAGGAGCATATTTTAACTTGGTAAGAGATCAATTGGAATTAGGATGTTAAACATCTATTTTTTGAAAATGCGTAGATTTCGTTCTGCGCATTTTTTTGCCCTCTATGACATCATAAACATGAAAAAGACAGCATAAATTTTCAGAATACTAATTCATTATTATTAAATTCCATCCTTATGAAAGCTGTAATGATTTTACAAATAAATCACCAATACTTCGACTTAGAAAACTATTATAGCAAAACTGTTCAAAACCATTATGCCTCGTCAGTTCCGTAATAAAATTAGATTCACGATTTATAGCTGTCTTTAAAATATTATCAAAACCGGTGTAATGTTTTTGGGCCTGCATGATTATGTTGAATACTGCTTGTGCTGCATTCGGTAAATTATAATTGTTCTCCAAGTCTTCTTTAACCCTGTCAAATGATGTTTTATAGGTCGTATGAAATTGAGCCTCGGAACATACAGACAGTCTCGCTTTCTCATCATCTGATAAAACAAATACAGGAAAAAACAATTCGTCAATCATATTCAAGAACAAATTTTTCTTGTTCTTATTGAAATAGAATATCGCACCTCTCGTTTGAGAGATATTCTTTTCCAGTTCAGTGACTGATATGGCATCCCATGTGCCCTGGGCCATTAGGCGATAACATTGCTTCAGGATGTCTATTCGGTTCTGTTGAGTTTGTGGCCGTGGCTTGTTCATGTAAAAGGTACGAGGTCACATGTCTCGCTGTGAAGGTTGTGGAAGACCCGCTGGAAAAGACATGACAACCCCGTACCCATATACGGCATTAGCGTCATATCCATCTGTTCCCAGCCTAAAAACTTCCACATTTTCACGGCGAAAGACAAATATGAAATCCTATTTAATTTTTATTTCTGTTGCAAAGGTACTACATATTCTCCAAATACACAACTAAATACACCTTAATAAAGCCGTTCCGCATGAAAAACGACCACTTTCGGGTACTATCAACAATATGGTATCACCTTTTTTCAGGCATCCTGTTTCTATCAAGCCGTTCAGCGCGACAAAAGGTGAGGCAGAACCCATATTGCCGACACTGGTAAGATTGGTATACCATTTTGTTGTCGGCAAGTCTATCTTCCTCTGCTTAAACTCCTGCTCAAGGATATTGTAGAAATACATGGATGACAGATGCGGTATTACGTATGTAATGTCGTCTGTATCAATCTTTGCCTGTTTCAAGGATGTCTCAACGGCATCCACGAACAGGGACATACCGTATGTGTTCAACTGACGCACATCCTGTTTGAGTGCCCAAACAGATTTTTGCTCCAGTTCTTTTGCACTAAATGTCTTCCATCCTTGAAGACTTCCGTCAGCTTCCTTTTCTGCCCACATATACATACATGCCGGCTGCTTGTTCGCGTATGAGAAAGTCCGCATCCATTCGATGCTGAAACAGAAATCCTCTTCGGGAGTATTGCTCAGATACAATGCGGCGGCACCGTCTGACAGCATGAAACGGAGGAAATCTTTCTCAAAAGCGATATACGGGTTCTCCTCTATCAATTTCCTATGCTCTACCTCTTCATTGAAGAATTTGGAGAGCATGGTGGGTGAAATCAATTCTGAAGCAACACAGACGGCATTCTCTGAATTTCTGGAAGCTATTGACATGAAAGCAGTTTTCAATGCCATCAACCCGGACATGCAGACACCGGCAAGTGAGGCTATCTCCATCGGGTGATTAAAAACGGCTCCATGAACCATCGCGGCATGGGATGGCATATATTGGTCCGGCATGGATGTTCCGCACGATAGAAATTGAATACTATTAAGCTTATCCTTGGGCAATCCAAGTCCGTCAATAGCACACTTTGCTAAATCAACATTGGTATGTGTGATTTGCTGGTCTTTCGTCAGAGCATAATATCGTGTCTTGATACCATTTTGGCGAAGAATAATTGGTTTTACCCTGGACGCTTTTCCATTAACAAGCCCTAAGTACAACTCCATTTCGTCATTATTGACAGGAGAGTTTGGTAAGAACGAGGCGATTCTGTTTAAGTAAACGGATGAAATCATAAATTACATAATGAATGTTATCTTTTTGCAAAAGTACAACAAAACATCCATTTACAGAAGAATTTTGCTATCAATTTTTAATAAATCTGTAGATATTTTGGAATTGCAGTCTTAATTCCACCGTATTAAGACCAGCACTCAACGCATCAAGATACGATTGACCATAAAATACGTTCATAAACAGTTTTGCAGTAGTAATCACATCAATACCTGCCCTGATTTCTTTATTCCCGACAGCTTTTTGAATTATTTCTATCCATTTTAACAGTTCTTTGTTCCGATTTTCAAGATACTGCTCATGTAAATCCGGGAAAAAATCACAAATCTGCAATATCAGAGCCATATATGCCCTGCTTCCATTCTCGACCTTGGAGTCTATTTGATGAAATCTTGCCATTGTTTCTTGACTACCGCGCACGTATTCTTCAATAAAATCACTGAGGCTTACAAAATCTGTCTTTTTTAGTTTGAAATCAAGATTTTGCGAATCAATCAAATAATGGCGTACAACATCATAAAATAATCCCCGTTTGTCTTTGCCATAATAAGTAATTGCACCACGAGTCATACCCGACTCGTTCTCGATGTCAGATATACTGACAGCGTCGTAATGTTTTGTAAGGAACAACTTAAATGCTACAGCATACAAATGATCCTTTCTATTGTTCTTGTTCATATTGGAAATGATATCATCAGGCTACAAAATTACAAAAATAACACGTGGTTAGCAAATTATTTCGTACCTTTGTAGAAAAACATAACGATATACATCCATTTAATATATTTGAGTGGTTCACAAGATATGGCTGTGAAAATGTGGAAGTTTTTGCTGGGCATATTAAGTGGCCACTCATTTTGTTTCTGCAACAAGTGTTATATCTAATAATGGGATGATTAAATAAAGATAACAATCATTATCCTGTTTTGTACAGCAGTTGATACTCTATCCATCGGCGACGCCAAATCCCGGAATGATGTTTGCCCTTGTAATGACAGAATGAAAGATAGTCGGCCAAGATATTTCTGTCACCTGCTTCTATCCTACGCAGCAGACGGCTTTTGGGGATATCCCTGCCGTTGCCGAGAATGCGGTACGGCCCGCAGTTATAACTCAGACAGGCCAACAAAAGGCTGTCGGCATCGTACTTGCGAAACATAGCACAGAATTTTCTCAGGTCTTTCCGAAGAAGAGCGTCGGCCTGTCTTTCGGTCAGACGGACACCCTTCCCGTAAGGCTCACCCGGCTGCACCACATGACCGTAGCCGATGGTCGGCCAGTGCTTCGGTCGATGGAGCGTCTCGTAATGTTTGATGATCAGCACGGCACGTTCAAACGGCGGCAGTTCCATAAGCCGCTCCACAGATGGCGAAGCGGCGTTGGTGACGATGCACACACAGGCAAACAAGATGCAGACAATGGTTCTGAGTTTATTTCGCATGGGCTCTCCGCTGTATTTCCGCTATCATCGTTTTCACCTCGATTCCCACACGCAAAAAGTTCTTGTACAGCACACGCTCCCTTTCTTCTTTAGACGGGAAGGTGTAGAACTTGGGCAGTTCCACATACCCGGCTTCCTCCCTGGCTATCTCCGCCATGTCGAAATCCGTCTTGCAGAAGAACTTGGTGGTCTGGAACTCTTCCGACTCCTGTATGTTCATGCTGTCGCCGCGCCCGGTCTTGGTCTTGACGAAATCACGTGCTGTCTGTCCGCATATCCAGCCTGTCGGCATATCGGATATTTTGGAAGCCGGAACGAGGCTGTCCATATTTTCGTTCAAATTGATACTCGTCTTATCCCGGTCTATGGTGACACCTTTCTTAAGCTGTACCACCTTGCCGAAGATGTCGTTGGATAGCCATTCCAATGTCTCCTTGCTTCTTGCCGAACCGCTTACCACATTGCCTACGGTCGTGATGATTTTCTGCATGCCCACCTTTCCGTAGTCGGCCTCCAACTGCGGCAGTTCCTGAAAACCGAGCGTCACGCTCACTTTATTGCTTCGGGCTGTGCCTATCAGTCGGTCTATTTTATGGAAATACAATGTCGGCAGCTCATCGACGATGATTGACACAGGTATGTTCTTTCCCTGTCCGGTGTTCACGCGCGTGACAAGGCGGTTCAGGATAAGGGCGTTCAACGCGCCTATGATGCTTTCCATTTCGGGGTCGTTTGCAATCAGCAGGTACGACGGGTTCTTCGGGTCGCTGACCTTCAGGTCGAAGTCGTCGCCGTCACGATGGAATATCCAGTACGATTCCTTGGTGGCAAGTCGTGAGGTATAGACACGGAGTGTGCCTATCATACCCTCCAACTGCTCCATCGCCTTATTCTGCAAGGCGGTTTGGAACGGGCCGAGCAACGGCGCGACCTCGTTGTCGGTCTGCAGCACGTCGAAGATGGTCTGATAGCTCTGGTTCAGGAACGAGAGGATATGCGGCATGTCGCTGTACTTGCCGAGCCAGTAGGC
>ENA-OYXX01000846-OYXX01000846.1-human-gut-metagenome-genome-assembly--contig:-NODE-846-length-12877-cov-4.872329_pt1 | contig 12877 bp, 10 predicted proteins | sample MGYA00243976_ERZ653434 | MGnify/ENA primary metagenome ERZ653434 (study PRJEB26926, sample SAMN06165112) | human gut metagenome | biome: ENVO:00009003; feature: ENVO:2100002; material: ENVO:00002003...
ACGAGATCTAGTACGGTCTCGTGGGCTCGGAGATGTGTATAAGAGACAGAATCAGTATCTGTCGAAATCATCGTAGCCATCTAAGTCATCGTAGCCGAAACGGTCGTCCATATCGTCAAGTTCATCGCGCATCAGTTCGATATTGTCTTCAAGATCATCATAGTCATCGGAATCAGGGTCCAATTCATCAAGTCTGCCTTCCATTTCATCAATGCGATCCGACAGGTCATCGTACCTATCATCCAGTTCATCACAGTAATCGTGCCCATATCCTGATGTCATGTATGGGTCACAGCCTGACGTGCTGTTAGTATTGGGATGAGAACGCCGGTTTCCGCCAAACAGTTTGTCAAGCAGCCAAGCCCATCCCAGAAATTTCCAGAAACTCATAACGTATAGTTTTTTATTACACCATAATAAAGACAGAACCAAGATTCAGGAACAAAAGTACTCAATTATTGCCTATTATCCAAAAATATTATCGGTTATCGTTATTTCTGTTGACGGATTTTTTTGTAAATTTGTAGTCATTACGAAGATCAGCCGATTATGAGTGAGATTCAGAAATATCCGATAGGAGTACAGAACTTTGAGAAAATTATCTGCAATGGGTTCCTCTATGTGGATAAGACAGAATTCATCTACCGTCTTGTCACGAAGGGAGAATACTATTCCCTGAGCCGTCCGCGCAAGTTCGGCAAGAGTCTGCTGCTCTCTACGTTGGAGGCTTTCTTTCTCGGTAAGCGCGAACTTTTCAAAGGTCTCGCCATCGAGAGCCACGATGATCTTGAATGGAATGAATATCCGGTCCTGCACCTAGATCTCAACGCACAGGACTATTCCAATGATGACACGACCTTGGCAGAAGTGCTTGATAAGAATCTCGTAACCTGGGAGAAACTTTACGGTGTGACTTACAACTACGACAGTTTCTCACTGCGCTTTAAAAGCGTCATAGAGACTATCTACAGCACCACGGGCAAGCAAGTGGTTGTGCTGATTGACGAGTACGACAAACCGCTGCTGCAAAACATCGGCCGGAAACATCAGGAACGTCAGAACCGATTCCGCGAGACCCTGAAGGGATTCTACGGTGTGCTGAAGACCTGCGATCCTTATATCCGGTTCGCTTTCCTCACAGGCGTGACAAAGTTCGGTAAGGTCAGTGTGTTCTCCGACCTCAACAATCTGCGCGACCTGACATTGGAGCCAGACTACAATGCGATCTGCGGTATCACCGAGACTGAACTGCTTACCTATATGCGCAATGGTATAGAGTTGCTGGCCGAGAAGCTGCGCATGAGCTTCGAGGACACATGCGCCCTGTTAAAGAGCAGTTACGACGGCTACCGTTTCTCGGAGGACGAGGCCGAGGGCATCTACAATCCGTTCAGCCTTCTCAACGTGATGGAATCGCGCCGCTTCGCCGACTACTGGTTCCTTACGGCCACACCGACGATACTGGTCGAATTTCTGCGTGACCGACATGTCGAGTTGTCGCGCCTTGACGGAGCCACGCGTACCGAGAACGAGCTGATGGGCCTTGATCCTGAGTTCAGCGACCCGATACCGCTCTTATTCCAAAGCGGTTACCTCACCATCAAGGGTACGCGTAAAATGGGCGTGCGCACCCTGTATCGTCTGGGCTTCCCCAACACCGAGGTACAGAACGGCATGATGAAGGCTCTGTTTCCATTCTACGTAAACCGTCGAGCAGGTTTCGAGGGAGCAATGTAATTTCCGAGTGTGTCTCATTTCTTGAGACAACCGCCGTTACGCTGACCGATATTTAGCTGACCATCGCACGATAGTAAAAGTCGGGGTTGAATTCTCATCCTCGGAACGCGACATCATTGCCTGGACAGCAGAAGTAGCCGATTGAAAAACGGCGTTATGTTACATAAAGACTCTTAATCCATGATAAATTTTGTGTTTTGGGAATAATTTCAGTAACTTTGTAACATGGGAAAGGTATATAAATCAAAAGTCGCCAAATGGTATCTATGGTTTTGCATCGGCATGACAATTGCATTCCTTGGCTCCATATTCCTGTGTTACAAATCAACGTGGGTCCTTCTGATTGACGTTGTTTTTATGGGGATAGCGTTATTTATGATTTATGATATGCTGCTGCATACAGATTATACAATACGCGGAGAAAAATTACATATTCGGTGTGGGTTCCTGTTCCGAATGAATCTACCCATTTCCCAAATTTCCGAGATCACACATAAGTCCACAATCCTTTCTTCTCCGGCATTGTCGGCAAAACGAATAGGATTGAGGTATGGGAAAAAGAATTGGGTCTATATTTCTCCAAAGAATCAAGAGGAATTCATATCAACATTACATTCAATCAATCCCGAAATACAAATCAGTTAAGCCCCTCCAATCAGAGCAATCCATTTACGGGTCTTTGTGATTTGGCGAAACAAGGCAACTTTATTACAACTCTCAACATAATGGACAAAAGTTTTGTTTATAAACGAAATTTCTACTACATTTGCCAAAAGTTTTGTTTATAAATAAAACAGTTTCATATGGAAGAGACAGATATTCTGACCAGACAGATGTATATGGACAGAATCAATCCATATATCGACCGCAACATAATAAAGATACTTACCGGCCAGCGAAGGGTTGGAAAAAGCTACATTCTAAAGGCTGTAGCCGAGGAAATAAGGAAGCGTAATCCTGATGCCAACATTGTGACAATCAATTTGGAAGATTTTGCTTTCGCACATATTACGGATTCCAACGGTCTCTACAACGCGATATCCTCACGTATCGTGGAAGGGAAGAAGAATTATATCTTTCTGGATGAGATACAGGAAGTGGCTGATTTTGACAAGGTGGTACGGTCCCTCAATCTTGATTCGCAAAACGACATCTACCTAACCGGAAGCAATTCAAGTATGCTTTCCTCCGAGATTGCATCACGATTGGCGGGTAGGAGCATACAGATTCATGTTCATCCTCTTACATATCTGGAGTTCCTTGAGTTCCATTCCTATATGGATTCCGATGAAGCACTGGCCATCTATCTGCAATACGGAGGGTTGCCTTATCTGATTCATCTTCCCGAACGGAACACATGGACAGAGTATCTTGCAGGAATAACGGATGCCGTTGTCTACCGCGATGTCGTAAGCCGACATTCGCTACGCAACACCGACTTTCTGCAACGGCTTCTTCGCTTTTTAGCCGATAATATCGGTCAGATCTTCAATGCCAAGCGCATCTCTGACTATCTGAAATCACAACGCATATCCTCCAGCGTCAACGGCGTACAGGCATATATGCAATATGTCGAGGCTGCCTATATCATCAACCGGGTCAGACGTTGGGACATCGAAGGGAAACACTATTACGAAATCGGAGAGAAGATTTTCTTTGAGGATCTCGGAATCCGGAATGCTATTGTAGGCTACCGGCCCAACGACATCGGAGGAGTGATGGAGAATGCAGTATACAACCACCTTGCAGCCTCGGGATATGACGTTAAGATCGGTGTAGGGAATCAGGGACGCGAAATAGACTTCGTTGCTGAGAAAGACAATGAATTCCGGTATATACAGGTTGCATTGTCAGTTCTGAACGATGATACAGCCCAACGCGAGTTCGGCAATCTGGAGAATATACCTGACAATTACGAGAAGACAGTCGTGACCTACGTTGAATCCACCCCCAACACATACAAAGGGATAAGGCAGATGTCACTCCGTGAGTTTCTTCTCACATAGATACAAGGCTTCGTTCCTTACCGCGGGTGGATTTGACGCCGACAATCCAGCCGAGGTATGGGATCAGCGACAGCAGCTTGGTGCTGATGGCGCAGCACAGGAACGTGGCGCAGGCTATCGCCGGAATCGCTATGCCGGTATGAAGCTGCATCTCTCCCTTGAAGACGTGTACCCACATTCCAAGCCACAGGATGTGCATCAGATACATGCCGTAGCTCAGGTTCGACAGCTCGGCTATCCATACCGGAGCCTTGGTCCTGCGGATGCAGGTGAACAGCAGGAAGGCCCCCGTGGTGAGCAACACGCAGTTGATCGTGCAGAACGACCAGCCAATCTCCAGTTCCGGCGTCACATGAAGCACTCCGGGAACAGCCTGGACGTAGAATGACAGAATGGTCCAGACAGCTCCGACTGCCATCGATACCGCTCCGACCACAAGACGTTTCCCACGGCTCCAGTCCAGATGCACGCGGATGTAATGCGCCAGAACCAGATATCCCAGATATCCGGAGAAATACCACAGCATATGGAACTCGTTCCAGAAACACTGACCCCATACCTCGCCGAAGAACCTGTTGAGATACGGTATACACGTCGACACGAAGAACAGGCCGATGAAAAACCGTTCCTCCCTGGCCGAGGCCTTCGCGAGCCAGGGTGATATCAGCGGTATGAACAGATAGAGGCTGATCAGCGGATACATGAACCACAGATGTCCGGCCAATGTGGGGAAATTCAGCGGGATACGCGCCAAGTCGGTGAACGATGTCTCCAGATCGATCTGGTTCCACAGCACAGGCACCGTGGAATAGATGACCATGAAAAACAGGAAGGCCGGAAGTATCCTCATGGCGCGGCGCTTATAGAATTCCGCCATCGACTGCCCCTCCTTCAACGGAACCAGCAGGAACGCCGACACGATCATGAACAAAGGCACCGACATACGCGAGAATCCGTCGTAGAGCGACACCCAGAACCTGTCGGATTCATTGGCCAGGAAAGACTGAGGCCCCGCCATATCAGTGGAGCCAGGCGCTCCATAGAAATTCTCACTTGCATGTACCAGCATCACCAGAAAACAGGCGAATACCCTCACATAATCCAGAAAAACAATACGTTTGCTCACAGCAGATACAGTTTATAGAGTTTGTTCAATCCGGAATCTCACGATTCACACCACAAAATTAATCAAAATCCCCGTCATGAGCAAGATTACACAAAAACGCGCCTCCAAAGAATTCCGTAACCCGTCCCCGAACTGATTCACAAAAACTTGATGCATAATTTTGTCAAGCACGTCAGAATCGTTATCTTTGTGGTTGAGTAATCACTTGCATAACAAAAATAAATAAAGTATGGCAAAGATTTATCCTATAGGCGTACAGAGTTTCGCGAAACTGCGCGAAGATGGTTATACATATGTAGACAAGACGGACTTCATTAAAAAACTGATATCAGAAGGGAATTGCTTTTTTCTGAGTCGTCCTCGCCGTTTCGGAAAATCCTTGCTGCTGTCAACAATCGAGGCATTCTTCAGAGGACGCAAGGAATTGTTTGATGGTCTCGCCATCAGCCATTATGACCATGACTGGCAGCCGCATCCGGTGTTCCACTTGGCTCTTAACGCCAATAAGTGCCAGTCGTCAACCGATCTTGAAGATACCCTCAATTCTTTCCTTCATAATCTGGAGCGTGAATATGGACGTAACGAAATTTCGAATTCCATCGCATTGCGTTTCGGAGCCGTGATACGCAGCGCGTACGAAAAAACAGGCAGCAGGGTAGTCATCCTCATCGATGAATACGATAAGCCTTTATTGGATTCTGTCGGCGATACGGAACTGCAGAACAGTCTGCGCGCCATATTGAAAGGATTCTACTCAAATCTCAAGAACTGCGATCCTTTCATTGAATTCACAATGCTGACGGGAGTGACGAAATTCGGGAAACTCAGCATTTTCAGCGACCTGAACAACCTTAAGGATATATCGCTTATGGATGAGTTCAGCGCCATCTGCGGTATAACCAAGGATGAGATCGTCAAATACTTCGATTCCGGGGTACGCTATCTTGCAGAGAAGAACAACCTGACAGTCGACGAAGCATATGCCAAACTGAAAACCAGTTACGACGGTTACCATTTCTCGCCTGAATCTCCTGACATCTATAACCCCTTCAGCCTATTGAATGCTCTTGACGCAGGCAGAATCGGTTCCTATTGGTTCGCTACCGGCACACCTACTTTTCTGATCGAAATGATCAAACGTGACAACCTGCCGTTGAAGGATTTCAACAACTATGAGACCGACATCTTCACACTTGAAAGTGTCCCAGCGGACCTCCAGAATCCAATTCCGGTTCTATACCAAAGCGGATATCTGACCATCAAGGACTATGATACGGAATTCGAGACTGTGACACTCGGATACCCCAACCGTGAGGTGGAACGCGGTTTCCTGGATGTGCTGTTCTCCTACTATACTCCCGAGAAATCATCCGGCTTCACCATCAAGAACTTTGTGAAGGATGTACGTTCCGGGAATGTCGATGGATTTATGACACGTCTGCAGGGCTTGTTCAGCGGTTACAAGTACAGCCAGATAGATCTGGGGAATCTTGAACTGCACTATCGGAATGTGATTTATCTGGTCATGAAACTCATGGGATTCTTTACCGAGGCCGAGATGCAGACTGCATCCGGTCGAATTGACTTGAAAGTAGGCACCACCGAATATCTATACTTATTTGAGTTCAAACTGAACAAGAATGCTCAGGAAGCCATGGATCAGATCAACGACCGAGACTATCTCCTGCCATTCCGCGCCGATGGACGCAAAATCGTGAAAGTCGGAGCAAATTTCGACGACCGCATCCGCTCCATCTCCACCCCCTGGCTGGTGGAACAACAACTTAATGCATTTAATTAACTTTGTAGCAAAATATTAAGACACCATCCGATTTCGCGGATGGTGTCTTAAGTTTTATGTAGAAACATTTCTTGCTTTTGCGATGACCGTTGCGTCTACTTAATCATGATTTTCTCTATATTACCACCATTCCGTCTGATAAAGATTCCGAAGGATGGATTGGATACTTTCACGCCGTCCAGATTGTAATACTCCGCGGAATTGACATCATTTTCGGCTGAAACATCCAAGATTCCACTTACTGTAGCATATTGTAACCTGATTTGCGTGAAATCAAACTGTCCTTTTTTCGAGGGTTTGGTTCCATAATCGTTGGCACCCACGGCAAAAGAGACGGTGTTTGCATCGCCAACCCAGACAACATTGAAATCCTGAGCCTGATTGACAGTACCGACCGAGGACGTAATGGTGGCCTGCTGCTCAAAACCCTGTTCCGAAAGCACAAATTCCAACGATCCGATGTTGCGTCCGTCCAACGTGGATATTGTCAGTAGATTTCCAGCATAAAAGCGAGCCTCGTCGCCATTTTTAAGGGCAGGATCATTAACCGTTTCATCAGCACCTTTTTCTGCTGTAAATTTCAGGTTGCCTTGAATCCATTCTGACAGCACGCCATCGGTTGCAGTAGCATTGCACATGTAGAATTCAGAGTCCGTGTCCTCGGGCTTATCAATGGAGGAATCCCCGGTCAATATGCTAACTTTTACAAAGTCAAACTGACCGCTTCCGTCCACAATCCCCTCAGGATGAAGCGAATTTGTTTCTCCAACAGTTAGGCTCAGACTATAAGCCGAACCGTTCCAGGTCACAGTGCTGTTACCTGCCGCCTGCGTATCCATCTGGCCAGTGGAAGGAGTGATGACCGCTTGTTCCTCACGCCCCTGCTTTGAAAGCGTGAACGTGATCTTAGTCATCGGCTCCCCATGGGCCGGTGCCGAGATTGTCAATGTGTTCAGCGCGTAGAAGCGCACTTCCTTGTTTTTCTGCTTATAAACCGGGACTTTATTCTTGGCGTTTCCTCCCTTTGCCGGGATGAACGAGAATCCCTCCTGCACCCATTCCGTGAGATCGCAGTCGGTGGAACCCCATTAATATCCTCGTTGTTGACCGGAGAATAGGTCGCTCGCGCGGTCACGCCGATTCCATCGTCACCCCGATTCTTTTCCTTTTGGAGGATATCGACATTCCTGGCAAATACTCCGGCTGCAACCCACCAATGGTTTCCCCAACCGGTGAACGCGCCGCCTAACCTGCGTCCGGATGCAAAAGCCTCAATAGGCATGGGACGTTCCAACATGGTCAGGTATTTAGAAGACGTCAGCCGCTCCATCGACATCGGCTCCTTGAATTGTCCTACCTTTATACAGAATTTGTCATTGAACTTGTATCCGATGTACATATCCTTAAGTTCCACCTCGTTATATGCAAAGTCAATATCAAATTCCGCAAACCAGCGGTCGTACACTGTCGATTTAAAGCCCAGACGGGCATGACGTATGCTTATACCATTGGAGAATCGGAAATGGCTGTCGTCAGTCTCCAGGTCCTTATTAGCTTTTGAACTGAGGCCGTCTATGTCGGAACAAGGCGTATAATAAGCCGCATCGACAAAGATTCTGTTATCAAGCCAGAGCTTGAACCTGTCGTTCTTGCTGGCAAAATGCAGTTTGCCATCCTCAAAATACACCCTTGCCGGTGTCTCAACGGAGTTGCCGTCTTGTTCGGCCCTGATTGCGAGACTCCACGAAAGGAGCAGCAATGCAATAAATACCTTTTTCATCTGTTACGAGTGAAATGTGCTCTTACTTGGAGCGGGATACCTGATGGATCACAGTTCCCGTGTTGTCTACCATGGAGAGCGTCAGGACCTTCGGAGTGGCGGTAAGGATGGAGAATCCAGGCGTCCCGTTGCAGAACACCGTGCCGTCTGTGGCAGTCACTTCCGGCCGTGAGAGCGAGCCGGAGGTATTGACCACATAGTCGATGCCGTTCCTGCGGATATGCTGGAAATTGTGAATGTGGCCGCAGATGTACATATCCACCTTGTGCTTCCGTAGGATCGGATCTACTTTCCTCCGCATGTCCTCGCGTTCGCTGCTCTGCTTGGGGGTCTGGGCGTAGACGGGATGATGGCCTGCCACAACAGTCCAGTCGGCATCGTCGTCACGGCTGAGTTCGTTGTCAAGCCATCGCAGCTGTGCGTCGACATCCTGTTGACCTGCATCTGGATACTCCGCTGTATTCGAGTGGTATTTACCTATTATCGGAGTAGTGTCGATGAAAACCACCTTGACACGTGTGCCGTCATTGTCGAATATCCGTGTATAATAACGCGAGGGCATCATCCAGCGGCGGCTTGTGCCGGAATAGTCGATCACAGCCTGCGTGTTGCCGCGATACTCATGGTTACCCAGTATCGGACACCACTCCACCTGAAGTTCGGGATGAGAATAAATCAACTCATAGTTGGTCATCCACAAGGGGTCGTTGACCGATCCGATTCCCAGATAGTGATGAGTGTCGCCAAGCGCCAGAAAGGCATCAGGGCCCAATGACTCGGCCACCTTGCCCATCAGTTCGGCTATAGGTTTCTGCTCGTAGGATCCATTACGTCCCAGGTCGTTGCCGATCATCAGTTTTACATCGCCGTCCAGTTCCGTGGCCGGAGTCTGTGCGCCCGCGCCAAATATCGACGCGAGCGACAGAATCATGAATGTGAATATATTGCGTACCATTGCCATTATCATTTAGCGCCGAACGCACCGTAACGCGGCTCAAGGGCGGGAGACTGATATGATTTTCCGTTGATTTCAAGACCCGTTGCAAAACAAGGGGTCACCCGGGCCGAGGTGGCCTTCAGGGCCGGAGAACCTGCCGAGAGATGGAAGTCCCATGCGGAGTCATAGACGTAGTCTGTCAGGCCAACGGCATTGATGTCGAAATTGGTGAATCCCGGATTCACCAGATTGTCAGCAGTGGCGATCACACTGTGGGCGTCGACGGCGGGATTATAACTCTTATGCTTGTAGTTGTACCCCTCGTAAGCATAGGCCACATTGCTTTCCTCAGGATACACGATCGGACTTTTCTGCGTACCGGACACGTACATATTGTAATCGATCACCGATTTGTCGTCAAAACCGGCGTCCGATGAATTCGGATTCTTGTAGTTGGGGGTCATGGCACGGAACTTGCAGTTCACCATCAGGTTGTTCACGACATTGGCCAGACAGTTCTTCTCCACGTAAACGCATCCTCCCTTTTCCCCGTCGCGGCGCCAGCCGGCATTGACGATGGTGTTGTTGTATGCGTTGGCCACAGCCTGTCCGCGAGTCTCGCTCTGGCCCGACGAGGACAACTTGAGGCCGTTGGTGTTGGGGCTGAACATGATGTTCCCGGCGATGTCCGCCTTGACTCCGGCCTTGATGTTGACGGCCTCAGCCCCGCTGTAACCGTTGGCGGCGAAGATGTTGCCCGAGATGATGGCCGAGCCTCCCATCAGATAGATTCCATCGCTCCATCCGTTGCGGATGATGGAGTTGCTGATAACGTATTTGCCGTTGATGTTTGTTGTGGTGATCTGAGGATAGGCGTCATCTCCGGCGGTGTAGATTCCGGCTGTGGCGGAAGGCGAACCCTCGATTACCTGGCCACCCGTATATTCGATCACGGCATGGTCAATCACCATTTCCTGACACGATTCCGTGGCGACGATGCCGCCCCAGAGGCCGGCGAACGTGTTGGCTGCCGTGCGCTTGGATTCATCGACGGTAAACAGCACCGGCTGCGACTCACTTCCAAGTACATATAGGTTCCCCTTCACGATGATCTCGACAGGTGTGTGGTTCACGCCGACTCCGGCTGTCGATACCGTCACTTTCACCCCAGGCTCGATCGTGAGGCTTTCCCCTTCAGGGATTACGAGGTGTCGGTCCAGATTGATCTCGGTACCCGACTTCCATGTGCCCGATACTGTCATCTCCGTTTCGGAGACCTCGGTCTTCGACGAGGGCTGTTCGGGATCGTCTTCGCTGCTGCACGATGCGAGCGCAACCGACGCTCCGATCATAGCCACAAATAGTAAATTTTTCATCTTCTTGCAATTGTTATTATTAGGTTGTTGTCTTGACTTGTTATGATCAATTCATCCATAGCGTCACAATTTGAACCGGACTCCAAGCAGTATGGTCTGGCCGTAACGTTCCTTACGTTCCATCACGTTGCCGCCTATGCGTTCCACACCGGTCAGGCTGTCAGTATGCGGACCTTTATGATAGTACCTTATCATGGGCAGGTTTAGCAGGTTGGTGGCCTTGAGGAATATTGACAACCCGCATCGGAAGGCCTTTTCGGCCGATAGTTCCATTCGGAAGTAATCGTTCTCCCAGATGTCGTTGTCGTACCAGTTGCTCACGTCTGCGAGCCGACGGCTGATGAAACTGCCTGTGACCTGCGCGTCCCAGCCGTTACGAGTGTCCTTGAACAATAGCGATAGATTAGCCACATGCGCCGCCTGGCCAAACAGAGGACGGCTCTGCCTGACGGTTGTTATTTGATTATCCTCCATGGTGCGCTTGTCCGTGGTTATACGGGAGTGTGTGAAGGTATAGTTCGCCTTTATGCCGAACTTGTTGAAATACTTCAGCACATCGATCTCTGCACCCATATTGTCGGCGTTGCCCATATTGACAGGCATGTAGTAGGTGTCCTGTCCCTCGTTGATGAGTCCGTATTCAATCGGATTCCGGAGATGCTTGTAGAAGAGTCCCGCCATGAATTGCTCGGAGGATTTCGGGAAGAACTCCCATCGCAGGTCGATGTTGTCGGCCACGGTATGCTTAAGCCAGGGATTTCCCTTCTCCTTGTATTCCTCATTGATGATGCTGTATGGAACGATCTCGAAGAAACTCGGGCGGTTGATGGCGCGGGCGTAACTGAACCGCAGGTTCATCCGGTCGGTCAGCATACGCTTTACATGAATGCTTGGCAGGAAGTCGGTGTACTTCTGACGGCCAGTCGGATCTACTTCACGGGGAAATTTCAGTGAATAGCCCTGATTGGTGTTCTCAATGCGTAGGCCGGCGATGATTTCCCAGTTCGTCAGCGTGAGCCGGGCCATAGCATATCCGGCTGCTATTGTCTCATCGGCGCTGTAATTGAGGGGATCCCCTACGTTGCCGAACTCGCGTGGCGTGATGAGTATGCCGTCCAGATTGTTCCAGTCCTGTCCGAACACCTGGACGTGTCCGTTGCCGGTGGCTGAATCGAACGTGTATTCGTTGAAGAAACTGCTGCGCTTTTTGCTGCGTAACATTCCTCCGAGCCCGAAATTCCAGTTGCCGCTGTCGTATCCCAGATCGACGTATCCGGCCCAGTCACGGTCTGAATTATGTTCCCAGCGACGCACTGCCGCCTTGCTCGAGGCCAAATGGCTGCCTTGGATATAGACTGTGGCATTGTCCGGAGTACGGTTCGTGGCGTCGGAATATACGGCTCGCCAGTCGACCCTCAGCCTGTCGTTGCAGAACCGATGGCTGCCCTGAAGGGTGGAATTGAATATCCCCTGACGGTTCCACCGCATACGCACAGACGCCGTCTTGTCGTCCCGCGCCTGTCTGGTCTGCTCATTGGTCATGATGAGCCATCCGTTGTACCATGAGAGTTTATGCCGCGGCGAGAACACATAGTCGAGTTTGCCATGTATGGCGAGACGCTGACGGTTCTCGGAATATTCCCTATGCTCCACTCCGTTGGTCATATATGCGGAACGGTAATACCAGTCGCTGTTTTTCCCGCGGTTCAGGTTCTGATAGCTGGCCGAGGCTATGACGCCAAGCCTGTCATTGAAAAACCGGTCGCCATATGACACTCCGGCCAGGATGTCGGGCCATGGACATGAACTCCTGACGCGCAGGTTGGAGTTGGTGAAATCGGTACCCGCTACGCCGTAATCGCCCGTGGTGCCCTTTATCTCGTTGGGCGACCTTCTTTGGATCGCGCCATGATTGAACGACAGGAAGTCACGGTCAAAATACAATGCGTTGTAGCCGGTCGTGATGTCGGCATGAAGCAGGCGCCGCGATGGAGCATCCTTCATCACCAGATTGACCGCTCCCCCGATTCCATCTCCCTCCAGATTGGGCATCATCGACTTAGACCCCATCCCACAAAAAATGTTAACGCAGGGGTCGCAGATTTCGGTCATAT